>Ga0102953_1001151_pt1 | contig 17118 bp, 13 predicted proteins | sample SalPon2A_C_D2_MG_FD_78509 | JGI IMG/M metagenome (GOLD analysis project Ga0102953, IMG submission 78509) | Soil microbial communities from South San Francisco under conditions of wetland restoration - Salt Pond MetaG R2A_C_D2_MG | ecosystem: Environmental > Terrestrial > Soil > Wetlands | place... | reverse complement strand
GTGAACAACTGGGGCGAACTGGATGCGGCTGTTTGCAACAGTCGCATCCAGTTCTGGACATTCGGGCCGAAACTGCTTATTTTGTCGGGATGTGTACTGTATTCGGCCGATGTAATTTCAGGGTAATTATGGAGTTGAAGATTTTATCATTATTGATGGCGCTGGTTCTTTTCCTGCCTGGTCACTCTTTCGGATTTGATGAGGGAGAGTGTGTGGAGGGCGACTGTCATAATGGGCAGGGTACATGGGAGTTTCCCAACGGCTCGAAGTTTATCGGGGGCTGGAAGGAGGGGAAGAGGGACGGCAAGGTGATCTGGGTTTCGGTCGACGGTAAAAAGGACGTTCGTGAATATAAGAACGGGGTCCGGCAGGGCAAGTGTTTCGAAGGAGACTGCGAGAACGGCACTGGTCTGATCGTCTACCTGGATAGATCGATGTACGCCGGTGAGTTCAAGAACGGCCAGCGGCATGGCCAGGGAGTTTGGTCCCAACCCCATGGCTCAAAATATGAAGGATCGTGGGAGAATGATAAAATCCAGGGATATGGCACCCTGACATATGCCAACGGCTCCAGTTACGTCGGCGGGGTTGATAACGGCCGCCAACACGGTCGGGGGGTTTATTCCTTCTCCGACGGCAGTAGCTATGAAGGCGAATGGCGTTACGGCAAGCAGGAGGGCAACGGTCAAGGGACCCTAAGTAATAGCGACGGCTCGAAATATGTCGGCGAGATAATGGACGGTAAACCGAATGGCCAGGGTACTTTTACCCACCCCGACGGCAGTCACTACGTCGGGGAATGGAAAGAAGGCGTCTATCACGGTCATGGCAAGTATCGCTTTGCCGATGGCGGTGAATACGAAGGGGAGTTCAAGGACGGTTTGTTCGACGGTCAGGGTATTTTAACCGCCATCGGCGGCAGCACCTATAATGGGGAACATAAAGCGGGCAAGCCGGACGGGCAGGGGGCATATAAGTATGCCGACGGCAGCCGCTATGTCGGTGGATATAAGGAAGGCAAATGCCATGGCTGGGGCACCTATACTTATCCGGATGGGCGTGAGTATGTTGGAGAATGGCAGGATGGTATGCCCGATGGCTTCGGCACCTTTACCTATGCCGACGGCAGCAAGTATGTCGGCGAATGGAAAGAGGGCAAGAAAAACGGCCAAGGGGCCATGGTCGAAGGGGGAATCAGCGTTTTGGCCGGAGTCTGGTTGTCCGGGGTTTATGCAGGTGCCCAATAGGTAGTTGGGCCGCATGCTTCGGGGCGGTCGAAGATCCAATCAGAGCATCGACCCCAAGCAGAATGTTCGCAGGTCAGTTAGCCTGGATGCTTTTGTCTTGAACAGGAGCCCGCCGGGTTTTTTTTTGTTAAATTTTTTTTCGGGTAGGATGCCTTTTTTCATTAAGGCAAAGCGCATAGAGGATGATTAATAATTTATGGCATTGATCGATTTACAGGAGGTATCTCTCGCCTTTGGCGGCGAGCCGTTGTTTGACCGGATCAGTATGCAGATCGATGCCGGCGAGCGGGTTTGTCTGGTCGGGCGCAACGGTGAGGGCAAGTCGACCCTGATGAAATTGATCGCCGGGGAGATCAAGCCCGACGACGGCCGGGTCTTCAGGCAGCAGGGCTTGACGGTTGCCCGCCTGCGCCAGGAGGTGCCCGTGGATCTTTCCGGCAAGGTCTACGATGTGGTGGCCGGCGGCATCGGTGAATTACTCAGTATCCTGGCCAGACATCATAGCGTTGTCAGCCGGATGGGGGAGGGCGGCGATGCGGAGTTGCTTGATGAACTTGCCGTTGTGGAAGAGGAAATGGCCCATGCCGGAGCCTGGCAGGCCCAGCAGAGAATCGAGATGGCCCTCTCCCGACTGGGGCTTGACGGAGATCAGGAATTTTCCTCGCTCTCCGGCGGGATGAAGCGGCGGGTCCTCCTGGCTCGAGCCCTGGTCAGCGAGCCGGATCTGCTGCTGCTGGATGAGCCCACCAACCATTTAGACCTGGCGGCGATCTCCTGGCTTGAGGAGTTTCTGCTCAACTGCCGCTGCGCGCTCCTCTTTGTGACCCATGACCGGGAGCTTCTCAAAAAAATAGCCACCAGAATCATCGATCTGGAGCGGGGCCGGGTTACGAGCTGGCCGGGCAATTATGCCACCTATCTGAGGCGCAAGGATGAAATTCTTGCCGAGGAGGCCGGCCATAACGCCAAGTTCGACAAAAAACTGGCCCAGGAAGAGATCTGGATCCGCAAGGGGATCAAGGCGCGGCGGACCCGCAACGAGGGTCGAGTCAGGGAACTTATGGACCTGCGGCGCCAGAGGCAGGCCCGCCGCGAACAGCTCGGCAAGGCGCGGATGGACATCGCCGAGTCCGGGCTTTCCGGCAAATTGGTGGCGGTCCTGAAAAATGTCGGTTTCGGCTATGAGGGCCAGGCAATCATCGATAATTTTTCCACCACCGTAATGCGGGGCGATAAGGTCGGCATCATCGGCCCGAACGGGGTAGGCAAGACCACCCTGCTGCGGCTGATGCTCGGCGATCTCAGTCCGGACAGCGGCGAGATCAAACTCGGCACCAACTTGCAGCCGGTCTATTTCGATCAGCAGCGCGCCCAGCTCGATCCGGAGCGGACTGTGATCGATAATCTCGGCGACGGCAACGACACCATCGAGATCGACGGCCGCCGCCGTCATCTTATCGGCTATCTGGGCGATTTTCTATTCAGCCCGGACCGAGCCCGGTCGCCGGTCCGCATTTTATCAGGTGGGGAGCGTAACCGGCTTCTCCTCGCCAAACTATTTGCCAAGCCTTCCAATGTTTTGGTCCTGGATGAGCCGACCAACGATCTTGACATGGAGACCTTGGAGTTGCTTGAAGAACTCCTGCTGGCTTACCAGGGTACGGTGCTGTTGGTCAGTCATGACCGGGCTTTTTTGAATAATGTGGTGACCAGCACCATCGTCTTCGAGGGCAACGGCAAGCTTCAGGAATATGCCGGCGGCTATGACGATTGGCTCTGTCAGCGGTCCGCAGAGGCATCTCCTGAAAAACCGGTCAAGAAGGAAGTTGTCGGCAAATCGCGTCAGGCTACGGCAACCACGCCCCGCAAGCTTTCTTTTAAAGAGGAACGCGAACTCGGCGAGTTGCCCGAGACTATTGAAGGCCTTGAGGTGGAGCAGCGAACGCTCTATGATAATTTGGCCGACCAGTCCTTTTACCAGGGACACGGCAAGGCGATCGCCGAAGCAAAGACCCGTCTAGAAGAACTTGAGACCATCCTGGCAACCGCATATTCCCGATGGGAGGAGTTGGAGGCCCGCCGGGAGGAATACCAGAGCTTTAAAAATAATCAATAAACTGGAGGCTTAAGGCATGTTCGGTTTTATCAACAATATTATCGAGGGCAATCACAAGAACTCCGGGAGCGAGGACGATCAGGAGCACAAGAAGCATATCGCCGCCGGTGTCCTTCTTTTGGAGGCGGCCCATGCCGACGATGATTGCAGCAATGATGAGATGGAGCATATCGTTGCGACCCTGCAAGATAAATTCGGCCTTTCCGGCGCATGCGTCCAAGATTTGATCGAGCTGGTCAATCAGCGACACAACGAGGCCATCGATATATGGCAGTTCACCAACCATCTTAATCAGCATTTAGAGCGGTCTGAAAAACTCGCGGTCATGGAAGATGTCTGGCGGATTGTGTTGCTGGACGGCCATCTCGAAAAGCATGAAGACCATTATGCCCATAAACTTGCTTCCCTTCTCCGTTTGAGCCACAAGGAGATGATCGACGCCAAGCTGAAAGCGAGAGAGCAGGTGGATAACGGATAGTTATGGCCCGGGAAACGGATTGATTTTGCTACAGCAAAATAATCGGCGCAAGGAAGGGGGCTGAATTTCAAGTTCGGTCTCTGCTATATATTGCTTAGTCCCCATTAAAGGGAGATATTATGCAGGCTCGCGGTCCTCTGATGATAGAACATCGTTTGAGCGAAAAAATGATCGCCCTGATCAAAGAGAGAAACGCCGGGATCGGTGATACGGGCAGGATTGATCCTTATTTCGTGGCTGCGGTGGTCGATTATTTCATGATATACGCCGACCGGACCCATCATGGCAAGGAAGAGGAAATCCTTTTCCGGGAACTCGATAAGAAAGACCTTTCCTCTGAAGACCGAAATCTGATGGAAGAATTGATCGAAGAACATGCATTGGCCCGAAAGATAACCGGCGAGCTGGACCGGGCCAATAACTGTTACCGGGCAGGTGACGAAGCGGCTCTGGCCGAGATAAGCGAAAAATTTACGACCTTGATCGATTTTTATCCCCGCCATATCAAAAAAGAGGATGATATCTTCTTCCCCCATTCCCGCAATTACCTCAGCGAGGAAGAGGAGCAGAAGATGCTGGAGGAGTTCTGGGAATTCGACCGCCGGATGATTCATAAAAAATACCAGGAGCTCGTCGATTCTTTTTGCGTAATGGATAGCGATGATGATGTCTGGATAACCGGTCTGCGGGACAGGCGGTTAGATAGGGGGGATAAATGAACCGTTTGCTGGCTATGGCGCTGCTTTTCCTTTTGATTATCGGGTTGATATTCAGCATGTACGCCTTTTACCAAGGGCGATTTGCAGAAGCCTTGCTGGTCTACCCCCTGCTGATTGTTATTTATCTGTGTTTCCAGATCGGCGGCAAGGAGAAGAAGTGACGGGTGCATTGCACCGTTCATGGGCGGCGCCAGGTTTGCGAGGAGAAAAACGGAATCAGGCGAGAATCCCTGGTTCGTCAAACTCGGTTAACAGACGGCCGTACACCTCTTTTCTGAACGGCGCGGTCCTTTCTATCAAGTCGCAGAACCGCATCCACTGCCAATCGATGAATTCGTCACCTGCCGTTAATTCTATTTCAGGATGTTCGACTCTGCACTTAAAAAGGAACCATCTTTGAGTCTGTCCGCGGCCGGATTTTTTGCCGCGATACTCATGGGGAAGTTCATAGCTGAGCCAGGCCGGACATTCGCGGATAAGCGTCAGGTATTTATGCTCGATGCCGGTTTCTTCCTCAACTTCCCGGTATACGGCATCGATCGGGTCCTCGTTTTCGTCAATCCCTCCCTGGGGAAATTGCCAGGCGCCGGGAGTGCCCTTGCGCTCGAAGGCCAAGACCTCTCCTTTGTCATTGACAATGACGGCGCCGACGCCTGCGCGGAAAAATTGTGAATTTGACATTTTTTTGTTTAAGGTTTGGTTTATTTATTCCCGGATGATTTGCGGCGGTTCGCAATCGGGTCGGGAAGTATCTTCAAGGTTCATTCCGGCCGCAGTTTTACGAGCTATGCTAACCTCTTCTCCGTTAAGCATCCAGCCGTAAGTTTTTGAGCGCATCAGGTTGTCGTCTGATTCCTGGCGATGGTGCAGGCCCAGGACATGGCCGAGTTCGTGGGCGGCGGTGCGGGCGGTCGGGGAATTGGCCGGGTTTGGTGCATTGCTTAAAATAGGTGTATCGCGCATCTGGATCTCTTCACCGTCATAGTAGCCGTTGAAGAAACCGATATCGGGGGCAAAGGTCATGTTGATCCCGTTGGCGAGAGGGGTGTCGTCATAAACGGCTTCGATCTCGAAACAAATTCCGGCCTGCGATTGCCAGATCTCGTTAATCTCGTTGAATATCGGGATGAAATCTTCACCGCTTCTACCACTTTTCATCAGATGGACACGCAGTTTCAGCCGATAGAGCGGCAGGTGGGGCGCGGTTTGTTCTCCGCTTTTGTGTAGTGATTCCTCCAGCCAGTCGGCAATCAATTCTTCCGCGCCGTTAACCTTGCCAAGCATATTGGTGCCGTGAATATCATCTTCCTCAAAAACCTTCAGAGTAGCGCCGCTGTTTTTCAGCCTGGCGTAGATGGTCGAAGCGCCGCGTTCCAGTTCTTCCCGGCTGGAGAGAATGAGGAGCGGTATGCCCGGCCAATTCTCGATATCTTTCATGGTCGAAACACCCAGGTAATCCTTGCCTGGAGTCATCACAACCACGGTGCCGACCGGGGCCGTTCCTGCCGACACGGTATGGATGGCGACGCTGCAGCCGACGCTGGCCCCGATCAAGCCCACCTTGTCGGGATCGGTGCCGTGCGCGGTCAGATAGAGAATCGCCGCCTCTGCATCGAGATGCATTTTGTTGAAGAGTTCCGGGTCTCTAGCCACCACCTTTTTGTATAAGTCTTCTCCCTCGGGACCCAGTCGGCTTTCGCCATGACCGCGCATGTCGATGGCAAGGGTGGTGATCCCGCGTCCTTGCAATTTCTCAAGCAATGGCTGCCAGCTTTCCTTACTGTTACGGTACATATGGAGGAGAACCACCCCGATCCCGGAATCCCCTTTGCTAAAACTGCCGACGATCCGCTGGCCGTCGGCCGCGGTCAAGACGATCTTATCAGCGGCTGCGTCAGCCGGAGAGTGGACTAGCAGGGCCATCATCAAAATGATAGCAGTAAAAATTCGAAAGGTCATGACCTGGTTCGCCTGTTTATGCTGAGATTGTATAACTATTCCTTATGCAGACCATTATAATCATCTCGCCTATATATGCTATTCGGTTGAGACTGGCAGATGGCTGTTTTGCAATTGGGCATATATCCAGCCCTGTTCCCCATGATTCCAACTCTACCTGACGCCCTGCTTATTATGGCAGATAAATCATAGCCGTTAGCACATCGCCTTTAATTTATTTATTCCATCAATATATGCCTTGATGCTCGCTTCGATAATATCAGTTGAAGCGCCTTTGCCGATTACCTTCAGCTGGTCATATTCCAGATGAACCGTCACTTTACCGAGGGCATTGGTCCCTTCGGTAACGGCTTGTATCTCGTACCGCTGCAGTTTCGGGGAAAATCCGATAAGTTCGGCCATGGCTTTATATGCCGCATCAACGGGGCCATCCCCCTCGGCGGAACCTTCGAACACTCCTTTATCAGATTTAAGCTGTACCGTCACCCTGGGGGGCTTCCCTGTTTCGCAATGGGCCTGGAATGAGTTGAGAACGCATGATTCCGGCTGGTCCCTGATTTCATCATTCATTATGGCAACCAGGTCTTCATCGAATATTTGATGCTTTTTATCGGCAATACTTAAAAACCGTTGGTAGACCTTGTCGGAATCTTTTGCCGACAAATCCATCCCCAACTCGGCAATCCGATGAAATACCCCGTGCCTTCCCGTTCTTGCGGTCAGGATGACTTTGCTCTGCGGGAAACCGACATCTGTCGGTTGCATAATTTCATATGTCTGCCGCTCTTTAAGAAATCCGTCCACATGAATGCCGGAACTGTGAGAAAAAGCATTCTCGCCAATTACGGCCTTATTCGGAGGGATCGTCACCCCCATGGCCTCAGCAACCATGCGACTGGTCCGGTAAAACTCTTTCGTGTTTATTTTAGTGTCGACTTTATAAAAGTCAAAGCGAGTCTTTAAGGCCATGATGATTTCTTCCAGTGCGGCATTCCCGGCCCGTTCACCAATGCCATTGATTGTTCCTTCGACCTGTCTTGCCCCGTTTTCAACCCCGGCCAGAGAGTTGGCCACCGCCATGCCCAGGTCGTCATGGCAATGAACGCTGATAATTGCTTTTGAAATATTCGGGACTTTCATCTGGATATCCCTGATCAGCCGGCCATACATGGAAGGGACGGCATAGCCGGTGGTGTCGGGAACATTTACCACTGTCACTCCGGCATCAATGATCGCCGCAATGATCTCGAATAAGAACATCGGGTCGGCGCGACCAGCGTCCTCAGTAAAGAACTCAACATCATCGGTGTATTCTCTGGCCCTCTTCACGGCTGCAACTGCCATTTGGATTGTTGTCGCCTTTTTTTTCTCAAGACTTTTTCCATATTTATCGTCACGAAATTTGCCTGAAATATGGATATCCGAAACGCCGATGCCTGTATGAATCCTGGACTTCTCCGCTTCTTTCAAGGATTCGCCGCAAGCGTCAATGTCGGCCATTATCGCTCTGCTTAATGCGCAGATCGTCGGGCCTTTGATGCTGGTGGCTATAGTTTTGACGGCATTGAAATCTTCAGGAGATGAGCAGGGGAAGCCGGCTTCGATAATGTCGACGCCGAGTTCAGCCAGCTGATTGGCGATTTTTAATTTTTCAACAACTCCTAATCTGCAGCCTGCCGCTTGCTCACCATCTCTTAATGTAGTGTCGAAAATGTCAACTTTTACCATGACTATCTTCTCCTTAATTTATAAAATTTAGGCAAAAAAAAAGCCCGTGCAGGAAAGACTCCGCACGGGCTAAAGATTGGTTTGTTTAATATTGAAAGTATCTAATGCAAACCCTTCGGCCATGCCGAGTCGAAACAAATAAGCCTGGATAGGCATAGTAGTCCTTTGTCTAGCAGGAGGCCTGATAGTAAGCGGGCACACGCATACTTATCTTCTGGTAAGAATGATTCCATATCGTATTTCATGTTGTTGTCGTGCGCCATTTAAGGGTTTAAGATATAATAATTTATTGAAATTTCCACCAGCTGCAATGGTTACCTGAAATGCTATTCTGGAAATTCTATCGAACATTTCCATGTCTCGCAACAAATTGTTTCTTTGGATATTGCTGAACATTCAACTAATTTACATTGCCGCCAAGAATAAGGAGCGTATTTAACATCTCGGTCAAACTGTTTTCGTCTAATTTAGAAAGGATCTCCTGGGAAGTCAGGTTCAGGCTGATCGTTGATTCTTGAAGAATTCGTTCTCCGGAAGAGGATAACTTGACTAGACTAACTCTGGCGTCACGCTGGTTGGCCTCTTTATGGACCAGGCCGATTTTTTCCATTGGCGCAACCAACCGGGTTATGCCGGATGCCGAGAGGCCTATTTTTTCAGCTAAATCGATTCGGCGCATTTTTTTGCCGATTGCCTGATCTAAATGGAAAAGGATCATGTATTCCGAAAAATTGATCCCATGAACACTTAATTGATTATCCAATTTCTTCGAAATGTTCGTGTGAACCACTGAGTAATTAAGACAAAATTTTGTGTACTGCGTAGGTTCGGGCACGGCGTTCTCCTTCACATGTATTTGATGACTCAACTATATGTGAAGGAGAAGCTTCGGTCAAGATGTTTTTTTTGCCTGCCCGGTTACACGGTCGTTTTAGGTGTGCGGGCCGGTCGATCTTTTTTTCATTTAATGAAGATCAGATCAAAGAAATCCAGCATCTCCCGCCATGACTCCCGGTCGGCTTTTTCCTGGTAGGCCAGGGGCAGGTTGAATTTTTTGCCGAATTCGTCGGCCTTCGGATTGGTGAAGCTGTGCAAGGCGCCGGGCAGGGAATGGAAAGAGAAGTCTGCTTCGGCCCCGATCATCTCACTGATGAAGCCCTGGATGGTCTCCAGTGGGGTGAACTTGTCGGCCCCGCCGTTAAAAACCAGGATCTGCGCTTTGATGGCGCCAGGTTTGGCCGGCGCGCTGGTACTCAGATCTCCGTGAAAGCTGACCACCCCTTTAAGGTTGGCGCCGTCCCTGGCCATCTGGAGGACCACGCCACCGCCGAAGCAGTAACCGATGGCTGCGAGCCGCTCCGGATTGGTGAAGGGATTGTCCCGCAAAACCTTCACTCCGGCCTGAAAACGTTTCCGTGCCATGGGTAGATTGTTTTTGACCTCGGCTGAAAACTTGCCCGCATCGTCGGGGTGTTCGGCCTGCTTGCCCTCGCCGTACATGTCGACCGCCAAGGCCACGTAGCCGGCCCGGGCCAGCATGTCAGCCCGTATTCTGGCGTAATCATTCAGTCCCCACCATTCGTGGACGACAATCACCCCGGGGCGTTTGCCGATCATGGTGTCATCATCATAGGCGATGTAGCCCTTTAGTTCGATGTCGTCCGCCTTGTAGGTCACTTCCTTGCCAACCAGGGCGCCCTGGGTCTGGCCGACGGTGGCCAGCAAAAAGATCAGACCGAAAAGTAATTTTTTGCTCATCTCCTCTCCCTCCGTTCATATTTGGCGGCCCGGTCCCGTGGCGGCAACGCCCGCAACCTCCGACCAACTTTATAAATCATAGTATTGAAAAAACGGGGTCAATTGCCAAAGAAAAGATTGAAGGAGCGGAATAAATCCATATCTCTTTTCCAGAGCGCAATGCCCTCACGGAGAATCAGCTAATTCCTTCACAAGCGCGATGACTATGGTGTTTTTGTATTGCCCGGGGCTGACATTGCAAACCTGCGAGTAACTTCTATATCCCTTTGCATTTATGGTCAGTTCGTATTCCCCGCCCGGCAGATCGAAAAAGAAAAACTGGCCATTGACGGTGTAGTCAGTACCCGATAGATATTGTTCGGAATAAGTGGAATCAGTCGGAGAAGGGTATTGCTCGGAATCTCCGCCCACTTCTTCCTGCAAGGGGCTCAATATCCGCTCGATGCCATTCCCCTTTAAAGTTATCGATTGTATCTCTACCTCGGTATTATGTTGCCGCGATTCCCCGGCTTGGAAGTAACCTGGATCATTTTTTACAATATAGCCGCGAAGATATCCTGTCGGTTTCATAGAAAATTCTACGCTGGGTACCCTACCCTCTGCAATTGTTATTGGGACTCTGACCGGCTCCGGAACGAAGGCCGGGGCAATCATGCTCACCTCATAATTTCCCGGAGGAAATGGGCCGTAATCCCGCCCTGTATCTTCAGGGTTTAAGTAGAGCCAGGTTTCAGCGCTTTTTTTGTTGACAGGACGAAGGAGAAGGGCCGACAAAGGCCTTGGTTGATCTGCCGGGAAATCAAACGAAAAATCGACATGCAATCTGTTGCCGGTGATTTTCCCCATGGCATCTTTGCTTTGATCTATATCGGCAAGTATGGCGTTGTATTGCGATATTACCCGCTTGCTTGAGAGGATACTTACATGGTCTTCATTGAAACCATAAATCATCTTGGCATCTCTCTGTGAACGCTGATCGAGCTGACTCGCCAGGGTGACCACCTCGTCGTTATTGGGTCTCAGTATATTGCGATTGCCTTTGTGCCCGAAGAACAGATAATGATCGACCAGATGCGACATCCTTTTCCTATAAATCGATTTAAAGAATTTGCTTTCCGGTTGCATGTCTATCCAGGCAGGGATTACGGCAGGGGAATATTTCACGCCCAGTTCAGCGAGCTCTTCTCCTCCCCATGGCGTTGAAATGGAGATGAAGTTAGTGATGGAAGGGAATAAATGGCCGTAATTTACAATAAAAGACCGGACAACAAGTCCGCCCATGCTGTGGGCCGTAATGTAGAGTTCCTTGTATTTATACTTTATCTGCAAATTCTGTAGTTTCCAGAAGAGCAGATAGGACATCGAATCAATCGATGCGCCCGAGGGATAGTAGAAAAACCATGGTTGATATTTATCGCGGTCGATACTATCAAAAAAAGTCCGCCAATCATGAGGAGACCCGGAAGCGCCATGCACGAAGAGGATCGGGATCTTTGCCGGGTTGTATTCTTCCAGGAAGTAAATATTGCCGCTGAACTCCTTGAAAAATTCCATTGGAGCCCAGAACCCTTTCTTCCCATATTCCTCGGAAAACATTAGGTCGTCCAGATTTGCTATTGCGCCGGGGCAACTGCTATGGAAATTTTTATATTCTTTCGGAGGCATTGTGAAACCGTCCGGAAGGTCGATTCCTTTAGCGTTTTGTTCCGAAATTACGATATCCAGATAGCCGGCCACCCCTCCTGCCGGAACGGATACCTGTTCAGCATTCAATATCTGACCCGCCGGTTCCTCTTCGTCGTAGATCAGATTCCTGTTTTTATCGCCGAATGCGACAATGTTGTGGGTCCCGTTGGGAACCATTAATTCATAAGGCCCTGGTTCATGCAGCGTCGTGTAATGGACAATGGTCCGCGCGTTATTTTTTTTGGAATAGGCGGCTACAACGACATGCATATCATGGTAGGGTGTGGTGCTCGATACAACGCCGACTAATACGGTGGATTTACTTAGAGTTTTTGTCTCTTCCTTTAGTTGCAGGAATGCACAGCCTGTTGAGAGGCAAGAGGCGATCAATAAAAACGCCAGGCAGAAAACCGCTTTTTGCAGGGTAAATGTCATATTCATACCAGTAGTCCTGATTATAAATATGCACTAAGTATAAGAATCTTAAATTGTTGTTGTCATGCTTTTTTTGTTGTATGAGCAGGCTCACCGCATCATACGGGCTTGCTGCCTTTTACGATAAGGGATGTGGAGTGAACTTTTCTGCAAAAGGGTTTTCTCAGGAGAAAATGTATTTTGGAAGGTGTTTGCTGGTTAGACAATTAAGGTCTGAAATTGGGGGTAATCCGGTAGATGTTGATTACGAGAGGGATATCTGTCTTGGATGTTGTCTGGTATAGGTCAAATTTGATTTGACCTCTCTTCCTTTCCAAACAGTTTAACACGGTGGGGGGCGATGGTTTTCTGGATCCACGAAACCAACGGAGGTAGAGGCTGCCGATTGAGAACAATCAGGTCAAACGCCTGTCTCAAATATCTTCGACGAGGAGGGATATAGTTTCCCCTTTAATGGAGTAGTCTATCTCTCGATAAAGGGCCTTTTATGGGTGCCTTCTTTAGGCCACTAAAAATGGGCGATAGGCTTCGCACCCATCGCCCTGCAGTGTAATATTATAGCCTCTTTTAGAGGGTTGCCAGTATCTGGTTTGCGGCTTCGATCAGAATCGTTGTGCCATCTCCAGAGATATGTTTGTTTGCCTGTGCCGTGACCTTGCTGATAAAGGCGAGGAGCGTGTTTCGAGCAACATTGACATTGCCTTTCTCCAAGGCTTTCAATGCACTGTTGAGAGTTGATGTCAGACCGTTGGCGACCCCTGCATTGCTTATTTCACCTGAAGAGAGGAGGTATTCGACCTCTGCAATAATGTCTCCGATGTTTTCAAAAGAGCCGCTCATGACCCAGTTGTCGAACGATGCGCGGGTGTCTTCGGTGTAGAGGCCTATGTCACCGTCGACAAGAACATCGTCCGTGGACTGGAATATGAACTCACCGTTAAGGTAGAAGTCGAACAGGTTGCCATTGATATCGGCACTCAAGGTATTCCAGGCATAGAGATCCACGTCGACATTTTCATAATTCACCATGTTCCACCGGCCATTCAGGTATGTCCAGAATTCCAGCCTTGCCTCTCCACCATTATCATAGAGAAGGATCGAGTAGTAGTTCTGGTTGTCTTGATAACGGAATAACAGGCCTAGCCATCCTCTTTCGTAGTTGGCCTCTTCGAGATGCATATCAGCCTGGATGAAATAGTCGCTCTGCTGGATATTCGCAAGGGTGGTCATCTGGTCCCACCCGTAAGGGGTTTCCCCATTGTTCCTGTCGGGATTCTCCTGGTGGTACTCGCCGTTCTCCACGAACCAGTCTCCACTGATGACGTTCCAGCCTAAAGCGTCGCCGTCATCGAAATTGTCAAAGTAGGGGAGATTATTCCCGTTTGCCGCTATTGCCGTGCTTACGCACACGAGTCCAATAGCCAGAAACACTGCAATATAAAGTCTTAACTTCTTCATCCCTGCTACCTCCTTCCATGTATTCAGTAGTATTGGTGACGGATAAATGTATTTGTTGTTGAAACGATGCCAATTTTTTTGGGTTAATCCAGCAAACAGTTAATTGCCTGACGAGTTATGTGAGGTTAACTGGCCGGAAATTGGAAAGATATGGGGGAATTCCCTATTTTGTCCGGGAGAAACTCCCGAATAAAGGGAGAAGGTAAGGTTAAACTGCTAACAAATAAGGGTAACAGATTTATTTGCCCTGTGAGTTTTTATTCATTACAAACAGTCAATGATTTTTGGTTGATCGTAAAAGTAGTTAATAGATACTGTTCTGAAAGAGATGGCAAGATACCAACACTGTTGTTAATTGTATTCCCACATACAGGGTTTTGTAATACTCAATAGCCTGGGAATAATCTCTTACAGCCCAGGAAAATCAGCTAAGGTCAGAAGTAGATTTGCCCCTCTTTTTTTATTTTGTTTTCGCGGCAGTCAATATCTTCAGAGAATTTACTTGACAGGCACGTGGAAAAATGTTGACATGCGACCGATATACTCTGATAGGAATAGAGGCATCATAAATGTATCACAGCACGCCAAGCCGCATATAGACATGTTAAAAACAGAATAAGGAGGCGATCATGGAAGCAAAACGGATGTTTATCATTGAACTGGCAGTCTTATCTTTATTTACTTTTTCCGGAGTAGCTGCTGCTCAAGATACTTTTTTTGACCCATTAACCGGTGATATTAACTCAAACAACTGGACTGCCGGCGCAACGGAGAATGTCGGTGAAGTCAATGCCACTGAATCCGGGGTGGAGTTAACCATGTTCCCGAACAATTCAGGAAGCGCTTCCCTGGGTGGCGCATCTCTTACATTTGCCTGCGAGTTCTCCGGCGACTTCGATGCCCAGTACGATTTCGAACTGGTTGATTGGCCCACCAGAAACGGTATTCGCCTTGGCTTGGGCGCAGGGGGCATTGGCCCCGCGGCTGTTGAGCGCGTTAGCGGCGACCAGGTAGTAATAGTAGGAAACCGTGAGGTTTATCTTACCCACTTTCCCAACGGTATACGCGGCATCAAAGACACCACCGATACCGAAGGGACATTGAGGATGAGTAGAGTCGGAAACCTCTTGAGAGGCTATTATTGGAGCAATGGAGCATGGGTATTAATGAACACTTCAGCAGTCTCCCCCGCGGACCCCAGCGGCATCGGCGCTCACGTATGGGGCCATTACAGAACGCCGGGTATAACCGCTCGCGTTACAAATTTCTCAATGGTTGCCGACGAAATAAATTGCCCTGTCACTGAAGTGCTTATCGATATAAAACCCGACAGCGCCGAGAACCCCATAAATGTCAGGAGCAAGGGCGTCATCCCGGTTGCCGTGCTATCCACCGACGACTTTGACGCGACCACGATCGCTAACGAAACCGTGGCTTTCGGACCTGGTGGTGCGGCTCCTGTCCACGGTGCAGGGCATATAGAGGATATTAATGGCGATGGTTATCCGGATATGCTTTTACATTTCAGTACGCAAGAGTCAGATATAACCTGCTCAGACGAAGATGCCATGCTTACAGGAGAGACACTTGATGGCATGGCTATAGAAGGAATGGATATCGTTCTGCCGAATGGCTGTAAAAAATAATCCGCTTCATGCGCACAAAAAAAGACCCTGGATAATTTCCGGGGTCTTTTTTTGTGCTTGTGGGGGGGATAGGTCGGAAAGGAACGGGGGCAGGCAAAGAAAGGTGTCTATCGAGTTTCTGCGCAATTTGTTTTTTGTGTTCTTCCTGCTCTTAATCCATGTTGATTGAGAGCCTTTCGTCGTTACTTATATGGCGGTATCGTTTCATGGCGATTCCTGGATTGTGGTTTATTGATTCGCAAACCAATTTTAACCGCTTTTGTTTATGCCTGGGTATTGCATTAGTCAAAAATAGATTTGCCCCCTTATTCGCCCAATGTTTCACATAACCGGGGCCTTTAGGCGTCCGGGGTGATGTGTTGGTTTGGTTTCGTTTATGTAACTCCTTTTTTACAGGTTGAGTAGTGCTTGATGGGTTGTGGTTCCATTCTTTTCATCATAAATTTTAAAACACTGGAAAGTCACATCGAAGCTCCCATAAAGGTATGCTAAGAAGCCAAGTTTAAGCAATTTGGTTGAAGAAAGTTCTGGTATCTTAAAAACATCTTTTATAAATACTGCATCAGACCATATATGTTGCGAGGGGAAATTGCGGTCATTATTTGTGATGATAGGTTTTAAAGTACGGCCAGCCATGCCAAGAAACTTATGAAACATAAGCTCTTTCCCTGCCAGGAAAGAGCAAACATCGCCAAATAAAGGTTGATCAATATAGTGAGGTATGAATTCCACTTCACTCACGATAGCAACAACTTCTCTTAAAGTATCGACTCCTCCTTTAAACACATCTAGTTCCGCTCCTTGGATGTCTATTTTGATAAAGTCAACCGATTCAAGATTATTTTCATTTACAAAGTAATCTAAGCTAACAGTTTCCACAGAACTAACTGACTTTAGCATTGCTACTTCGAAATTTTGGTACAAGCTAAGAAGCTTTTCGTTTGGTTTGTATAACGAACAGCACATCGGATGATTTGTTTCGTAAAAAGTACGTTTTTCCTCATACCGCCCGAGAGCTACAGGGTAATATTTAAGACCAGGTTTTGCTTTTTTGTTTAACTGTTCGCACAAATTCTTATCAATTTCAAAAGCTATGATTTTAGATCCAGGGAAAATATCTAACAAGTTATGAAATGGCTCTACTTGCCCTTCTAAGGGAACGGCCCCAATTTCTAAGATTGTAAAAGAGAGATTATCAGCTACTTCTTTGATTATTTCCCCTAACTTTTTTATTTTTATCTCAATATTTTTGCCGTTCATCAGTACTCACCTATTTAAAGTGTAGTTGTGGAGAAAAGTGATTTTGGTTTTAAGCCCAACGCCGAACTCAGCGGAGCCGGCCAATGAACTTACCAGTAATGCCGCCGATGTTTAGCGGGACCGCTGATGTGATTGGTTATGCAAAATTTAATTTATATTTCTACGACTTACGCCATCTCTGTTTTGAACGAATAAATTTAGGACAGAAATTTCTCATATGTTCAGAGCTTGATGAGCACCATTGCCCACAGCCTTTATCTTTTCTATCGTTTACCACTGGTGTTCTGCAATTTGTGCATGTCCTTTTTATTTCATCCTTGAAAAATTCGACAGTTATTCCACACTTGGGGCAACTCAGCTCAAAAATTGAATTAAAATCCCATTCTTCTGTGTTATTTCCTGAACATCTTCTCATTGTGCTGGCTCTTCAATAATCAATTGTCAATGATCGATGATGTTATTTTAATCTGATTGCCACTCAATTTCAGCCAGTATTTGACTGATAAATCGTTAACTGGTCGATATATTATGATTTTTATATATCCAATCACTGCTGTCTCATAAAATTGTAAGTAAAATCATATAAATAAAGGCCCGGAGAGCTTCTTGATGTTATACTGTTTTTGCG
>Ga0102953_1001150_pt1 | contig 17126 bp, 15 predicted proteins | sample SalPon2A_C_D2_MG_FD_78509 | JGI IMG/M metagenome (GOLD analysis project Ga0102953, IMG submission 78509) | Soil microbial communities from South San Francisco under conditions of wetland restoration - Salt Pond MetaG R2A_C_D2_MG | ecosystem: Environmental > Terrestrial > Soil > Wetlands | place... | reverse complement strand
TCGACCTCGCCGGGCGCGTAGCGATCGTCACCGGCGGCTCGCGCGGGCTCGGCCTGCAGATCGCCGAGGCGCTGGGCGAGATGGGCGCCAGGGTCGCGCTGACTGCGCGCAAGAAGGACGAGCTCGACGCCGCTGTGGCGCACCTCGCCAAGCAGGGGGTCGAGGCCGCGCCCTGCGCCTGCGACCTGGGCAAGCGCGAGCAGATCGCGCCGCTGGTCGACGCCGTGCTGAAGAAATACGGCAAGGTCGACATCCTGGTCAACAACGCCGGCGCCACCTGGGGCGCGCCGGCCGAGGACCATCCGCTCGAAGCCTGGGACAAGCTGGTGAACCTGAACCTGACCGGGACCTTCCTCGTCTCGCAGCAGGTGGCGAAGAAGTCGATGATTCCCGCCAAGTGGGGCCGCATCGTCAACGTAGCCTCGGTGGCCGGCCTGATGGCGAGCGACCCGCGCGTGGTGCGCACCATCGCCTACAACGCGACCAAGCACGGCGTGGTAGGCCTGACGCGCCAGTTCGCCGCCGAGTGGGGCGAGCACGGCATCACGGTGAACGCGATCTGCCCCGGCTTCTTCCCCTCGAAAATGACCAAGGGCACGCTCGACACGCTGGGCAAGATGCTGATCGAGCTGACCCCGACCCGGCGCCTGGGCGGCGAGGAGGACCTGAAAGGGCTCGCCGTGCTGCTGGCGTCGGAAGCCTCGCGCCACATCACCGGGCAGGCGATCGCGGTCGACGGCGGCGCCGGGCTGATATGAAGCACGACCCCGCCTTCGCGCGCGAGTACCAGAAGAAGATTCCCTTCGTCGCCCACCTCGGCCTGGCGACCGACGAGCTGGGCGAAGGCACCGCGCGGCTGTCGCTCGCGCTCGAGCCTCACATGAGCAACAGCTTCGGCACTGCGCACGGCGGCGTGATCATGACTCTGCTCGACGTCGCGCTGTGCACCGCGGCGCGCACGCTCCACCCCGACTCGACCGGCGTCATGACTATCGACCTGAGCACCAGCTTCATCGGCGCCGGCAGCGGGCCGCGCCTGCTGGCCGAGGCGCGGGTGCTCAGAAACGGCCGCAGCATCATCTTCGCCGAAGGCGAGGCGAGGAACGAGGACGGCAGCCTGGTCGCCAAGGCGATCGGCACCGTGCGCGCGCGCAAGGGATAGAGCCTTCGATACTCACGCTAACGGCAGCGCTCGGGTTCGCCGATAATCATATTTTCGCGCTTGGTTGACAGAATACGGCGTAAACAGATAAAAGACCAACCAAGAGCCCATGACAGGCCGCGTCCGGAATGCCTAACCGCAGCGCAATGGGAGGGGCGAGTACATTGGTTCCTCCTGGAAGCGGGTCGATTCCCGTGCGATCGTGACATCCGTTAAGAGCAGGCGCGGAAAGAAGAAGCCATCCGGCATTACTTCCGAGAAGTTTGCGCGCCTTGATTTAGGCCCCTTCCTCCGTGAGCGCAAACGAAGCTCCGACCATATCGCCGACGCTCTGCGCGCAGCTATTTACGATGGCCAATTCCCGGACGGCGAAGAACTTAACCAAGTGGAGCTTGCCCGTTACTTCAAGGTTTCACGCATTCCGATTCGCGAGGCCCTGAAGCAGCTGGAAGCGGAGGGCCTCGTAACAAGTCAGGCTCATCGACGAACCATCGTCGTCGGGCTCGCGCTGGACGAACTGGTGGAGCTAGTCGAGATGCGTGCTGTTCTGGAGGCTTTTCTAGTCGAAAAGGCTGGTCCAAGCCTGCGCCCAGCGACGTTTAGACGCCTAAACAGATTGTGCGACGAAATGGACAAGCTGGATCAATACGATCATGAATGGGTAAAGAGAAACTGGGAATTTCACCGCAGCCTTTACACGCCTTCGAAACGTGCCGCGGCGATCGCATTGACCGAGCAGCTTCATCTCAAGGTAGAGCGGTACATACGGCGCGCAGGACAAGCCGAGCGCCGTCGCGAGGCCGCGGCCGAGCACAGACAAATCCTGTCCGAGCTAGAAAAGAAAGATTGTGTCGCCGCTGGACTGCAGATGCGTCAGCACATCCTTCATACCGCTGACGACATACGCGAGCACCTGAACCTGGAAAAATCTCCTTCCCCGTGATGCCCGACCGGGCCCGTCCGAGCACTATCCTAGGCGTTGCGGCGGATCGGCAACCAGATTCGTTGCTGCGCGCGCGGCGCCGATCCCGCCGCACAAATCTGCCGCACCGACTTCCGCGACGGCCGGCGCATGCGCCGCCGCCAATCCTTCACGCACCATTTCCTCAATCGCTCTGACGCTCTTGCCTTGCGCCAGGGCCCCGTCTCGATTGATCTCTCGCACCACTTTTCCAGGACGGCCGAAAACAAGGATGCGCTGTGCCACATCGACTGCCTCGGGGACAGAATGCGTGATGAAAAGGGTGGTAATCCTTGTTTCCTTTACAAGCGCAAGCAGTTCGTTTCGGATGCGTGCTGCCGTTAGCTCGTCAAGCGCGGTAAAAGCTTCGTCGGCATAGAGCACCTTTGGTCCAATCGCGAACGCACGCGCAATCGAAACTCGCTGACGCATGCCGCCGGATAGCTCGTGCGGGTACGCGTGCTCGAAACCCTTCAGTCCGACCCGATCGAGCCACGTATGAGCAATGGCCAAGCGCTCCGCCGTAGGTACACGCAGCACTTCGAGCCCGAACGCCACGTTATCGGCGGCTGTACGCCAAGGCAACAACCTGTCGTTCTGGAACACGATCCCAACCGCACCGAGCAGCCCGCTGTGCTGATTAAAAGGGTTATAGCCGAGCACTCTGACTTGGCCTTCGTCCGGCCTGAGAAGTCCAAGCAGCATCTGAAAGGAGGTGGATTTGCCGCAGCCTGTTTCACCGACAATTGCCACTACTTCGCCCTGCCTGACACGGAAAGACAAATTGCGGTTGGCGTAAAACGGTTGCCCGTTTTTCTGCCGGAACAGCTTGGAGACGTTCTGGAACTCGACGGGTGCCTCCTCACTCGTGCTCATGCCTGCTCCGCTTGTGGCCGCCAAGCCAGCAACCGATTTTCCAAGAACTTGATCGCCATCTGGAAGACCGACAAAAGCATCACCAGGCTCAGTGTCCACGCGACCGCGCCCGCCATGTCGAACACCGCCTGCGCGTTAAGCAATTGAAAACCAACGCCGATATTCGAGCCGATTAGTTCGGCGACCATTGCCACGCGCACAGCCGAGCCCATGTTCACTACCCATGCGCTAAGCATCTCCGGAACGATTCCGGGCACGATAACCATACGGAAGCGCTGAAATTTGGTAGCCCGAAACGCCTGGCTAAGCTGAACCAGGTCCAGATTGACGCTTCTGACCGCGCCGTCGATATATAAGGCGAAGGCTGGCATCGTGACGATGAAAAGTATGAACCCTATGCGCATTTCCACATGCACGAACCAGATGGCGGCAAACACCACCCACGATACGGACGGAATGCCTTGAATGAAATGCAGCTGGGGCTTTACGTATTCCCGAAGCTTGTCGAAGGTCCCCATCGCGATCCCGAGCGCGGCGCCGACAACGAACGAAACAACCATCGCAATCAGCACCCGAGCGCCGGTCGTGATCAGCTGTAACAGCTCATTTTGCCGCGTGAATATGTGCCAGGTCGCAACCGCGATGTCCTGAAGCGGCGGCGTAATTATTGGCGGCAGAAAGAACGTACTCAGCTGCCAAAGTGCCGCAACGACGACAAGTCCGGTTACAAACGGCTGCTGCTCACGCAACTTGCGCGAGATCACACTGGAAATGGACAAGTACCCTCCCAAAAAATGGGCTATTTCCCGGATGGCGCCGTCAATGTTGCGTGTCGGATCGTAGCCCCGTCCGCTCTATTTGCCCCCGCCATCATAGAGGACCGATTCCGGTGGCATCCTCTCCAGGTAGTGGCTCGTTACCGCCGCCTGGAAAATCTTCGCCGCGGCGCCGGCGCGCTTAGCGCCCCAATATACGCTCAAGCCCAGGCGGTCGGACTTGATGAGCGCGACCAGCATGTCGCGCTTGAGCTTGCCGTTGGAAGCGTCGCTGATAATCGATGCGGCGTCGGCGGGATGTTCCTTTACGAATTTCGCCGCCATGTCGTACGTACGATACAGGCGTTGAATCTCGGCCTTATGCCCGGCCACCCATTCTCGATGTGCCGCAACGCCTAGATACGGGATCGCGTCACCGCCGGTCTTCTTTTTCCATGCGCGAATGATGTCGAGCGAACGGTACTTGTTGTTGCCATATGTCAGCACCGAACGGGCGGGTTCCCACATCTGTACAGCATCAACCCTCCCAGCCGCAGCTAGGGCGACGAGCCCTGGTACCGTCGAGCCTTGGACGGCCAGCTTCGATAGATCGACGCCGGCGGCTTGCGCAAAGTATCGGAACATCGCGTAGTTCGTCGTCGGCAGCGCGGCTGCAAGGGTCCGTCCTTCCAGATCCTTGAGGGAGTGAATATTGCTCGCGGCCGAGACGACCACCGTGCCCCAGAAGTCGAAGACGTTGAAAAGATAGACAGTGCTGACGCCTTTTTCGGTGAGTTTCGCAACGTCGGCCAGGACTGTACCCGACCCTCCGACTTTGTTCGTACCGGATGCGAAGTCTGTCCGATACGACCGCGCCGCCTTGACGACAAAATTGATATCCAAGCCGTTGGCGTGGTCGAATTTCTTTGCCTTGATTATCGGCGGCGTGAAGTTGGAAAGAGAGGGGACGGGAAATACGGGAAGATCAAGCTTGAGATCGGCGGCATTGCCCGTTGCCGGGTGAAATGCGAATCCAACAATTGCGGCAGCGAGCGTTAACGAACGCTTTGACTTTCTCATGGCACTCCTCCTGGTTGACCTCTCGATAGGGGCGCGTTCTTCTGTGGACGCGCGTCCAGGGGCACATTCTTGCGGTGCCTCAAAGTGTAGACAGTATGCTTTCTGAAATCTAGGGTCAAGCCGGGCCTATACATGGGTATCATGACTCCAATGCATATCGCCTCTCTGCACCTCAATCAACTCCGGTTGGTGGACGCACTTGCGAGGAACGGCAGTCTGAGCGAGGCGGCCGAGGAGATAGGCTTGACACAATCCGCGGCAAGCCACGCCTTGGCGCGGTTGCGCGCGGAATTACACGATCCGATTTTCGTTCGCACCTCGGAGGGCATGCGGCCGACGCCTTACGGCAATAGACTTGCCTCATCCGTACGCAACGCGCTGGAATCGCTGCACGCTGGCCTGGACCGGCACCCGGAATTCGTGCCCAGCTCCTCCAGCCGAACCTTCAATGTAATCATGAGCGATGTCAGCCAGATGTTGTACCTTCCTCGGCTGCTACCCAGGTTATCGGCCGAGGCGCCGGGCGTAAGTTTGCGTGTGCGTGCGCTACCGTCGAAAGCACCGCACTTGATTCTCGAATCCGGCGAAGTCGATTTGGCGGTGGGAGCCTTTTCAAGACTCATTGCCGGTTGTCGGCAGAAGCGGCTTTACCGCGAACGGTACGTCTGCGTGGTGCGGCAAGACCACCCGCGGTTCGTTCAGGGAATGACCGCTCAGGCATTTTGCAGCGTGCCACAGGCGATGGTGGATCCGAAGGGCTACGTGCATGAACGGCTGGATCAGTGGCTCGCGCAGCAAAAGGTCCCGCGCGCGACGAAGCTCTATGTCCCTTACTTTCTGTCCTTGCCCTTGGTAATTGCCCGTTCGGATTTGCTGGTCATCATGGCAAGCCGTGTCGCGAAGATGTACGCTGAGACGTTGCCGCTCAAGATCATGCCCCCTCCGGTGAAACTGCCCGCGTATGACACACGTCTCTTCTGGCATGAAAGATTCCATCGAGATCCAGCCAACCGTTGGCTTCGCGGTCTATACATAGACCTCTTCGGCGATTAATTCGTCCCACGGGGACGTCAGCCCAGTTGCGAACGCGCGTGCCAGAGATTACAGGTCCAGTACAAGCTTCTCGCTCTTTGCTCCCGAGCAGCAGATCATGATTGTCTTGTTCGACGCGCGTTCAGCTTCCGTCAGCGTCACATCGCGGTGATCCGGGACGCCCTCCAGTACCCTGGTCTCGCACGTGCCGCACACGCCCTCGGTGCAGGAATGAGGCACGTCAAGTCCAATGTCGCGCAGGGTCTCGAGAATTGTCTTTCCGGGCGGCACCAGCAATTCCCGGCCGCTCTTGGCGAGTACCACCTTGAAACCGCCCTCGACCGCCGGCGGCTCTTTCGCGGCGAAGTATTCGATATGCACCCGCTCGCGCGGCAGCTTCTTCGTCGCCTCTTCGAACGCGGCAAGCATTGGGACCGGTCCGCAGCAGTAGAGATGAGCGCGCCCTGGCGTGGCCTTGACTACCGCGGCGATGTCCAAAATCTTGCCGCCCGGCTCATGGTCGAAATTCAATTGCACCCTGGATTCTTTCTCGAGCAAATCCAGGAACGGCGTTTCGTCGCGCGTGCGCGAACAATATAGCAGCCGCCACTCGCGTCCAGTGGTCCTTAGCTGTTCAATCATGCACAGAATGGGGGTGATGCCGATGCCGCCCGCGATAAATACCGAATTCTCCGCGTTGAGGTCCAGCGCGAAGTTGTTGCGCGGACCATTCACCGCGAGGATATCGCCAACGCGGACGTTTTCGTGCAGCCATTTTGAGCCGCCGCGACTCGCACGATCCTTCTGAACGGCAATAACATAACGGTGGCGTTCCGATTGAGGATTAACGAGTGAATAACTGCGCACGAGTCCGTTGGGCAATGTGAGATCAATGTGGGCGCCGGCGGTGAATGCCGGGAGCTCGCCACCGTCGACTGGTCGAAGCTCATACGAAAGGATGCTCGGCGCTTCCCAGCTCACGGCTTTTACGCGCAAACGCAACATCATTCCGATTCCGGAATCGCGGTCCTCTTTAGATCAGCCGGGTCGAGATTTTCACCATGGCCTACCCAGCGGGCGATCAAGTGGCGTTCCTCGTTCGTCATTCGGGTCGAATTGTGCGGCGGCATGGTCTGAGCAAGGACACTCCCCTTGATCTTCTCCGCGTGCGCGGCGATCTCCCTGTTCGTATCGAAGCTCAGGCTACTTGGCGCCCCGAGATTCGCCTTTTCGGGCCGCTTCCTGGAATGACAGGAGCCGCAACGCAGATCTACGATTCCTCTCACGACAGTAAATGGCACGGCGTGTTTGGTTATCTGCGCTAGGTCATTGGTCGTAATAGACAGGAGGCCGAGAGCAGCGAGCGAAGCTGCCAGGGGCGCGCCCGCAGAGAACCAGCCGGGTCCGACGGGTTGGCGCCTATCGAACAAGATCATCATATGGCGTGCCGCCATGCCGACCACAATCAGGAGGGACAAGATCAGCCAATTAAGAGGATGACCGTAAGTACTGGGTGCGTGCGTGGCGATCATTGTGAAGATCACCGGCAGCGTCAAGTACGTGTTATGAATAGCACGCCGCCTTGCACGCGTCGCGAGAACAGCATTGCGTTCGCGCCCGGCTTTGGTCGCCGCGACCGCCTCTTCCTGAGCCGGAACGATGCGTGTCCATACATTCGCAACCATGTTAGTGCCCAAGATTGCGCCGATATGGATTACAGCTGCACGCCCGGTGAACAGCGCGCACATGAAATATACGCAAGCGAAAAGCAGCACGAGCGAAACAACGGTGGCAAGGGCGACGTTGTCAGCTAGTCGCGAAACCCATAGCCGGTCGTAGACAATCCAGGCGAAAGGGAGCAGTGCAACGGCAAATCCGACGGCGGCCCCGGGACTGAGGGTGGAATTCCCAGCGTCCACGAGATCCACACCACCCGTCCAATAGTAGATAAACACTAGAAGCAAGAAACCGGTAATCCAGGTGATGCCGGCTTCCACGCGAAACCAGTACACGGGAGAGGGCACTTGTCCCGATGCGATGCGCCGTTTCTCCACGATATAGAAACCGCCTCCGTGACCCATCCAGGCTTCGCCCAACACATTCTCTCTGGCGGGATCAGGCGAACGCAACTTGCTATCGAGCCACATAAAATAGAGGGAAGCACCCACCCACCCGAGAATGGCGACGATATGCGCCCAGCGCAGTCCCAAAACGAGCCAATCGACGAAGGTTTGGATCATCACGGACCGCCCGCTCCTTAGGAAATTTCTCTTCGCTTAGAAACTGTCCGCCGCGGCAGACTGAGTCCCGCGGGATTACAGTTCATCCTATTCAATCCGCCCGATATACGCGGCAGAGCAATCCCTTGAGGGGGCTGCCGCCGAATGCGACGTCGCAGTTCTCGGGATCGTCGTCGGTGAGCACGTTTGCGCAGACCCGCAGGATGTCATGCTCGGGCCCCGGCTGCTCGGGGCGCCACCAGCCATGCGGCACAGCAACGATCTTCGGATGCATCTTGTCTTGCATGCGCACCTTGAGCCGCAGCCGACCGCGCACTGTCTCAACCCACGCAAACTCCCCGGCCCCGAGTCCCAATGCAGCCGCGGTGTCGCTGTGCATTTCTAGAAGCGGCTCGGGCGCAAGCGAGCGCAGTGAAGGGATTTGCCTTCCTTGAGAGTGGTAATACATCGCCTGCTTAGCTCCCGTTATAAGCAGCAGGGAGTAGTCTTTATAGCGTTCCGGCGTGCTGACGGGGCTCTCGGCAGGCTCGACATGTGACGGAAGCGGGTCATAGCCCCAATCTTTCATGACCGTCGAGTAGATCTCGAACTTGCCGGTCGGCGTGCCGAAGCCGGCCTTTTCGTACTTGCGGTACTCGATTGGGATCGAGACATGGTCGCGGGCCTTGAGGTCGTCCCACGTAATCCCCATCGGCCGCAGCGAGTCGTCGGCCAAGTCCTTCAGCGACCGGAAATATTCCTGATAACCGAGCTTTTGCCCGAGTTCGATCATAAATTCCCAGTCGGACCTACGCTCCCCCACCGAGGCGAGTTTGCGCGACACCGTATCCATGAACATCGCGTGAGGGCCCTTGATATGCAAGTGCAAGCGCGGCTCGTCGCGCTCCAAGTTCGCCGCCGCAGGCAACACAATATCTGCGTATTCAGCCGTCGGCGTCATGAATATGTCGTGTACCACCAGCAAGTCGAGCTTGTTCAGCGCCTCAATGACCCGCCCCGTATTGGGGTACGTTGTTGCCACGTTGCTACCGACGACGATCAAGGCTTTGACGGGATACGGTTCCTCCGAAAGGATGGTCCGGAACAGCGTCGGCGGATGAGCGAAGCCGGCCCGGTTGAGCGCCTTGAATTTCTGTCCACCAAGGCGCTTCGCCTCTTGCTCGGGCCCCAATCTCTCTCGCAAATCCGGGTAATCGAGCGGTGGCGCGGGATAAAAGACATTGCCACCGGGCACGTCAATGTTGCCGGTAATACCCATCAAGATGAGCACGGCCCGAACTGACTGAAAGGAGTTGCGGCCACCGTGTTCGAGGCCATTGCCCCAGAGAATGCATCCTGGACGCGTCGTCGCATAGAGACGAGCGGCGCGCGCAATGAGCTCCGGATCGCACCATGTAATGTCCGCAACCTTCGCCAGGGGATATTCGCGGGCTCGAGCGCGCAGCTCTTCGAAACCATGGCAGTACTGTTCGACGAACTCCTTGTCGTAAAGCCCTTCCTCGATGATGAGATTGATCCAGCCGAGCGCCATTGCCGCATCGCTGCCCGGCCGTAGCGGCAACCATATATCAACCGATCCGGCAGCCGATGGCTTCCGGGGATCCACAAGAATGTGCGCTGGGCGATTTTCAAGTGCTTCGGTGACTGGCCCAAACCCGATGAGACCGTGATCGTTGCTCGTGCGCTTTTGCGAGCCCCACTCGACGACGCATCGCGGCCGCGAGTACAGATCGGGGACCGCCACTGTGTCCCAGGACTTGCCCCCGTACCGTCCGGTCGCCGTTGCTCGGCAAACCGATACCCGCGTGGCGTAACAGACATAGCTGATGGAAGCGAGATTCGGCGTCCCGAAGAGGTTCGCCACTCGGCCGATGATGTGCTGATTGTTCATGCCGACGCCGCGGGCAAAGGCAACCGTTTCAGCGCCGAACCGGCCCTTCAGCGCGTTCATCTTTCCCGCGATTTCGGACAAGGCTTCGTCCCAGCTGACTTGCCGCCACTTGCCGCTTCCGCGCTTCCCGGCTCGCATCAAAGGATGATTAAGGCGGTCCGGATGGTAGAGCTGTTCGACCGAAGATACGCCCGCTTTTGCGCAAAGCTTGCCCCGATTTATCGGATTGGCGGGGTCGCCCGAGACCTCGGTGACGACGCCATTTTCGGTCCGCACAAGCGTGCCGCAACCGCCATGGCAGTTGCGGCACACCACCGTGTGCTCCTCGACAATCCGGTCGACCTCCGAGCCTCCGCCGGCAGCCCTAGAATTCGTGTTCATCTAGGAACTTACCGGCGCCAACCCGACTGTTCGCCGCAATTCCTCGGACAGCGAAATGACCATTTGAACGTGGTGACGAAGCGTTATTTGATAGCTGGCGTTACTACCTGTTCTTCACGATTTCGAGCGCCGCCAGCGCAACTTGACTATCCCCGTCCGCCAGTCCCGCCGCCCCTACGCCAGAAACGCCGATGCCGCCGATGACCTTGCCGTCGGCAATGATCGGATAGCCGCCTTCCAACGGAATTGCCGCCTCCTGACGAAGATGCCAAAACGAGTTGAATTTTCCGGCACCAAGATCATCGTGGAAGATTCCCGTCGAACGACGGAATGCCGTTGCACCGTACGCTTTGGCAATGGTTAGCTCAACGCTGCCGAACTGGCCGTTACTCATGCGGTGCAGCAGCACCAGGTGCCCGCCATCGTCGCAAATGGCAATCGTGGCATTCCAGCCCTGCTTGGTGGCAAAGGCTTCTCCGGCGGCGGCAATCTCCTTGGCAAGCTCGAGCGAGATCCGCTCGCCGTAAGGTTTCTGATGCGGTACGGGTTTAGGCGCCATAAGCTCCTCCTTCTGCTGCGGGTTGAAATTCAATTAATACGCGCATGAAGCTTGCCGACCATAGTCCGCGCGCGGTTTCCTGTACAGCCGCGCTTGCGCATTGATCTCATGACTACTGTGCATATGGAACGGTCACTGCACACGGTTTGGAACGCGGCATTCCTCCATCGTGGAGAAATGCTCGAGCTGGTGTTCACGTAATCTTGATCCGATCGCCTTTTGATATGAGGGCGGCCTCATATACCTTCATCACCCCGAGCGTGAATTCCAATGACCCTTTTTGAGCGGGCTTGCCCGCAAGAACCTGAGCGCAGAAATATTCCATTTCCTGATACATCCCTTGCGTGAACAGCGCCTTGTTTTCAAGGGTGGCTTCCCTGTTTTGGGGCTCCCAGACTACTGCGCCGCTATCCGTGCCCTGAGGGACATAGGTGGTCGTTTCCCCGTAATGGAAGGGAATTCCTCGGTGGAGCGTTACGCGCAAACCATTGTCGATGACGACATGACATTTATCGCCAAAGAAGCTGTAACGCTCCAGCGGTTGGCCTTTATTTTCGCCCGCTGCCAGATGGAAGTTGCCGATTACGCCATTGGCGAATTCCAGGACGCACACGCCACCGCCGTGTTCGGCACGGTGAACGGTAACGGCGGATACGGCGCCCGCAACCGCCATGCAGAGCGAGATTGGGTGACAGCCGTTGCGCAGCCAGTTGACGTACGTTCCCTCCCGAAGAACCGCGGCCCCGTCTTCGGGGATGGACATGGGATATTCCGCGAGAATGCTGCGTAAAGGGGAATACGCGTCGGTAGAGAAGACCTCAATGGCCTTTTGAGTGGCCGGCATGAAGGCCTTCTTAAATGCGACTACGGCCACCCTATCCTTCCGGCGGCGAATCATCTCTTCGACCTCAGCTACACGTCTCGCAGGAGGCTTCTCTATCCACACATGCAGTCCGGCATCGAACGCCTCGCACGCCAGTTGGGGGTGAAGGAGGGGCGAGACACAAATGAACACCGCGTCCAGGCGCTCGCTGCGGTACATGTCGGCGGCGTTTTCGTAACAACCGCGGGCGCCGTATTGAGCCGCCGTTTTCGCGGCCAATTGGCGGTTGGTATCGCAGACCGCCTCCAGTGACACTGGGAGGAAGTTCATCGCCGGGAGGATGTTTCGATAGGCGTGTGAGCCAACGCCGACAATTCCGACCTTGAGCTTCTGGGGAAATTCTCTCTGATAGTTCATGCGAACGGGCACCAATCAAGAACGGCTAAACGCGGCGGCGGCATCCGGGCCAGGAATCCCGCTCTCGTGCCGTGCCGCGTCCACTCCTCCTCTTCGGCCGCCCTCAGGCCACTAGTGGACGGGGTCCTTCAGGATCTCGTCGGCTTTGTCGGGGTAGTATTTGATGATCATCTCTCTTAGCACCGGACTCCACTTGTTGGCAGTGCGGGCGCGGCTGACCATCTGCGTCTTCTGATAGCTCCAGTAGTCTTCTTCCTCGGCACTGGGGATATAGATGTACTTGGCCTTCGCGGGATCACGGAACACGTTCATAGGCTCTCCGCCGTCCGCCACAACCTGAACCTGCTCTTTGAAGATCTGACGGAACAGGCGAATACCCTTGTCCGACTCCCCCAGGAGTTCCTTGGTACGGTCTGCGATTGGTCCTTGGGAAATCCAGGCAGCCATGTCTTGAGTGGCGTGCGCATCGAGCTGACTCCAGGTGACGTTTCCCTCGCTGTCGATGGGCACAGGGATGCGAAAATACGGAATCTTTTCCTGATTCGCCTTCTCGCCGGGCTTCAGCCAGTGCGCCCTGATGAGGAAATAGATGACGTGGGTGTCGTCTACAGGGACCCTGATCTGAAGATCATTGACCGCCCGGGTAAAGTTAGGAAATACCGCCTGCAGACCAATGCGCCAGTCGGCGTGGTCTTTCGTCCTGTCGCCGTAAACGGCTCGTCTGGCAATTCCCAGCTCGTTGCGCTCATAAAGCATCTCCGTGATCCTGCCCCGGTCTCCTTCTGACTTATCCTGGAATTCGCCGGGCCGCCAGAAGCGCTTCTTGAGATCAGGACGCCCCACCCGCTCCAGCACGTAGTCGGAAAAAGCGACATGGAGCCAATCGATGTGGTGCTGGTCTACGGTGTTCTCCATGCTCTGGAACCAGTTGCAGGGGAGCGTGGCGTAAGCAATCTCGTGGAGCACGTTATCCCACACCATCAGATCCCACATTGGCAGCTCGGGAGCGGGGAGGGGCCCCAAGTAGGCGAAGACGGCACCGCATGCCACCCGCACGGGGTAGGCCTTAATCTTCACCTTGTCACAGTACGGGCGGCTCTCTGCCGGTTGCTCAAGACACTGGCCCGTTTCGGCAAAACGCCAGCCGTGGTACGGGCAGCGCAACCCCTGTTCCTCGGGAACACCCAAGGCTAGGTTCGCTCTACGATGGGCGCAGGCACTGTCAATGAGGCCGAGTGTGCCCTGGCGGTCCCGATACAACACGAGTGACTCGCCGAGCAGCTTTACAGCTTTGACGGGGTTTTCGTCCAGCTCCGCTACGGCTGCAATGGGGTACCAGTAGCGTCGTAGCAGCTCCCCCCCCGGGGTACCGGGGCCGACCTGCGTGAATAGTCTATTTTCATCGGCGGTGACCATATGGCTTCCTCATCTTTGCGTTTTCCGTCATGTGACACCTGTTCGCCGAGAGATCTGCCACGCGCTGCTATTGCTCCCGCGGTGCCGCGAATCGTGCTTCGACAAAGGTGCCGGAACCGCGATCCCTTCGTCGCAAGCCCGGAAAAAGTGTATACAGTATCACCGTTGTGCGCAAGCCTTGCCTTGCAGGCTCCACATGCCGGCCTGCAACGCACCCCTCGGTGCAGAGCGCCAATGCTGACCGCCAGCAGCAACCCGAGGCCTGGCGCGCGGCTTTCCTTCGGGGGCGGAGACCTCAGACGCTAGCGACCGGAGGCGGAAAGCACCTGATCGTGGTTGAAGCGGTGAAAAAGCGCGTCGTGGCTCAGGAAGTGAACGGAGAACCACGCCTCGATCGCCTGCGCGAGGTCTGCTTTGCTCGTCAGGTCCCCGCGTGAGGCGACGCCCTCCTCGATATCGTGAATAGTCTGCAGCAATCGCACGTGGTCTCCGGTATGGGCTGCAACGTGCGGGAATCCGGAACTCTTCATGATGTCATCTTCTTCCGTGAAGTGTTCCTCGATTAGACGGTGAATCTCTGCGATGTAGTAGTGGACGTCACTCAGCGGACAGTCAGCGGAAAGACGGTCCAGAAACTCGTTGATGATCGAAATCAGTTCCCGATGCTGCTTATCTACGACAGGATATCCGGAACTGAATTGTTCTCTCCAGACGATCTTGATCGTATTCATCGCGACCTCCTCCAACTAAGGGCACAAGCAATTCACCCGTTATCATATGTAGCATGTATCCATTTTCCACTGTCCTGAGAACTGTCGATATTGATGATGATCAAGCTCCTCCCAATCGGGCGGGGACGTTTCTTGTGTCAAGCAGGTGACGGCCACGCCAGAGCCACATTAAGCCGACAAATTGAATGACCCAGACAACGATGAGCGTCGACGAATAGGCTTGGGGCGTGTAGCCGGTCGTTCCATGCCGCCAATAGTCAAGCATCAAGCCAACACCCCACTGTCCGGCGAATATGCCCGCAAAACAGAATACGTTTACGGCCGCATTGGCTCGACCAGCCATCTCTTTCGGATAGCGTCGCGATAGCAGCGAGTAGCTCAGCACGATCGCGGTACTCCCGGCCACGAAAACGCACCAAAGCGCGAGGCCGCCAGCACGCACGCCAAGCGCGAGTAGCAGCAGGCTAAGCGACGCGACTGCAACCCCACCAGCAAGCAAAGGCAGCACCTCGCGCCCGCGTCGAATCAAAGCGTCGGCGGCGCGCCCGAAGCCGAGGTAACCGGCAATCATAGCGACGTTCACCGCGAGCAGCCCGCGCGCCACCTCCGAAGGATTGTAACCGCCAACGTCGCGCAACCAGTTCGCGATCCATAGCGTAATCATCGAGATCGCAGCAAACTGGGTGGTTCCGAGTCCGACTGCAACTCGGCGGAAACCCGGATCTCGCGACAGCATTGCTAATCCGCGCAGCTGTTCGGCGAACGGCTCGCCGCGCCGCCGTGCACTGCGCTCAGGAACCCAGAGCCACATCAGCAGGCTTACCGCCAGTGTGACGCCGACAATAAGCAGGAACGCCGCGCGCCAGGGCCAGACGCGCAAGAGCATTTCGAGCGGGACGCTTACAGTCATTGCGCCGAGCGCGCCGGCTGAAAAGGCAATGCCGTTCATGGTCGAAAGGCGCGCCGGCGGGTACCACAGTACGAAGGCGATAAACGACGACATCAAGCAGCCCGACACTCCGACCCCGATCAGCGCGCGCGCGGCGATCGCCTCCGCGATTGAATGCGCCATCGCGAACCACGTGCCACCAGCCGCGGCGAGAAGCAGAAGTGCGCCGTTCACTCGACGAGGACCGAAGCGGTCGAGCAGCAGGCCGAGCGGCAGCTGGAACAGGGCGAAGGAGAGGAAATAAACGCTGGTGAGCAGCCCCAGGCCGCCGGCGGTGAGACCGAATTCGGCCGCCAGGGTGGGTCCCAGCACCGCGTTCACCGCGCGGTACATGTACGAGACGAAGAACCCCGCGATGAACGGCAGCGCGACGCGGAGGAAGATCAATTCTTCGGCGCTTCGATGCCGCCCAGGTAGAAGCGGTTGGCGGTCGGGCTGATGATCAGTTCGTTGACGCAGGCGCGCGCCGGCATCGTCGCGACGAACAGGATCGCCTTGCCGAAGTCCTCCGGCTGCGCCATGCGTGCGCGTTCTTCCTTGGAAGGAGGAACCGGGCGCTTCTCCAGGATCGGCGTCGCCACTTCGCCCGGCAGGATCGAGGTGGCGCGGATGCCGTTGGCGCACTCCTCCATGTTGATCGACTCCGAGAGCGCGATCACCGCGCGCTTGGTGGCGTTGTAGGCCGGCCCGGTGAGCGGCGTGGCGTAGCGCCCGGCCCAGGAGGAGATGTTGATGATCAGACCGTCCCCCCTCGCACGCATCCCGGGCAGAACGGCGAAGCAGCAGTAGAAGAGGCCATTCAGGTTGATCCTGACCACGTCGTCCCAGCCGTCGAGCGACATGGTCTTCAGGTTGCGCTTGCCGCCGCCGATGTTGGTGCCCGCGCTCGTCACCAGGATGTCGATGCGGCCGTGGCGCTTTTCGATCTCCGCTGCGGTCTTCTCCACCGCGGCGCGGTCGCCGACGTCGAGCAGCGTCGCTTCCGCGCTGCCGACCTTCTTCAGTTCCGCCAGGCCGCTATCGTTGGTGCGCGCGGTGCGCCCGGAAATCACCACGTGCGCGCCGGCCCTGGCCAGCTCCAGGCCGCCGGCGAGCCCGATTCCCGAGCCGCCGCCGGTGATCCAGGCCACCTTTCCCTTCAGCTCAGCGCTTGGCATATTGCGCCGCGCCGAACATGTTTTCCCGCTGCTCCTGAGTCATCTCGGTGCGGCGCCGGTCGGCGAGCACCTGCAGCGCGCGCTGCACCGCCGGGCGCGCGGCGATGCCGTCGCGCCAGCGCCTGACGTTCGGATACTCCTCGATGTTCACGCCCTGGCGCTCGGGAAAGCGCAGCCACGGCATGGTCGCCATGTCGGCGATGGTGTACTCGCCGCTGGCGAGGTACTTCGACTCGCCCAGGCGCCGCTCGAGCACGCCGTAGAGCCGGTTGGCCTCGTTCCTGTAGCGGTTCATCGCGTACTCGATCTTCTCCGGCGCGTAGCCGAGGAAGTGGTGCGCCTGGCCCAGCATCGGTCCGATGTGCCCCATCTGGAACATCACCCACTGCATCACCTGCCAGCGCTGGCGCAGGTCCTCGGGCAGGAACCGACCGGTCTTGGAGGCGAGGTAGAACAGGATCGCCCCCGACTCGGCGAGGGCGAACGGCCCGCCGCCCGGGCCGTCGCTGTCGACGATCGCCGGCATCTTGTTGTTGGGCGAGATCTTGAGGAACTCGGGCTTGAACTGGTCGCCCGCGCCGATATCGATGGGGTGCACGTTATAGGCAAGGCCGCATTCCTCCAGCATGATATGGACCTTGTGGCCGTTCGGCGTCGGCCATGTATACAGTTCGATCACGATTGCATCCCCCCTGT
>Ga0102953_1001147_pt1 | contig 17163 bp, 12 predicted proteins | sample SalPon2A_C_D2_MG_FD_78509 | JGI IMG/M metagenome (GOLD analysis project Ga0102953, IMG submission 78509) | Soil microbial communities from South San Francisco under conditions of wetland restoration - Salt Pond MetaG R2A_C_D2_MG | ecosystem: Environmental > Terrestrial > Soil > Wetlands | place... | reverse complement strand
GTACGCGTTCGGGGAACGGCGTTTGGGGCAGGGCAAGGAGAAGGCGGTGGAGTTCCTGGCGCAGAACCCGGAGTTGCTCGCGGAGCTGCGCGAGAAGACCCTGGCCGCCCTCGAGCTCGGCAAACGGACCCCGCGTACCGCCGCCCCGCAGGGGCCAGAACAGGACGGTGACACATGAGCGCCTTCGTGTGGTTGATCCTCGTCGTGGTCGCCGCAGCAGCCGGGGCCGTCGTCGGGCAATCCGTGCGGCGCGGCCGCGACAGCGACGCCGCGAGGCGGGCCGAGGAGGCCGCAGCCGCGCGCAAGGAGGAGGCCGAGCGCGAAGCGCAGCGGGTCCTGGACCAAGCCACCCGCGAGGCCGAGCAGCGCGTGCAGACCGGCCGGGAGCGCTGGGAGGACGAGGAGCGCCGCGCTCGAGAACGCCTGGAGGAGGACCTGCAACGGGCCCGTCAGGCCGCGGAGCAGGACCTGGCGCGCGCCCGCGAGGACGTCGAGCGCGAACGCAACGACATCAAGAACGCCCGCGAGGAGATCCGCCGCGACCGCGAGAAGATCGAGCAGCTCGAGGAGCGTCTGAACCGCCGCGGCGAGCAGCAGGACTCCCGCGCGGTACGCCTGGACGAGACCGAGGAGCGCCTCGACACCCGCGAGGCCGAGCTGAGGGCGCGCGACGACGCGCTGAGCGCGCGCCAGGCGGAGCTCGACAGGCAGCTCCACGAGATCGCGCAGCTCAGCCGCGAGCAAGCGGCCGAGATGGTGATGCAGCGCGTGGACGGCGAGCTCGAGCGCGAGAAGGCGGTGCGCGTCCGGGCGGCGTTGGAGAAGGCCGACGCGGACAGCAAGCGCAAGAGCTACAACATCGTGGCGCAGGCCATCCAGCGCAGCGCCTCGGAGGTGTCGGCGGCCATCAGCGTGTCGGTCGTCCCCATCCCCAACGACGCCATGAAGGGGCGCATCATCGGCCGTGAGGGCCGCAACATCCGAGCTTTCGAGGCGCTCACCGGGGTGGACCTGATCATCGACGACACCCCGGAGGCGGTGCTGCTCTCCAGCTTCAACCCGCTGCGGCGCGAGGTGGCCACGCTGGCCCTGAGCGAGCTGGTGGCCGACGGCCGCATCCACCCGGCGCGCATCGAGGAGGTCGTCCAGAAGGCCCAGCAGGACATGCAGTCCTACATCCGCGAGCGCGGCGACGAGGCGTCTCTGGAGACCAACGTCGTCGGGCTCAAGCCCGGGCTGCTGCAGTTGCTCGGCCGCATGCACTTCCGCACCAGCTACGGCCAGAACATCCTCAAGCACTCGGTGCAGGTGGGCCACCTCACCGGCATCATCGCCGCGGAGCTGGGGCTCGACGCCGCCATGGCCCGGCGGGCCGGGCTGCTGCACGACATCGGCAAGTCGATCGACCGGGAGATCGAGGGCACCCACACCGAGATCGGCGCCAACCTGGGCCGGCGCTTCGGTGAGCCCAGGGAGGTCATCGACGCCATCGCCCACCACCACGACCTCGACCAGGCGGAGACCCTCTTCCCCATCATCGTCAACGCCGCCGACGCCATCTCCGCGGCGCGGCCCGGCGCCCGCCGCGAGACGCTGGAGAGCTACCTCAAGCGCCTGGAGGGCCTGGAGAACATCGCCACGAGCTTCCCCGGGGTCGAGAACGCCTACGCCATCCAGGCCGGCCGCGAGATCCGCATCATCGTCGAGCCGGACAAGGTGAACGACGCCTCGGCGGTGCTCCTCGCGCGCGACATCGCCAACCGCATCGAGCAGGACATGGAGTACCCGGGTCAGGTCCAGGTGACGGTGGTGCGCGAGTCCCGCGCGGTCGAGTACGCCCGTTGAGGGCGGGCGCCGGCCGAGACCGCTGGCGCGCGGCCCCGGCTAGGCCGCCGCAGCCGCGTCGCGACGGAAGCGGAGGGTGACGGCCCGAGCCCGTACCCGCCGCGGGAGGGCCGGGTATACTCTGCCTGGCCGTTCCCCTGCCGGCCCGCGGGCCGGTGCTCAGTTCGCTGCGAGGTGCCTCGTGTCCGTCAGCCCGCCCATTGCCACCGCCGTGCTGCGCCGCCGTTCCCCGCGGCGCCTTCCCGCCGTCGCCGCCCTGGAGCGGCCATGAGGGTCGGCGAGGACGTCAAGCTCTTCTGCGGCACCGCCACGCCCGAGCTGGCACGCGCCGTCGCCAACAACCTCGACAAGGAGCTCTCCCACGGGACCGTGTCGCAGTTCCCGGACGGCGAGACCCGCATCCGTATCGACGAATCGGTGCGCGGCAGCGACTCGTACATCATCCAGTCGACGTGCGCGCCGGTGAACCACAACCTGATGGAGCTGCTGGTGCTGGTCGATGCGCTGCGCCGCGCCTCGGCGTGGCGCATCAACGCGGTCATCCCCTACTTCGGGTACGCGCGACAGGACAAGAAGGTGCAGGCCAGGGAGCCCATCACCGCCAAGCTGGTCGCCAACCTTCTCGAGACCGCCGGCGTCGACCGCGTTATCACCGTCGACCTGCACGCCGGCCAGATCCAAGGCTTCTTCGATGTCCCCGTCGACCACCTCACCGCGCTGTCCATCCTCGGCGATCACCTCAAGAACACCGACCTGGCGGACAGCGTGGTGGTCTCCCCCGACGTGGGGCGCGCGACCGAAGCGCGGCGCCTCGCCAACTTCCTGAACCTGCCTCTGGCGATGCTCTACAAGCGGCGCACGAGCCCCACCGAGACCGAGGTCACGCACGTCATCGGCGACGTCGAGGGGCTCAGGCCGCTGATGATCGACGACATGATCTCCACCGCCGGAACCGTGCGGCGCGGCATCGACGCGCTGCTCAAGCTCGGCGCCACGCCGGACGTGCGGGTCGCCGCGACGCATGCGGTGTTCACCCCGCCGGCGTTGGAGCGGCTCTCGCACGAGGCCATCAGCCGCGTGTACGTGACCGACACGGTGCCGTTCCACGGCGGTCACGACTCGGTGGAGGTGCTGAGCGTGGCCCCCCTGCTGGCCAAGGCGGTACGCAACGTCCACGACCACAACTCCGTCAGCTCGCTGTTCACGACCTGAGACGCCTGCGCCGGCACCGGGCATCGGCTCGCCTTTACAGGCGGCGGCACGAGCAAGTATGCTCATGTGCTGTCTGGCCCATGGGGCAGGCGAAGCGCAGCCGTAGCGTGGCCGAAGCGCAGCCGTTCGGTCTGCGCCCGTTGGAGGAAGCATGAAGCTGGAAGCAGTCAAGAGGAGCGCCGGCAACGTCTCCGCCCTGCGCAGGGAGGGGCGCCTGCCGGGTGTGGTGTACAACAGCCAGCTCAACCTCACGGTGAGCGTGGACGGACGGGACTTCGACAAGGTGTTCCGGAGCCAGGGCACGTCGAGCATCATCGACCTGGCCGTCGACGGCGATACCCACGCGGTTCTGGTCAAGCAGGTGCAGATGGACAAGCGCCGCCGGCAACCGATGCACGTAGACTTCTACGCCGTCACCGAGGGCCAGGTCGTGGATGTCCACGTCCCCATCGAGGTCCATGGGACGGCCGCGGGCGTCCGTGAGGGCGGCATGCTCGACGTGCACCGCCGCGAGGTCTACATCGAGGTCATGCCCCGTCTGATCCCCAACCACATCGAGGTCGACGTAAGCGCGCTGGTGATCGGCGACAGCATCCACATCGCCGACATCGCGTCGCTGCTGCCGGCCGAGGCCCGCATCCTGGACGACCTCGAGCGCACCATCCTCACGGTGGTGCCGCCGCGTCTGGTCGAAGACGAAGAAGAGGAAGCGGCGGAAGCCGGAGAGGGCGTCGAGCCCGAGCTCATCGGCCACGAAGGCGAGGGAGAGGGAGCCGGCGAAGAGGGATCCGAAGAAGAAGGCGAGTAACGTGCGCATCCTGGCGGGCCTGGGCAACCCCGGGCCGCGCTACCGAGGTACCCGGCACAACGCCGGGTACCTCGTCGTTGATGCCCTCGCAGCGCGCTGGGGGGCCGACTTCCGTCGACTCAAGAACGCCGACGAGGCGCGCGCCCGTGGCTGCGTCCTGCTCAAACCGCGCACCTACATGAACCTCTCCGGCCAGGCGGTGCTGGCCGCCCTGACGCGCGAGGGCGCCACCCCCGGGGAGCTGCTGGTCATCCACGACGACCTCGACCTGCCGTTGGGGCGCCTCCGCTTCCGTGTCGGGGGCGGCGCCGGCGGGCAGCGCGGGGTGCAGGACGTGATCGACCGTCTCGGGCCCGGCTTCGTGCGGCTCAAGGTCGGCATCTCCCGCCCCCCACCGGAGTGGGCGCCGGAGCGCTGGGTGTTGAGCCGCTTCCAGGAGGCGGATCTCCCGATCCTCGATCGCGTCGTCGCCGCCGCCGCGGACGGCGTCGAGGCGCTGCTGTCTTACGGCCTGGACGGCGCCATGAACCGCCTCAACGGCCTGGACCTCGCCGACGGGGCGGGCGCCGACGAGGCGAGCGGCACACCGGGCGGGGGCCCGACAGGCTAGCGCCTGCGGCCGACGGTGCAGCCGGAAGGCGCGACCCCAAGGCTCTGCCTGCGCCGGGGACCGGTCGTCGATAACCCCACCAAACTGTCGGAAAATCCCGGACACCCACGCGACAGGGCGGCGATAGCGTTGGTTGGCACAGCTGTGCCGGTCGGCGGCGCGCAGAGCGCGCCCTGACCGCACCAACGCTCGGTTCGATGCGGCTTAGGAGGCACGATGAAGCGGCCCTGGGTGATGACGGACGGAAACGAGGCCACCGCCTACGTGGCGTACAAGCTCAACGAGGTGGTGGCGATCTACCCGATCACGCCGGCGTCACCGATGGGCGAGTTCGCGGACCTGTGGAGCGCCCGCAAGGACACCAACCTGTGGGGCACCGTCCCATCGATCCAGGAGATGCAGGCCGAAGGTGGCGCCGCCGGCGCGGTCCACGGGGCGCTCCAGACGGGGGCGCTCACCACCACGTTCACCGCCAGCCAGGGCCTGCTGCTGATGCTGCCCAACATGTACAAGATCGCGGGGGAGCTCACCAGCACGGTCTTCCACGTGGCGGCGCGGTCGCTGGCGGCGCAGGCGCTGTCCATCTTCGGCGACCACTCCGACGTCATGGCCGCGAGGGGCGCGGGTTTCGCCATGCTCTTCGCGAACTCGGTGCAGGAGGCGCAGGACTTCGCGCTCATCGCGCAGGCGGCCACGCTCAAGAGCCGTGTCCCCTTCCTGCACGTGATGGACGGCTTCCGCACCTCGCACGAGGTGGCCAAGATCGAGCGTCTCACCGACGAGGACCTGCGCGCCCTCATCGACGACGACGCCGTCCGCGCGCACCGCGCCCGCGCCCTCAGCCCCGACAACCCCTTCATCCGCGGCACCGCCCAGAACCCGGACGTCTTCTTCCAGGCGCGCGAGAGCGCCAACCCCTACTACGACGCCCTGCCGGGCATCGTGGAGGACGTCATGAGCCGCTTCGAGGGGCAGGTCGGGCGCCGCTACAACCTCTTCGACTACGTCGGCGCGCCCGATGCCGAGCGCGTGCTGGTGCTGATGGGCTCGGGGGCGGACGCCGCCGAGGAGACGGTGCGCTACCTGCAGGCCCGAGGCGAGAAGGTCGGCGTGGTGAAGGTGCGGCTGTTCAGGCCCTTCTCCGCGGCCCACCTGATGACCGCCCTGCCCGCGACCACCCGGGCCGTGGCCGTGCTCGACCGGACCAAGGAGCCGGGCGCCGCCGGCGAGCCGCTCTACCAGGACGTCGTCACGGCGCTCAGCCAGGCGGTCGCCGATGGAGAGGCCCCGTTCGAACGGATGCCCCGCATCACCCACGGCCGCTACGGCCTGTCCTCGAAGGAGTTCACCCCGGCCATGGTGGCGGGCGTGCTGGCCGACCTCGACGCCGACAAGCCCAAGACGCAGTTCACGGTCGGCATCCGCGACGACGTCACCCACCTCAGCCTCGACTACGACGAGTCGCTGGACGTCGAGCCCGAGGGCGTGACCCGGGCGGTGTTCTGGGGCCTGGGCTCCGACGGCACCGTAGGGGCGAACAAGAACACGATCAAGATCATCGGCGAGGAGACCGACGCCTTCGCCCAGGGCTATTTCGTCTACGACAGCAAGAAGGCCGGCGCGCGCACCATCAGCCACCTGCGCTTCGGTCCCGAGCCGATCCGCTCGAGCTACCTCATCCGCCGCGCCAACTTCGTGGCGGTGCACCAGTTCGGCTTCTTCGAGCGGCTCGATGTGCTCGAGCCCGCGGCGCACGGCGCCACCCTGCTGATCAACAGCCCCTACGCGCCCGAGGAGACCTGGCAGCACATCCCGCGCCCGGCGCAGCAACGGATCCTCGACGCGCAGCTCGACGTCCACGTCATCAACGCCTACGAGGTGGCGCGCGAGATCGGCCTCGGGAACCGCATCAACACCATCATGCAGACCTGCTTCTTCGCGCTGCAGGGGGTGTTGCCCAGGGACGACGCGGTGAGCCGCATCAAGGACGCCATCCGCAAGACCTACGGCAAGCGCGGCGAGGCGGTGGTCCGGATGAACTTCGCCGCCGTCGACGCCGCGCTCAGCCACCTGCACCCGCTCCCCACGCCGACCGCCGCGGAGGGCGCCGATATGCCGCCGGTGGTGCCGGCGAGCGCCCCCGAGTTCGTAAGGAGCGTCACCGCCGAGATCATCGCCGGGCGTGGGGACGCCCTGGCGGTGAGCGCGCTGCCGCCCGACGGCACCTACCCGAGCGCGACCACGCGTTTCGAGAAGCGCAACCTGGCCCAGGAGATCCCGGTGTGGGACCCGGAGATCTGCATCCAGTGCGGCAAGTGCGTGCTGGTCTGCCCGCATTCGGTGATCCGCGCGAAGGTGGTGGAGCCGGCGGCGCTCGAGGGGGCGCCCGAGGGCTTCCTCACCACGAGCGCCCGCTGGCGCGAGCTCGACGGCCTCGAGTACACCCTGCAGGTGGCGGTCGAGGACTGCACCGGCTGCAGCCTGTGCGTCGAGGTGTGCCCCGCCAAGGACAAGAGCAAGGTCGGGCACAAGGCCATCGACATGGCGCCGCAGCTGCCCGTCAAGGAGCAAGGCGAGCGCTGGTGGGACTTCTTCCTGGAGCTGCCGGAGTATCCGCGCACGGACGGCCTGAACTTCAACAACGTCAAGAACGTCCAGCTCCTGCAGCCGCTGTTCGAGTTCTCCGGCGCCTGCGCCGGATGCGGCGAGACGCCCTACCTGAAGCTGGTCAGCCAGCTCTTCGGGGACCGCAGCGTGATCGCCAACGCCACCGGCTGCTCGTCGATCTACGGCGGCAACCTGCCCACCACCCCGTGGGCGACCAACCGCGAGGGTCGCGGCCCCGCGTGGTCGAACTCGCTGTTCGAGGACAACGCGGAGTTCGGGCTCGGCATGCGCCTCACGCTCGACAAGCAGGTGGGGTACGCGCGAGAGCTGCTCAAGCGGCTGCATCCGCGCATCACCGCCGACAGCATGCGCCCGCCACTCGACGCCGAGCAGTACCTGGTGAACGGCGGCGAGGGCGACCTGGTGAGCGCCCTTCTGAACGCCGACCAGTCCGATGACGCCGGTATCGCCGCACAGCGCGCCCGGGTGAAGGAGCTCAAACGCCGCCTGGAGGGACTGGAAGGCGCCGATGCCCGCGACCTGCTCAGCCTCGCCGACGTGCTGGTCAGACGCACCGTGTGGATCGTCGGCGGCGACGGCTGGGCCTACGACATCGGGTACGGCGGTCTGGATCACGTGCTCGCCAGCGACCGCAACGTCAACGTGCTGGTGCTCGACACCGAGGTCTACTCCAACACCGGGGGGCAGTCGTCCAAGGCGACCTCGCTGGGCGCCGTGGCCAAGTTCGCCGCCGGGGGCAAGCGGACGCCCAAGAAGGACCTCGGCCTCATCGCCATGCAGTACGGCTACGTGTACGTCGCGCAGATCGCCATGGGCGCCAGCGACGCCCAGACCGTGCGGGCGCTCATCGAGGCCGAGAGCTACGACGGCCCCTCGTTGATCATCGCCTACAGCCACTGCATCGCCCACGGCATCGACATGGCCAAGGGCATGGAGCAGCAGAAGAACGCCTCGCTGTCCGGCTACTGGCCGCTGTACCGCTTCGACCCGCGCCTGGCGCAGGAGGGCAAGAACCCCTTCCAGCTCGACTCGCGTCGGCCCAAGATCGCCTTCGCCGAGTACGCTCTGGCCGAGAACCGCTACCGCATGCTCAAGCAGACCAGCCCCGACGACGCCGAACGGCTCCTCGCCGAGGCTCAGCAGTCCGTCACGGATCGCTGGGACGCCTACGAACGTCTCGCCAAGGCGCCGGCACGGGCGGCGCCGGCGGGCGGCGAGACGGGCGGGCCGGCGCCGAACGGCTCCGGCAGCCCCAGTGCACGGCAGGCCGCCACGGAAGGAGCCGAGCGATGAACGGCGCGGTCGATCTCACCACCCGCTACCTGGGGCTCGAGCTCAAGCACCCCATCGTGCCCTCGGCCTCTCCGCTGTCGCACACCCTCGACGGCATCCGTCGCATGGAGGACGCCGGCGCCAGCGCGGTGGTGATGTACTCGCTGTTCGAGGAGCAGATCGAGAACGAGAGCCTGAGCCTGGAGCACTACCTCAACTACGGGTCCGAGTCCTACGCCGAAGCGCTCAGCTACTTCCCGGAGCCCGAGGCGTACAGCGTCGGCCCCGAGGGGTACCTCGAGCTCATCCGTGACGCCAAGGCGGCCGTGGACATCCCCATCATCGGCAGCCTCAACGGCGCCTCCCCCGGCGGCTGGACCCACTACGCCAGGCAGATCCAGGAGGCGGGTGCCGACGCGCTGGAGCTGAACATCTATCACGTCGCCGCGGACCCCTCGCTCGCCGGCGAGGACGTCGAGCGCAAGTACCTCGACGTGCTCCGCGACGTCCGCGAGATGGTGGGCATCCCGCTGGCGGTGAAGCTGAGCCCGTACTTCAGCAGCATGGCGAACATGGCCCAGCGCCTCGCCCGCGGCGGTGCCGACGGCCTCACGCTGTTCAACCGCTTCTACCAGCCGGACTTCGACCTGGAGCGGTTGGAGGTGGGTCCGCACCTGGTCCTGTCCAGCTCCGAGGAGCTGCGTCTTCCCTTGCGCTGGATCGCCATCCTCTACGGGCGGGTGACCGCCGACTTCGCACTCACCACCGGCGTCCACACCCACGTCGACGTCCTCAAGGGACTGATGGCGGGCGCGAGCGTCACCATGCTCGCCTCCGAGCTGCTCCGGAACGGCGTCTGGCGCATCACCGATATCGTCGAGGACATGCGGGCCTGGATGACCGAGCGCGAGTACGCCTCGGTGGCGCAGATGAAGGGGAGCATGAGCCAGCAGCACGTGGGCGACCCGGAGTCGTTCGAGCGCGCCAACTACATGCGGACACTCCAATCGTTCCGTTTCGACCCGACCGGGCTGATGATCTAGCCGGCCGGCTCGAGACGGCGGCAGCCACCCGCGGTCGGGGCGCTCAGGAGGGGCCCCGACCGCACCTCATGGCACCGCCGCACGGACCCGGCTCAACCGAAGTGGCCGGAGATGTAGCGCTCGGTGAGCGGCTGCTGGGGCCGCGTGAAGATCTGGTCGGTCGGTCCCTGCTCGACGAGCTCGCCGAGGTGCATGAACGCCGTCCAGTCCGAAACGCGCCCGGCCTGCTGCATGTTGTGCGTGACGATGACGATGGTGACGTAGCGTTTCAGCTCGGCGAGCAGCTCCTCGATGCGGGCCGTCGCCTGCGGATCCAGGGCGCTGGTGGGCTCGTCCATCAGCAGCACCGCCGGGTCCACCGCCAACGACCGCGCGATGCACAGGCGCTGCTGCTGCCCGCCGGAGAGTCCCGTGGCCGGCGTGTGGAGCCTGTCCTCGACCTCGTCCCACAGCGCCGCCTGGGTGAGCGAGCGCTCGACCACCTCGTCCAGCTCGCTGCGTTTCACCCTGCCCGCCAGCTTGAGGCCGGCCACCACGTTGTCGTAGACGCTCATGGTGGGGAACGGGTTGGGCTTCTGGAAGACCATCCCGATCACGCGGCGCACGGCGACCGGATCGATCGTGCGGTCGTAGATGTCCTGCCCTTCGAACAGCACCCGGCCCTCCACGCGCGCGCCCTTGGTGAGGTCGTGCATCCGGTTCAGGGACCTCAGCAGCGTCGTCTTCCCACAACCGGACGCGCCGATGAGGGCGGTGACCGTGTTGGGCTCCACCGCCATGGACACGTCCCGCACGGCACGGGTGCCGCCGTAGGAGACGTTGACCCCGTCGAGCTCGAGGATCGCCCGGGCCCGGCGCTCGACCTCGGCCGCACCTTCCGCCCCGAGCGTCACCGCGCCCTCCGGGCGAACACGAAGCGGGTGAGCAGCGTCGTCGCGAACACGAACGCCACCAAGACCAGGGAGGCGGCCGACGCGATGCGGTGCCAGGAGTCGTAGGGGCTGATGGAGTAGGTGTAGATCACGAGCGGGAGCGCCGCCACGGGCTTGAGCGGGTCGAAGTTCCAGTACTGGTTGCCGAAGGCGGTGAACAGCAGCGGGGCGGCCTCCCCCGCCACGCGCGCCATCGCCAGCATGGCCCCCGTCACGATACCCGAGGCGGCGCTGGGGAGGACGATCTGCAGGATCACGCGCCAGCGGGGCAACCCCAGCGCGAAGCCGGCCTCGCGCACGACGCCCGGAACCAGCCGCATGACCTCGTCCGTGGCGCGCACCACGTACGGGATCATGATGAGCCCCAGCGACACGCCGCCCGAGAGCCCGTTGAAGTGCCTGAGCGGGACCACCAGCAGCGCGTACGCCACGAGGCCCATGACGATGGCGGGGATACCGATGAGCGCGTCGGACAGCAGCCGCACGGTGGGCACGAGCGGATGGTCCGGATACTCCGCGACGAAGACGCCGGTGCCGATGCCGATGACCAGCCCGATGACGGCGGCAAGTGCGAGCAGCTCCAGGGTCCCCACCACCGCCTGCGCGACGCCGCCGCCGGCCTCCCCGGCCGGCGCCGGGAGCTGCGTGAAGAAGGCGAGGTCGATCGCGCCGATTCCCTGCCCCACCAGGTACACGAGCACCAGCACCAGCGGCGTTAGCACCGCCAGCGCGGCCAGCACCACCATCGCGGTGGCGGCGGCGTTGGCAGTGCGCCGCCGCCGGCTCGCGCCCCCCCGCCGCGACAGGGTCCGCACCATCAGCTCACCCCTCGCGGCGTCAGCCGGTGGATGAGGACCCGCGCCACCAGGTTGACGACGATGGTGAGCAGGAAGAGCAGCAGGCCCACGAGGATGAGGCTGGAGAGGTGGGCGGCGGTGTTGGCTTCGGTGAACTCGTTGGCGATGACGCTGGCCATGGTGGCCGTCTGCCCGAAGAGGCCGTCGACGATGGCCGTGCGGTTGCCGATCACCATGGTCACGGCCATGGTCTCGCCGAGGGCGCGGCCCAGGCTGAGCAGCACGCCACCGAGGATGCCGGCCCGCGCGTAGGGCAGCACGGCGTGCCGCATCACCTCCCATCGGGTGGCGCCGAGCGCGTACGCGGCCTCACGCTGGTCCTGCGGCACCAGCCTGAGCACGTCGCGCGCCACCGAGGCCGTGTAGGGGACGATCATCACCGCCAGGATGAGGACGGCCGTGAACAGCCCGAGCCCCGTGGGCGTGCTGCGCAGGAAACCGATGCCGCGCAAGCTCGGGCTCAGGAAGATGGCGAGCTGGACCGAGCGCACCACCGGCGCCAGCACGAAGATGCCCCAGAAGCCGTAGACCACGCTGGGGATGGCGGCGAGCAGCTCGACCAGGGAGCTGACCGGCTCGGCCAGCCACCGCGGCGCGTACTCGCTCACGAACAGCGCCGACCCGACGGCCAGGGGAACGGCCAGCAGCAGCGCCGCGAAGCTGGTGACGAGCGTGCCGATGATGAACGGCAGCGCCCCGAACTCCTCGTGCACCGGATCCCATGTCGTACCCGTGAGGAAGCCCAGGCCGTAGCGGCGCAGCGCCGGCTCGCCGCCTCTGAACAGCTCGAAGGCCGCCAGCGCGGTGATGAGCAGGATGCAGCCGGCCAGTAGCAGGACGATCAGGTCGAAGAGCCGGTCGCCGACCGGGAACCCGCCCCGCCTGCGCTTCGCGAGACGACGCGACGCCGGTCGCTGGGGTGGGGTCGGAGGCGGGGGGGTGTGGTCCATGGTGACTCGGTAGCTGCCACGTGCGCGGGCCTGAGGACGCCGCCCCCAGGCTACCCCGGAGCCGGCGCTGCGATAGCGCCCGGCGGAGGCCGCGCCGGGGCTGCCGCCTCAGTTCAGGGGCTGGCCCTTGAAGGTGAGCTTGGCGAGCTGCCGGGCGTCGAAGTCGCGCACGCGCTGGGGCAACGGGCCGTAATCGAGGCTCTCGGCGTACTTCTGGCCGTCCGTGCTCATCCAGCGCACCAGCTCCTCGACCTGCTTCGCCTGGCTGGCGGAGTCGGTGGTCAGGGACATGTCCTGGTAGAGCAGGATGTAGGTGTAGGTCGCGATGGGGTAGCCCTGCGCCGCCGACGTGTCGGTGATGTCGAAGCGGCCGTCGGCGGGCACGGGTACGTCCCCCGCGGCGGATGTGCTCTGCAGGCTGGGCACGACGAAGTTGCCGCTGCTGTTCTCCAGGGTGGCGTAAGCCATGTCGTTCTGGAGGGCGTAGATCAGCTCGACGTAGCCGAAGGAGCCGGGGATCTGCTCGATCAGGCCGGCCACGCCCTGGTTGCCCTTGCCGCCGGAGCCGGTGGGCCAGCTCACGGCCGTGCCGGTTCCGACCTGCTGCTGCCACGCGGGCGACACCTTCGAGAGGTAGTCGGTGAAGGTGTAGGTGGTGCCGGAGCCGTCGGAGCGGTGCGCCACCGAGATCGGCAGGTCGGGGAAGTCCACGTTGGGGTTCAGCTGCTTCAGGGCAGGGTCGTTCCAGTTGGTGATCGTGCCCAGGAAGATGCCCGCCACCGTGCCGCCGTCGAGCTGGAGCGGCTGCGCGGGGGCCTTGGCGACGGGAGCCCAGTTGTAGCTCAGGACCACGGCGCCGAGCGCCATGGGGATGTGGAGCACGGGCGCGCCGTTCTTGTCCGCGAACTGCTGGAGCTGCCGGTCGCTCAAGGGAGCGTCGCTCGCTGCGAAGTTCACGGTGCGCGAGAGCAGCTGCTGCTGGCCGCCACCGGAGCCGATGGCCTGGTAGTTCACGGTGACGCCCGTCTGCTGCCCGTAGACGCTGAGGATCTTGGAGTACAGGGGGAACGGGAAGGTGGCGCCCGCGGCGGTGAGGGACTGCGCGGCAGCGAAGGAGAACACCGTCAGCGCGGCGGCCAGCACGACGAGGATTCGCTTGGACATGGATCGACCTCCATGGCGAGCCTAGGAGGGCAGTGTCAGCGCGGTGTCATGCGCGTCGCCGGGAGGCGTTGATCTCGCCCCCTACACCATCCGTGCCGGGTCCCACCACAGCGCGAAGGTGTCCATGAGCAGGCGCGCGGCCACCTGCGCGCTGCGCCCGGTCGGGTCGAGGTGGGGCGCCAGCTCGACCAGGTCGAGGCCGATGAGACGGTTCCGGCCGACCACCGCGTCGATGAGGCGCATGACGTGGGCGTAGCCGAGACCGTCCGGCTCGGGGTCCGAGGTCCCGGGCAGCACCGCAGGGTCGAGCACGTCGACGTCGATGCTCAGGTATACCGCTGCGCGCTCCGGGATCTCGGCGAGGGCCCCCTCGAGGTCCTCGCGAACGCGTCTGGCGGTGAGCAGGGCGTGACCGCGGGCGCGCGCCTTGTCGACCGCCTCGCGGCCGCTGTTCAGCTCGCGCAGGCCCAGAGCGGTGATGCGCTTGAGCCCGGGCACCTCCTCGGTGGCGCGCCGGAACGCGGTGGCGCCGGTGAAGCGGCTGCCGCGCCGGACGTCGCTGAAGCCCAGGTGGGCGTCGAGCTGCACCACGTGGAGGTCGGGGACGTCGTCGTAAGCCCTGAGCACGGGGAAGCTGACGGAGTGGTCCCCCCCGACGAAGACCGGCAGGCGCGCGACCGTGCGCAGGCGCCTGGCGGCGGAGGTGACGCGGTCGAAGGTCTCGGTGACCGCGTTCTGGATCGGGTCCACGTCGCCCACGTCGACGAGGCGCGCGCCTGCGAGCCGCATCACGCCCGCTTCGAGATCGTAGAACCCCTCCGAGGAGAGCGCGTAGCGGCCCGACGCGTCGCGCAGCGCCATGGGGCCGAAGCGGGCGCCGGGACGGGAGGAGGCCCCCTCGTCGAAGGGCACGCCGAGGACGCCGATGTGGGCCTCGCCCCGATCGGCGTCGGGGCGGTGGGGGGCCTTGAAGAACGTTGCCGGTCCCGTGGAGGGCAGCTCGTGATGGCGCATGCGTTGATCCCTTCGGGCAAAGGCTAGCACGGCACGGGCGGGGCACGCTGGAGCAGCGGGCAGCGGGCAGCGGGCAGCGGGCAGCGGGCAGCGGCGTGCGGGCGGCCGCCCGCCCCTTCTCGGCAAGTGCGCCCTACCTCAAGGGCGCCACCGCGTCGGCCACCGCCCCCGCCAGCGTCCCGTTCATGATGGCCGTCCGCACCCTCTCCAGATCGGGCGCGAGCAGCCGGTCGTGGTCCAGGTGCGGCACCAGCGCGCGCACGGCGGCGTGTGCCGCCGCCACCCCCCGGCCGGGCGCGAGCGGGCGCCGGAAGTCGAGGCCCTGGGCCGCCGACACCACCTCGATGGCCACCACCCAGAGAACGTTCTCCAGCACGCTGCGCGCCTTCCGGCAGGCGTGCGTGCCCATCGACACGTGATCCTCCTGGTTGGCGCTGGTGGGGATCGAGTCCACCGACGCGGGATGCGCCAGCACCTTGTTCTCGCTGACGAGCGCCGCGGCGGTGTACTGACTCACCATCAGCCCCGACTGCAGCCCTCCCTGCTCCGCCAGGAAGGCCGGCAGCCCCGACAGCGCGGGGTTGAGCATCTGCTCGACCCGGCGCTCGCTGATGTTGGCGATCTCGGCCAGGGCGATGGCCGCGTAGTCGGCCGTGAGCGCCAGCGGCTGGCCGTGGAAGTTGCCGGCGCTGACCACCTCGTCTCGCTCGTCGAGCACCAGGGGGTTGTCGGTCACGGCATCGAGCTCGATCGCCAGCACGGCGCGCACATGGCTCAGCGCGTCGCGCGAGGCCCCGTGCACCTGCGGCACGGCCCGCAGGCTGTAGGCGTCCTGCACCTTGTCGCAGTCGACGTGCGAGCGCTGGATGTCCGAGTCCTCCAGCAGCAGCCGCATGTTGGCGGCCACCGCGGCGGCGCCGGGGTGCGGGCGCAGCGCGCTCACCTCCTCCATGAAGGGGCGGTGGCTGCCCTTGAGGGCCTCCACGGACATGGCGGCGGCGATGTCGGCCGCGGTGAGCAGGCGGGCCGCGTCGACGAGCAGGAGCGCCAGTTGCGCCGCCATGGCCTGGGTGCCGTTGACGAGCGCCAGCCCCTCCTTCGCCTGCAGCTCGAGGGGAGCCATCCCCAGCTCGGCGAGCGCGCGCTCGGCCGGCACCGGCTCGCCGCCCCTGCGCACCTCCCCCACTCCGATCAGGGGAAGGCTCATGTGCGCCAGCGGCGCGAGGTCACCCGAGGCGCCCACCGAGCCCTGCGAGGGGACCACCGGCAGGAGGTCGGCGTTCAGCAGCGCCAGCAAGGTGTCCACCACCAGCGGGCGGACGCCGGACACGCCGTGGGCGAGCGACTGCGCGCGCAGCAGCATCATGGCGCGCACCACCTCGTCCGCGAAGGGCTCTCCCACACCGATGGCGTGGGAGAGGAGCAGATTGCGCTGCAGCTCGCGGACCTTGTCCGCCGCGATGCGGGTGGTGGCGAAGCGACCGAAGCCGGTGGTCACGCCGTAGACGGTGCGCCCCTCCGCCACCACGCGCTCGACGTAGGCCCGGTTCCGCTCCAGGCGCGCCCGGGCGGAGTCGGACAGGGCGACGCGCTCGTGATCGCGCGCCACGTGCGCGACGTCGGCCACATCGAGGTGACGGTCGAGAACGATCACCGCGCGCGCTCCCGGCGCCTCATCCGCGGGTGCCGAGCTGCGCCAGCGCGGCCTCCACCCGTTCGATCAGGTCCGACGCCTCGCTCAGCCGGCGGCGCTCCTCGGCCACGACCTCGGCCGGGGCGTTCTCGGTGAACCGCACGTTGGACAGCTTCCGCTCCGAGCGCTCACGCTCGGCGCGGAGCTTCTCGAGACGCTTGCGCTGCCGCCCCGACCACTCCGCCTCGTCGACCAGGCCCTCGAACGGGAGCCTCAGCTCCAACCCCGGCGCCACCTGGGTGAGCGCGGGCCCGCTTGCGGGCTCGTCGCGGAAGCGGGCGCGCGCCAGCGCCTCGGCCACCTCGCGCTCGGCGCGCACGCGCCCGGCCGCCTCGCCCGCCAGGTGTACCGGCACCACCTGGCCGGGGGACAGGTCCGCGTCCGAGCGCAGGGCCCGCACGGCGCCGACCGCCGCCTCGAGGGTCTTGAAGTCGCGCTCGGCGGCGGCGTCGAGGAGCGACGTGTCGACGGCGGGCCAGGCGCTCTCGCCGAGCTGCGTGTCGTGGCCGAGCGCCTCGTAGAGCTCCGAGGTGATGAACGGGACCATCGGGTGGAGCAGCGCAAGGATCGCTTCGAGGGCGGTCCGCAGCACGTACCGGCTGCGGCCGTCGCCGGCCTGCAGCGCCGGTTTGGCCGCCTCGAGGTACCAGTCGCAGAACTCCGACCACACGAAGTCGTAGAGCAGGCGGTTGGCCGCACCCAGGTCGAACGCCTCGAGCGCCACGGTGGCGCCCTCCACCGCCCGCTGCAGCCGGCTGAGGATCCAGCGGTCGGCAAGGCGCACGGGCGGGCCCGCCTCCTCGGGCCCCTCGGCGAGCTGCAGCCTGGCGAAGCGGGCGGCGTTCCAGAGCTTGTTGTTGAAGTTCCGTCCCATCTCCACCCGGCGGTCGTCCCAGCGAACGTCCTGCCCGCCGGTGGAGGCGTGGGTCACCGCGAAGCGCAGCGCGTCCGCGCCGAAGGCGTCGATGACCTCCAACGGGTCGATGCCGTTGCCCTTCGACTTCGACATCTTCTGGCCGTCGGCGTCGAGCACCAGCCCGTGCAACAAGACGTCGCCGAACGGGGCGCGGCCGGTCAGCTCGAGCCCCGCCATCTCCATGCGCGCCACCCAGAAGAAGAGGATGTCGTAGCCGGT
>Ga0102953_1001146_pt1 | contig 17173 bp, 13 predicted proteins | sample SalPon2A_C_D2_MG_FD_78509 | JGI IMG/M metagenome (GOLD analysis project Ga0102953, IMG submission 78509) | Soil microbial communities from South San Francisco under conditions of wetland restoration - Salt Pond MetaG R2A_C_D2_MG | ecosystem: Environmental > Terrestrial > Soil > Wetlands | place... | reverse complement strand
CCTTCGCGCGGCGCGACGCCGCCGGTGCGGGTGCGGCCGGCAAGGGCGCGGCCGGCGAGGGCGCGGCCGGCGAGGGCGCGCGCGGCGAGGGCGCGCGCGGCGAGGATGCCGGCGCCCCGGCGCCGGCCGCCGCCCACGGGAGGGGCCGACATGGCCGCAAGGCACCCCGAGCTCTCCGGCATCGACGCGCTGCTCGACGACCTGGGCGCGGGGCGGCCGGTGATCGTCGTCGACGACGAGGACCGCGAGAACGAGGGCGACATCGTCATCCCGGCGGAGTTCGTGACCGGCGACAACCTGGCGTTCACCATCCGCTACACCGGGGGCGTGGTGTGCCTGGCGCTCACCGACGAGCAGGCCGACCGGCTCGAGCTGCCCCCCATGGTGGCGCACAACACCGCCAGCCGGCAGACCGCGTTCACCGTCTCCATCGAGGCCAGGGAGGGCGTCGATACGGGCATCAGCGCCCGGGACCGCGCCACCACCATCCGCACCGCTACCCGCCGGGGCGCCACCGCCGACGACCTGGCCCGCCCCGGCCATGTCTTCCCGCTGCGCGCCCGCCCCGGCGGCGTCCTCCGGCGGGCCGGGCATACCGAGGCGGCGGTCGACCTGTGCCGCCTGGCGGGCCTCGAGCCGGCCGCGGCGCTCTCCGAGCTGATGCACGACGACGGCTCGATGATGCGCCTGCCCGAGATCGTGGCCTTCGCCCGCGCGCACGGCCTCAAGGTCGGCACCATCGCGGACCTCATCGCCTACCGCCTCGACGGCGACGGCTTCGTGCGCCACGTCGACAGCGCGCGCCTGCCCACGCCCTGGGCGGAGTTCACCGTCCACGGCTACAAGGACGACCTCAACGACAACGAGCATCTCGCCCTCACCCTCGGCGACGTGTCCGGCGAGGAGCCGGTGCTGGTGCGCATGCACTCCGAGTGCCTCACCGGCGACGCGCTGCACAGCCTGCGCTGCGACTGCGGCTCGCAACGCGACGCCGCCCTCAAGGCGATCGCCGACGCCGGCCGCGGCGTGCTGGTGTACCTGCGCCAGGAAGGGCGCGGCATCGGCCTGCTCAACAAGATCCGCGCCTACCGGCTGCAGGACGAGGGTGCGGACACGGTGGAGGCGAACGAGCAGCTGGGCTTCGCGCCGGATCTTCGCGACTACGGCATCGGTGCGCAGATCCTCACCGACCTGGGCGTACGCAAGATGCGGCTGCTCACCAACAACCCGCGCAAGGTGGCGGCGCTCAAGGGCTACGGCATGGAGATCGTCGAGCGGGTGCCGCTCCACGCCGGCCAGAACCCCTACAACGAGCGCTACCTCCACACCAAGATCGCCAAGCTGGGGCACCTGGCGGACTGAGCCCGGTCGCGCTCGCGCGGGCCCGCCCGCGGCGTCTCGATGGCGCGGCTCGGGGCGCAGTGCGCCCCACGCTGCGTTTCCGACGCGCCTCGAGGCCTCCGCCGACCGCGCCAGGACCGCGGTAGGAGTTCGGCGGACGCCGCCGGGCCCGCGGATGTGCTTCACTTGAGGCAGAGGAGACATCGCCATGCAACGGCGCGGGCCTCGCGTGGGGCGAACGGCGCGGGGCCCGGCTCCCACCTCGACGCACCCTCCAGAGACGGAGGTGCTCATGCCGCAGTTCCAGAACAGACGCCAGGCCGGCCGCGAGCTCGCCGAGCGGCTTCGCGGCCGCGTCGGCGGGACCGATGCGGTGGTCCTGGGGCTGCCGCGCGGCGGCCTGCCGGTGGCCGCGCCGGTCGCCGAGGCGCTCGGCTGCCCGCTCGACGTGCTGGTGGTGCGCAAGCTCGGCGTCCCCGGCCACGAGGAGCTGGCGATGGGGGCGGTGGCCAGCGGCGGCGGCCGCGTCATCAACGACGACATCGTGCGGGAGCTGGGCCTCTCCGCCGAGACCGTCGAGCGCGTCAGCGCCCGCGAGCGCGCGGAGGTCGAGCGCCGGGAGCGCGCCTTCCGCGGCGACCGGCCGCCCACGCCGCTCGAAGGCAAGACGGTGGTTCTGGTCGACGACGGCATCGCCACCGGCGCCACCATGCGCTCGGCGGTGGCGGCCGTGCGGAGCTTCGCCCCGGCGCGCGTGCTCGTCGCCACGCCGGTGGCGCCGGCCGAGGCGGTGGCGGTCCTCGAGGGCGAGGCCGACGAGGTGGTATGCCTGGCCACGCCCGAGCCGTTCCTCGCGGTAGGGCGCTGGTACGTCGACTTCCCGCAGACCGGCGACGACGAGGTCCGGGCGCTGGTGGACGCCCACCGCGCAGCGACCGCGGAGGAGCCGTGATCGCGCGCAGCGGCCGGCCACCCGCGCGGGAGGTCGTGCTCGAGCTCGAGGACGCCACCCTGCCGGGCAGCCTGGCCCTCCCGCCGGGCGCGCGCGGCGTGATCGTGTTCGCGCACGGGAGCGGCTCGACCAGGCACAGCCCCCGCAACCGAGCGGTCGCCGCCACCCTCCAGGCAGCGGGCTTCGGGACCCTGCTGTTCGACCTGCTGAGCGAGGACGAGGACGCCGCCGACCCGTCGGCCCGCTTCGACATCCCCCGCCTCGCGACGCGCCTGCAACAGGCGATCGCCTGGCTGGCGCGGGAGAGCGACGCGGGCAGCCTGCCCGTGGGCCTGTTCGGCGCCAGCACCGGTGCCGCCGCGGCGCTGGTGGCCGCGGCCGCCCTGCCGGAGCGGGTGGCCGCGGTGGTGTCGCGCGGCGGCCGTCCGGACCTGGCGATGGACGCGCTCCCGGACGTGCGGGCGCCCACCCTGCTGATCGTGGGCGGCCGCGACACCGAGGTGCTCGGCCTGAACCGGCAGGCGCTGGCGCGGTTGCGCTGCCCGAAGGCCCTGGAGGTGGTGCCGGGCGCCACCCACCTGTTCGAGGAGACGGGGGCGCTCGACCGGGTCGCGGCGTTGGCCGCCGGCTGGTTCCGCGACCGTCCGCGCGGTGGCGGCTCCGACGGCGCCGGCCGCGCGAGCGGCCGGCCCGGCGACGTCGACGGGAGCTGAGGGCCATGCACGGCACCCGCGTGCGGCCGTTCGACCATACCGGCGACGTCGGCTTCGAGCTGAGCGCGCCCGACCTCGAGTCTCTCTTCGGGGCCGCGCGCGAGGCGCTGCTGGCCGAGCTCATGGAGTCGCCGCCGGGCGCCGCGGCCGTGGACGCCGGCGAGCAGCCGTTGCACCTGCAGGCGCAGGCGGTCGACCGCCTGCTGCTGCGCTGGCTCGACGAGCTCCTCTACCAGGTGCAGACCTGCCGGTCCGTGCCTGCGGGCGCGACGCTGCACATCCGGCCGCCGGCCGTCGGCGGCGGGGCGTGGCGACTGGAAGCGCGCCTGAGCGCGGTCCCGCTCGACGCGGACGCGCACGGCTGGCGCGCCGAGGTGAAGGGCGCGACCTACCACGGCCTGGAGCTGAGGCGCACGCGCAACGGCTGGAAGGCGAGGGTCATCCTCGACGTCTGAGGCCCCGGGCGGGCCCCGGGGCGGGGAGGAAGGTCATGACGCTGCAGCTCGGCTTCGAGACGGCCGGCCGGTATCGCTACCGCATCCCCCGCCACGGCACGATGCGCGTCGACGCCGTGTTCTTCGCCTCACAGGCGGTGCTGGAGATGCTCGAGGAGGAAGCTTACGCCTCTCTGGGGCAGCTCGTCAACGTGGCGACGCTGCCGGGGATCGTCTCGCCGGCGCTCGCCATGCCCGACATCCACTGGGGGTACGGCTTCCCCATCGGCGGGGTAGCCGCCTTCGACCCCGAGGCCGGCGGGGTGGTGAGCCCCGGCGGGGTGGGGTACGACATCAACTGCGGCGTCCGCCTGCTGGGCACGGCGCTCACCGAGGCGGACCTGAAGCCGCGGATCGACCGCGTCGCCGACGCGCTGTTCCGGCGCGTGCCCGCCGGGATGGGCTCCGAGCGCCAGGCCGAGCGCCTGCGCGAGGACGCGTTGAGGCGGCTGCTGGTGGAGGGCTCGAGCTTCATGATCGAGCGCGGCCACGGCGAGCCCGAGGACCTCGCGCGCACCGAGTCGGGCGGCCGCCTGCCGGGCGCCGACCCGGACGCCCTCTCCCCGCGCGCCCTGGAGCGGGGGCTGCCGCAGCTCGGCAGCCTCGGGAGCGGCAACCACTTCCTCGAGGTGCAGGTCGTCGACGAGGTGTACGACGCGGCCGCGGCGGCGGCCATGGGCCTGTCGATGGGGACGGTGACGGTGCTCATCCACACCGGCTCGCGCGGCCTCGGCCACCAGGTCTGCAGCGACTACGTGGAGCGCTTCCTGGACGCGCTGCCGCGCTACGGCATCGACCTGCCCGACCGCCAGCTCGCCGCCGCTCCGGCAGGCAGCGCCGAAGGGCGCGCCTACCTCGGCGCCATGGCGGCCGCGGCCAACTTCGCCTTCGCGAACCGCCAGCGCATCACCGGCAGCGTGCGCGAGGCATTCGAGGACGCCGGCTTCACGCCGCGGGACCACGCCCTGCGGGTGATCTACGACCTGGCGCACAACAACGCCAAGTTCGAGGAGCACGCCGGGCGCCGGCTGCTGGTGCACCGCAAGGGCGCCACCCGCGCCTTCCCGCCCGGGCACCCCGAGCTCCCGGACGCCTACCGCGGGATCGGGCAACCGGTGTTCGTGCCCGGCGACATGGGGCGCTACTCCTACGTGCTGGTGGGGACCGAAGGCGCCATGCGCGACACCTTCGGCTCGAGCTGCCACGGCGCCGGCCGCCGCATGAGCCGCCACCGCGCCAGGAAGGAGGCCCGCGGCCGCGACCTGCTGGGCGAGCTCGAGGCGCGGGGCGTGACGGTGCGCGCCGCCAGCCGCGGCACGGTGGCCGAGGAGATGCCCGAGGCCTACAAGGACGTGGCCGACGTGGTCGACACCGTGGACGCCGCCGGCATCGGCCGGAAGGTGGCGCGCTTGCGGCCGCGCCTCGTCGTCAAGGGCTAGAGGGTCAGGGGCTAGAGGGTCAGGGGCTAGAGGGTCGAGGGCTAGAGGCGCCGCGGCCGCAGCTCGCCCGCCCTCACGCTCGCCGCCAGCGCCAGCACCTCGTGCCGCCGGCCGGAGAAGACCGGCGCGCGGTAGCCCGTTCGCTGCAACGTCTCGCGCAGGTAGCGGTCCGTGGCGAGCACGTCGACGTACGGGCCGACGGTGGCGGCCATGACCAGGTCCGCCAGGTCGCTGGGCCGCGGTCCGCGGTCCGCATCGAGCGACCGGAACGCCAGCAGCCGCACCAGCAGGCGGGCGAAGGGGAGCGTCATGGCGGACTCGCGACGCACGCCGATGCGTGCGGCCAGCGCCTCGCGCAGCTCCAGACAGCGGTCGAAGAAGCCCCCTTCGAGGGGGACCTCGAGCACGTCGGCCAGCGGACCCAGGTCGGCGGCCCGCTGCCAGTCCCCGTGCCGGGCCAGCAGGTCCCGCCGGTCCGGGCGGCCGCCCTGCTCCAGGCGCCGCGCCTGCCGCGCCACCACCTCCTGCCAGGGGCGCACCCAGCGCCCGTCGCCGAACTCGGCGAAGAGCCCCTGCAGCACCGGCAGGAGGTAGCCGCCGCGCGTCTCCAGCACGTGGAAGGGGCTCGGGGGGATGAGGGGGCGGGTCCGCGGCGGGCCCTCGCGGGCGCCGTGCAGGGCGCGGTAGAGCTCGCCGAAGTGCGCGTGGCTCGGCTGGCCCATCAGGTACTTGGCCACGCGTGAGGCGTAGTTCTGGTCGAGGTAGAGGAGCATGGCGCGCTCAAGCCCGGCCTACGGGCTCGCGGCGCCGGCCCGGCGTGGGGGCGCGTCGCCGCCGGCGGGGGCGCTCAGCCGTCGCCCGCGTGGAAGCGCTCGCCCGTCTCGGCGCGGCGCCGCAGGCCCTCGGCGGCACCGAAGCGCCTGCCGTGGCGCTCCTCGAGCCGCGCCAGCCGCGCGACCAGGTCGGCCGCGCCGACGCGGTCGGCGTGATGGAAGGGCCCCCCCAGGAACGGCGGGAAGGCGAAGCCGAAGACGGCGCCCACGTCGCCGTCGACGGGGGAGCGCAGCACGCCCTCGTCGAGGCAGCGCACCGCCTCGTCGACCATGGCCAGCATGAGGCGCTCCTGCACCTCCCCCTGCTCCATGCCGCTGCGCGCGCCCAAGCCGGCGGCCGCGTAGACGCCCCGGTCGACCTCGCGGCCGCGCTTGGGATCCCGGCCCGGGCCGCGGCTGCGGTAACGGTAGAAGCCCTTGCCCGCCTTGCGCCCCCGGTACCCCGCGGCCACGAGCCGCTCGAGGGCGTCGTCGGCGGGCATGCCGCGGTCCGCGAACGCCTCCTCGAGCACGGCGTGGATCTTCGCCCCGACGTCGATGCCGACGTCGTCCAGCAGCGCGAACGGTCCCTGCGGGAAGCCGGCCGCGCGCATGGCGCCGTCCACCAGGGTGACGTCGGCGCCCTCTCGCAAGCACAGCAGCGCCTCCGCCATGAAGCGCGACAGCACCCGCGTCGTGTAGAAGCCCGGCCCGTCGCCGACGGCGATCACCGTCTTCCCCTGGCGCAGCCCCACCGCCACGGCGGTCGCCAGCGCCCACTGCGCCGTCGCGTCCGTCCTGACGACCTCCAGCAGCGGCATGCGCGGCACCGGCGAGAAGTAGTGCATCCCCAGCACCGCCTCGGGGCGGGCCGAGGCCTCCGCCAGCCGGCTGATGGGGATGGCCGAGGTGTTGCTGGCGTAGACGTGCCCCTCGGGGGCGTGCGCCTCCACCCTTCGCAGCACCTCCTGCTTCAGCGCCACGTCCTCCAGCACCGCCTCGATGGTGAGCTGCGCGCCCCCGAAGTCGGCGTAACCGGCGGCGAGCCACACGCGCTCGACGGCGCGGTCGCGCTCGAACGCGCTCGTGCCCTTGCCCACGCGCCTGCTCAGGCCGCGGTAGACGCCGCCCTTCCCCTTCGCGGCGGCGTCCAGGTCGACGTCCTTGAGGATCACGCCGAGGCCGTTGTGCGCGCTCACCTGGGCGATGCCGGAGCCCATCAGCCCGGCCCCGACGATGCCCACGGTGTCTACGGGATGCGGCTCGGCGCCGTCGGCGAACGGGTTCTTGCGCGCGGCGGACTGCGCGAAGAACAGGTGGATCTGTGCGCGCGCCTCCGCCGTGAAGAGCAGCTCCACGAAGGCCTGCGCCTCGGCCTCGAGCCCGCGGGCGCGGCCCCTCTCGATCCCCGTCCGGACGACCTGCACGATGCGTTCGGGCGCGGGGTAGTGTCCCCCCGAGGTGCGGGCGATCCGTGCGCGCGCGCTCCTGAAGACCAGCGGCCGCGCCAGCGCGCTCTCCCGCAACGCCTCGCGCGGGCGCCGCTTCGCGGCGGGCCGGCGCCAGCTGCCGTCCGCCAGCCCGCGGGCGGCCGTGACGGCGGCGTGCAGCAGCGACTCCCGCGGGGTGGTGACGTCGACGAGGCCCATCGAACGGGCGCGGCGGGCGTAGACGCTGCGGCCGGTCAAGGCCATGTCGAGGGCGGGCGCCACGCCCACGCGTTCGGGCAGCCGCTGCGTGCCGCCGAGGCCGGGCAGGAGGCCCAGGCGCACCTCGGGGAAGGCGAAGCGGGTGGACGGGTGATCGCTGGCCACGATCGCGCGGCAGGCGAGGGCGACCTCCACCCCGCCGCCCATGCAGGCGCCGTGGACGGCGGCCACCACCGGCGTGCGGGCGCCCTCCAGCCGGTCGAGCATGGCCTGCCCCTCGCGCACCACCGCGCGCACCTGCTCGGGCGTCTCGACCGCCAGGAACTCGCGGATGTCGGCGCCGGCCATGAACGAGCCCGGCGCCCGGCTGGCGATCACCGCCGCGCGCAGCGCCCGGTCCTTCTCGATCTCCTCCAGGACCTCGGCGAAGCGCGTCAGCAGCGCGGCGCCGAGGGTGTTGACGGGAGCCCCGTCGGGGTCGATCCAGACGATCGCCACGTCGTCCCGGCGCTCCAGCTCGAGCCGGCTCACGGCCGCGCCCCCGCTCCCGGCCGGCGGGCCCGCCCGCCGGCGGCGACCGGCGGCGCGGCACTGCCCGCCGGGAGGGCGAAGCGGCCGTGCGCGCGCGCAGCGCTCATCGCGGCCCCCGCTCCAGCAGCATGGCGTGCCCCTGACCCCCGGCGGCGCAGGCGGTGACCAGCGCCAGGCGGCCGTCCTCGCGCTCGAGCCGGTGCACGGCCGTGTTCACGAGGCGGCTGCCGGTGGCGCCGAACGGGTGCCCCAGCGACACCGAGCCGCCCCAGGGGTTGATGCGGTCCATGTCGACGTCCGCCACGCGCGCGTCGCGCCCCAGCCGTTCCCGCGCGAAGCGGTCCGACCCGAGCGCCGCCAACACCGCCAGCACCTGCCCGGCGAAGGCCTCGTGGATCTCGATGACGTCGAGGTCGCTCCAGCTCAGGCCGTTTCGCTCCAGCAGGCGCGGCACCGCGTAGGCGGGGCCGAGCAGCAGCTCGTCTCCCGGGTCCTGCGCGTTGAACAGGAAGTCGCGCACCCTCGCCCGCACCGTCCTCCCCTCGGCCTCGGCCCTCTCGGCGTCCATCAGCAAGGTGGCCGCGGCGCCGTCGGTGAGCGGGCTGGCGTTCCCCGCGGTGACGGTGCCGAAGGGCTTCACGAAGGCGGGCTTCAGGGACGCCAGCTTCTCCGGCGAGGTGTCCTCGCGGATGCCGTCGTCGGCGGCGAGCGCCTCGAACCGGTCCGGAGCCGTGACCGGCGTGATCTCCTCGCCCAACAGCCCCTCGGCCCGCGCGCGGGCCGCGCCCAGGTGGGAACGCAGCGCGTAGGCGTCCTGCGCCTCGCGCGTCACGCCGAAGGCCGCCGCGAGGCGGTCGGCGCTGCGGCCCATGGTCTCGCCGGTGCTGAACTCGGCGATGGCGGGGGGCCGCGGGCGCAGATCCCGCAGCTTCATGCCCGCGAGGAAGCGCCGCCACTCGAGCGGCCCCCGGTACTTGCGGGCCTCGAAGAAGCGCCTGCGTACCTCGCGGCTGAAGCCGATGGGCACGTCGCCCAGCATCTCCACCCCGCCGGCCATCACCACCCCCGCCTGCCCGGAAGCGATCATCACGGCGGCGTCGGCGATGGCGCGGTTGGCCGAGACGCACGCCATGGTCACGGTGTGGGCGGGCGTCCGGTCGGGCACGCCGGCTGCCAGCGCGGCGTCGCGGGCGACGTTGCTGGTGGCGGGGTTCTGCACCACCGAGCCGAGGACCACCGCGTCCAGCGCGCTCGGCGCCACGCCACTGCGCCGCAGCAGGCCCGCCAGCGCCATGCGGGCCAGGTCGTAGGCGATCAGCCGGGCGTAGCCGCCGCCGGCGCGCAGGAACGGGATGCGGCTCCCGTCGACCACCGCGACGGACCTTGGACTGGGTACAAACATCCCGCCCAGTCTAGCGCAGCCGCCGCCCGCCCGACGCTCAGGCGGCGTTCTCGTCCAGCTGCATCAGCCCGAACAGGTTGCCCTCGGTGTCGCGGCAGTAGGCCATGAACCCGACCCCGGGAACGGCCATGCGCCCTCGCTCGACCGCGCCGCCCGCGCGCTCCACTCTCTCCAACGCCGCGTCGAGGTCGTCCACGGAGGCGGTGTTGACCGTCCCCCGGAAGGGGTCTCCCGCGCGCAGGATGCCGCCGTCGATGCCCGGCTCGTCCGACGGACCGGTGCCCACCAGGCGGTACTCGGCCGGCCCCTCCCACCCCCGCACCGTCCAGCCCATCACCTGCTCGTAGAAGCGTGCCGCCCGGTCCAGGTCCTGTGCCGCGATCTCGAAATGGATCACCCGTCCCATGCCCGACTCCTTCCGGGCCCGACGCCTTCTCGGACCCTACGCGCGCGCTACCGGCAACAGCTCCAGCTCGCCCTGCAGGTCGGTGGTGACGCGCGGACCGTCCTCCTCGAGCAGCACGTCGATCTCGCTGCGCACGCCGAAGCCGGGGAAGTACACCCCCGGCTCGATCGTCAGCCCCAGGCCGGACAGCAGCCGCCTGGCGTCGCGGGTCTCGTAGTCATCCAGGTGAACGGCGTCGCCGTGCGTGTGGCGGCAACCGAGGCTGTGGCCGGTGCGGTGGATGAAGACGTCGTCGCCGTAGCCGCGCGCGGCCAGCAGGTCGCGGGCGACGCGGTCGATGGCGCGCCCCTGCGGGCGCTCGCCGGCGTCCCACGCCTCGGCGATGGCCCGGAAGGCGGCATCCCGCGCCTCCGTGACCGCCGCGAAGGCGCGCGCGAGCTCCGCGTCCGGCTCGCCGCACACGCCCATCCAGGTGACGTCGGCGTAGGGGGCGTCCGCCTCGTCCAGCTTCGCCCACAGGTCGATGAGGACCGCCTCGCCGGGCCGCACCGCGCTGTCGTCGCCCCGGCGCGGCGCGTAGTGGGGGTCTCCGGCGTGCGGGCCGAAGCTGACGTTGGGCGGGTGGTCGAAGACCAGGCCGCGCGCCTCGAAGTACCGCACGATGACCTGCTGCACCTCGGTCTCGCGCACGGCCTTGCCGAGCGCCAGGCGCTCGCGCAGGAACCCGTAGGCGCGGTCCTTGGCGGCCAGCACCGCCTCGGCAGCCTGCAGGTGCGCGTCCACCTGACGGGGCGTCCAGACCTCGAGCGCCTGCGCCACGTCGCCGGAGGACGCGACCTCCACGCCGAGCGAGCGCACCAGCTCGACCGTGCCGGCGTCCACCAGGCCCACGTAGGGGTTGTCGCCCAGCGGGGAGTACTCCATGGCGACGCGGCCGTGCCCGGCGAGGAGCCCGCGCAGCGCCGCCTCGAGCGAGGCGCGGCTGCTGTAGGAGCGCACCTCGAACGGCTGGGGCGGCACCGAGCCGCGCTCGATGGCGTGCACCAGCAGCACCGGCTCGCCCGCGGCCGGCACGAGCAGGAAGGCGCGCCGCGAGGCGACCCCGCCGGCCAGCACCGGCCCGATGCGCTTGGCGGCGGTGCCGTTGGCGCCACGGAAGTCGTAGAGCAACCAGGCGTCGAGGCCGGCCGCGAGGAGCGCGGCCTGCGCCGCGGGGAGCCAGTCCATGCCCCAGTCTAGCCGCGGCGCGACGGGAGCCGGGCCCGCGGCGGCGGGCGGCGCGTGGCCTGCCGGGCCCGGCGGTGACGGCGGCGCCGTCAGTCGGGAGCGGGTCCGTCCATGTTCACGACCAGCGGGCCGTCGCCGTGGAGGAAGAGGATGAACTCCTGGCCTTCGGTCTCCGACGGGTTCACGTCGCGGTGCACCCGTCCGGCGGGGACACGGAAGAAGTCCCCCCTGCGGACCTCGATGACGTCGCGGCCTCCCGGGCCCCCCTCCAGGCCCGGACCCGGCCGGTCGTGGCCGGGCCCGTTCCCCCTCCGGGCGAGCCTTCGTCACCCCCCTTCCAGCCACGCCGGAGGCAACCGCATGGCGCGCGCCTGCCCGGCGGGCTCGGCCTTCTCGACGGTTCGCGACGGATGGCGCCGCCCCGGCCCACCCCTTGGGCGGGCGGCGGTGCACCCTGAAGCTCGAAGTTCCAGGCCAGCATAGCGGACCGTGCCGGTCCTACCCGACCGCCTCTGCGGCGAGGCGCCCGAGCTAGTACACGAACTCGTCGATGTGATAGAGCGCCACCCGCGCGCCCGGCGCCGCCTCCCGCGCGGCGCGCCGGAGGCGCGCGTACTGGGCGTCGCGCTCCTCCGGGGTCAGGGGCCGCAGCCCCTCGTCCTCGGCGCGCGCCCGGTAGGCCGAGCCCGCCTGCGACACGAACGGCGACAGGTAGACGAGGTCGCCCTCCCCCAGCGGCAGCCGCTCCAGCAACGCGCGGCTCTCCGCCTCGTGCACGGCGGCGAAGCGCTCGCCGCCCACGCCCACCATGAGGATCACCGACACGGCCACCCCCGCCTCCTTCAGGGTGGACACGAAGGCGACCGCCTCCTCGGCGCCGCCGGGCTTGTTGAGGTATGCCAGCAGCGCGTCCGAGCCCGTCTCCAGGCCGATCGCCACGCGCGACAGGCCCCGCCCGGCGAGCTCGCGCCAGTCCGCGACCGGCTTGCGCTCGCCGCCGAAGACGTCGACGAAGCTCGCCACGGGCCTGCCGGGGAAGACGGCCTCGACCACGTCGAACAGCGGCCGGAGGCGCGCGTTGGAGAGCACCAGGGCGTTGCCGTCCCCGAAGAAGACGCTGCGGCGGGCCTCGGCGGCGTCCCCCAGCAGGCCGCGCACCGCGCGGGCGTGCTCCGCGAACGCCTGCGGCTCGCGTACGCGGAAGGGACGGTCCTGGTAGAAGGTGCAGAAGGTGCAGCGGTTCCAGGAGCAGCCGTAGGTGGCCTGCAGGACGACGGCGCCGTACTGGTCCGGAGGCAGGATGGCGACGGGCTCGTAAGCGGCCAGGAAGCGCGTCCGCTCCGCCGCGAGGCGCTCGGGGGTCCAGGCGCGGATGCGCTCCAGCCGGCGCGCCATCTCCGCGGCCTCCTCCTCGCCGAGCGCCCTGAACCGGTCCTTGCCCTGCGAGCGCCGCAGGGCGTCTCGCCGTAGCGCGGCCGCGGCCGCCGCGGCGGCCTCGCGGGCGCGCTCGAAGTGCGCGGCGGCGTCGTGCGGGTCCACACGCCAGCGGCGCCGCACGCCGTCCTGCGTGCGCCGGCCGTAGATCTCCGAGGCGAGCGAGCGCTTGTAGGTGTGGCCGTCCACCATCCAGCTGATGGGGCGCCCCTCCAGGTCGAAGCTGACGACCTCGCGGCGGTTGCGGCTCAGCGCGGTGGCGCCGGGCTGGAGCGACACCAGGAACGGTTCGGCCGCCGCGACCGGGGTCCTTGCTGTCGGGCGGCGAGGGCCTGCCTTCACACCCCCATGCTAGCCCGTCCTAACCGCCGCGCCCGCTCCCGGGCCGCGCCGCGGGCGCCGCCGCGACGCGCGCCGCCTGCGCCTGCGCGAAGGCGTCCCGGAGGAGCTCCAGGTCGAGCTCCCGCGTGTCCTCCACCGAGAGGTGCGCCGCCGCGACGCGCTCGCCGCCGACGCCGACGGCCGCCATGTCCGCGGCCAGGATGGCGGCCACGCCCGCCTCGGCGTCCTCCACCCCGAGGCAGTCCTCCTCGAGCACGCCCAGGGCCTGGGCCGCCCGCAGGAAGACCTCCGGGTCGGGCTTGCCCTTGACCACCGCGCCCGCGTCGACCACCACGTCGATGGCGTCCGCGATGCCGAGCCGCCGCACCACCGGCGGGGCGTTGCGGCTGGCGGACGCCACCGCCAGGCGGATGCCGGCGGCGCGGAGCTCGCTCACCAGCTCGGGGATGCCGGGGAGCAGGTCGTCCGGCGTGATGGTCTCGATGAGCTCCTGGTAGTGGCGGTTCTTCTCGTCCGCCAGCCCGGCCTTCTCCGCGTCGCCGAGCCGCGCCCCGCCGAGCGCCAGGATGCGCTCCAGGGACTCCATCCGGCCGACGCCGCGCAGCGCCTCGTTGGCCTCCCGGTCGAAGGGGATGCCGAGCCGGTCGGCGAGCGCCTGCCAGGCGCGGTAGTGGTACTCGGCGGTGTCGGTGAGCACGCCGTCGAGGTCGAAGAGCACCGCGCGCAGGCGCGGGCGGTTGTCGCGTACGGCGGCCTCGCCGCGGCGCACGACCACTGGCTCGAGCCGGTGCAGGAGGCGGACGGCATCCCCCTCGAGCAGCCGGTAGCGCGTCCGCTCACGGTCGACGTCGACCTCCAGCACGCGGCCCTTCGAGGCCACGCGGAAGCCGTACCCCCGCCACCCCGCGGGCACCCGCGGTACGAACGCCGCCGCGGGCACCCGCGGTACGAACGCCGCCGCGGGCACCGCCGCCCCGGCCGCACCGCCTGCCGAGGCGGCAAGCGCGCCGATACGCATCCCGGCGAAGCCGTGCAACACCCCCAGCACCGCGCCCCCCATGGCGGCGGTGTGGAGCCCGTCCTTGACGTTGCCGTTGAGGTCGTCCAGGTCCATGCGCGCGGTGTGCCGCAGGAAGGCGGCCGCCGCCTCCAGCCGCCCCAGCCGCGCCGCCACGATGCCGTGCACGCAGGGCGACAGCGAGGAGTCGTGGGTGGTGAGGCGCTCGTAGTAGGCGTAGTCGCGGCGCGCCTCGGCGCGCGAGAAGCGTTCCTCCAGCAGGTACAGCGCCAGCACCACGTCGGCCTGCTTCAGCACCTGCCGGCGGTAGATGTCGAGCGGGTGGTAGTGGAGCAGCAGGGGGCGGCGCTCCGGAGGGATGCTCGCCGGGTCCCAGGGCTCCTTGTCGAGGAAGCCGTCGTCCTGCGGGTGCACGCCCAGCTCGGCGTCGAAGGGCAGCAGCATGCGCTCGGCCGCCTCGCGCCAGCGCCCGGGCTCGTCGTCTCCGAGGCCGAGCCGGGCGGCGAGCGCGCCGAAGCGGGCCCCGTCCGCGGCCTCCAGCGCGCCGGCGGTGTGCGCCGCGAAGCGCAGGTGCGCCTGCGCCATCAGGTTGGTGTAGAGGTTGTTGTCGACCAGGGCGGTGTACTCGTCCGGCCCGGTGACGGTGTGCAGGCAGAAGGCGCCGCCGCGCCGCGGCACGAAGCTGCCGCGCGAGAGCCAGAAGCGGGCGGTCTCGAAGAGCATCGCCGCGCCCCCCTCCCACAGCAACGCCCGGTCGCCGGTGACGTCCACATACCGCTCCAGGGCGTAGGCGATGTCGGCGTTGATGTGGATCTGGGCGGTGCCGGCCGGGAAGTAGGCCGAGGCCTCCTCGCCTGCGATGGTGCGCCACGGGTAGAGGGCCCCCGCGTGACCGAGCTCGGCCGCCCGTGCGCGCGCCGCGTCCAGCCCGCGGATGCGGTGGAGCAGCATGCCCCGGGCCAGCTCGGGGTGGCTGACGAGGAGGGCGGGAAGCACGTAGAGCTCGGCGTCCCAGAAGAGGTGCCCGTCGTAGCCGGGGCCGCTGAGGCCCTTCGCGGCGATCGACCAGGCTCCGTCCCGGCCCACGCTCTGGTAGAGCTGCAGCAGGCCGAAACGCAGGCTCTGCTGCACCGCGTCGTCGCCGTCGACGCGGATGTCCGCCCGGGCCCAGAAGGCGTCCAGGGCCTCCCGCTGCTCCGCCGCCAGCTCCCCGAAACCCGCCTCCAGCGCCGCGTCCGCCGCCGCGGCGGCGCGTTCGGGCAGGATGGCGGGGTCCGAGTCGCGATCGTCGACGAAAGCGACCGCCTTCTCCAGGACCGCGCTCTCCCCCGCCCGGAGCCGCAGCGTGACGGCCACCCCGGGCGCCTCGGCGTCGGCGAGCGCCTCCATCTCCGCGCCCTCGCCGCCGCGCACGCCGTGGCGCGCCGCGCACGCGAGCGTCAGGCCGCTGGCGCGCGTGCGCTGGGTGATCGCCAGCGTCCCGCCTTCGGCCGCCGAGGCCAGCGTCTCCAGCACGCGTCCGCCCACGGCCCCGCCGGCGCGGGGGTCGCCGGCGTCGGCGTGGTTCGCCACCCGCCCGTCGAGGTAGGACCGCCAGCTCACCGACACGTCCGCCCCGTCGGCGGTGACGCGGTAGCGGAAGGCGGCCGTCTCGCGCCGGCGCAGCGACACCAGCCGCTCGATCCTCAGGCGGACGCGTGCGCCGGAGGGCGCGTGCCAGGTGAGCTCCCGCGTCAGGACGCCCGTGCGGAGGTCGAGCACCCGCTCGAAGTCCTCGACGCGCCGCGCGTCCATGACGAAGCGCTCGCCGTCCACGTACAGCTCGATGCGCTGCGGGTCGGTGACGTTGACCAGCGTCTGGCCGTGGCGGGCGAGGCCGTAGGCGTCCTCCGGGTAGCGGATCGGCGCCGTCTCGTAGAAGCCGTTGAGGTAGGTTCCGCGGCCGCCGCCCAGGGCCGGCTCGAGCCCCTCCTCGAAGGTGCCGCGCAGCCCCAGGTAACCGTTGCCCAGCGCGAAGATCGACGCGCCTCGGCGGCTCGCCGCCGGGTCGAATCCGGTCTCGCGCACCGCCCACGGCTCGAGCGGGTAGAGGTGCGCGGCGTCGGGCGGAACGGGTCGGCGTTGGCTGCGGCCTTCGCGTGGGGCGTCGTCGGGCATGGATCCTCCGGCCGGGGCGGCGCCTGCCATCCTAGCTCAGCGTCGGGGTCCGCGACCGGCGGCCGCCGCCCGCTCCGCCCCGGAGCACGCGCCCGAGGATGTCCCCCGCGCGGCGCGGTCGCGGGGTCCGCAGCCGCGGGCCGTCAGCGCGTGCCGCGGAGTTGCGGGTCGAGCGCATCGCGCAGGCCGTCGCCCAGCAGGTTGAAGCCCATGACCGCCAGGAAGATGGCCAGGCCCGGGAAGGTGGTCACGTTGGGGTTCGAGAAGATGTAGTTACGCCCCTGACCGAGCATCGCCCCCCACTCCGGGGTGGGCGGCTGCACGCCGAGCCCCAGGAAGCCCAGGCCGGCGGCGGTCAGGATGGTGGCCCCCATCGACAGCGTCGCCTGCACGATGACGGGCGCCACGGCGTTGGGCAGCACGTGCCGCCAGAGCACCCGCCGGTCCGCGGCGCCGAGGGCGCGGCTGGCCTCCACGTAGCTGATCTCGCGGATGGTCAGGACCGAGCTGCGGACCAGCCGCGCGAAGCGCGGGATGGTGCTGATGCCCACCGCCACGATCACGTTGGTGAGGCCGACGCCCAGCAACGACACCAGCGTGAGCGCCAGCAGGAAGCTGGTGAACGCCAGCATCAGGTCCATCACCCGCTGGATGACCATGTCGACGGTCCCGCGGTAGAAGCCCGAGATGACGCCCAGCGGAACCCCCACCACGATCCCCACCGCCACCGCGAAGGCGCCGATGAAGAGCGTCAGGCGGCCGCCGTAGAGGATGCGCGCAAGCAGATCGCGGCCGAGCTGGTCGGTTCCCAGAGGGTGCGCCAGCGACGGGTGCTGCAGCACCTGCACCAGCTCCTGCCTGGTGGGGTCGTAGGGCGTCAGCAGCGGGGCGAACACCCCGGCGAGCACCAGCAACAGCAGGATCACGAAGCCGGCCACCGCCGAGGGGTTGCGCCGCAGGCGCCGGATCACCTCGCTGCCGAGAACGGCGCCGAACGCTCCCCCCACGCGCCCAAGCATCGCGAGCCAGCGCGGCCGGACGCGCTCGGCGTCCAGCCTAGCCATAGCGCACCCGCGGATCGATGCGCTCGTAGAGCAGGTCGACGCCCAGGTTGACCAGCGCGAACATCAGCGCGAACACGATGACCAGCCCCTGCACCATCGGGTAGTCGCGGGAGAAGATGGAGTCGACCAGCAGCCGCCCCATGCCGGGCCAGCCGAACACCGTCTCGGTGAGGATGGCGCCGCCGAGCAGCT
>Ga0102953_1001145_pt1 | contig 17182 bp, 16 predicted proteins | sample SalPon2A_C_D2_MG_FD_78509 | JGI IMG/M metagenome (GOLD analysis project Ga0102953, IMG submission 78509) | Soil microbial communities from South San Francisco under conditions of wetland restoration - Salt Pond MetaG R2A_C_D2_MG | ecosystem: Environmental > Terrestrial > Soil > Wetlands | place... | reverse complement strand
GAACTCGAAACCCTGCCGCAGCAGATCGAAGCGCTGGAGACCGAACAGGCCGAGCTGCATGCGAAGTTGGCCGACCCGAACCTGTATCGCGAGGCCGGTGACCAGGTTGCCCTGCTGAACAGCCGGCTCAGCACCCTCGTGACCGAACTCGAGTCCTGCTACCTGCGCTGGGACGAGCTCGACGCCATCGCTGACGACTAGCGCATCGGCGGATGGAGCATCAACTCCAGATCCTCCAGCAGCGATTGCAGGTCCTCTTCGTGCTCGACCTCCTGCTCGATGATCTGCAGGGCGATGTTGTAGGTCACCGGATCCTTCCCATCGGTCAGCTTCATCAGGCTGTCATAGACGCTGATCGCGCACTGCTCGGCCTTGATGTTCTGTTCCAGCAGGGTTCCGACGTAAGGGTCGTCCGGCGCGTCGTAGCCGCAGTTGGTCCAGTTGAACCACTCCTTCGGCGTCGTCAAGGGGGTGCCGCCGAGTTGGATGATCCGGTTCGAGACCAGGTCGGCGTGACCCAGCTCCTCGGTCGCATGTAACGTCAGTTCGGCGATGATCGCATCCTTCATCGGCCCCTTGGCCACCTTGGCCCCGACCCAGTACTGGTAATAGGCCAGCCACTCGTCGGCAAACGCCTTGTTGAGAAGTTTCAGCAGTTCATCAACCTCCAGACCGATAATTTCCCGTCCCCGAGTTCCCATCCTCGACCTCCTGTTGGTTAAAAAAAGTTAGCCTTGAAAGCTTACCTGGCGCGCCGAGCCTGTCAATCAGCAGAGCGACCCCCCGGCCGCCCCGACCAGCAGAACCAGGCCACGGCCAGCAACTGCCCCCCCAGCAGCAGACCAAAACCGGCCTGGTAACCGGCCGGAGCATAGCCACCGGCGGCCGACTCCGGCCAGAGGCCGATCACCGCACCGACCAGCCACTGGCCTCCGAAGGCGGCCAGGAACACCAGCAGATTCAGCGCGGTATTGGCCCGGCCGATCAGCTGAGGCGGAAATATGTTCGCCACCACTGCGTAGGGGAGGATACAGGAGGTCCCGAACAGTCCGAACAGCAGCCAGAGTCCGGCCGGGGCCAATCCGGGGGCCAGGATGATCAGCAGCTGCACCAGCATGAAGAGCAGCATGCCGCAACTGGCGACTCTCTGCGTCTTCACTCCGCGCCGGCCGAGCCAGTCGGCCAGACTGCCGAAAAGCAGATAGCCGACCGTCATGGCGATGGCCACCCCCATCAGCACCGTCGCCACCGTTTCCCGCTCGAACCGGCCGACATCCCTGAGCCAGGGGCCGGACCAGAGGCCGAGCAGCGACAGGTAGGACGCCTGGGCGGCAAAGGCCCAGGGGGCGATCCGCCAGAATTCCCGGCTGCGGTAAACCTGACCGATGGCGGCAATCTGCCGACCCAGCGGCTCACCGGAAGGATGACCCGGTTTTTCCGGGACCAGCAGGAAGATCAGCAACGCGGCCAGCAGGGTCAGGCCGCTCACCACCAGGAACACCCCGCGCCAGTCGGTCAACTGCAGGGCGAATTCGACCGGCCGCGTCGCCGACAGCGCTCCGATCCCCCCGGAGATCATCTGCACCCCGTTGGCCAGCGCCAGCCGCTCGGCCGAAAACCAGAGCGAAAAAGCCTTGAACGCCGCCATCAGGCAGGCCGCCACCCCGGCGCCAATCAGCGCCCGTCCCGCCAGCAAGCTACCGAGCCCCTCGGCGCGCGAGAAAAGCAGCGCCCCGGCCGCGGCCACCAGCAACAGGCCGGCCTCGACCCGCCGCGGGCCGTAACGGTCGAGCAGCAGCCCGACCGGCAGCTGCAGAGCGGCGAAGGCGAGGAAATAGGTCGCGGTCAGCAAACCCAGGCTGGAGGGCTGAAGGCCCAGGTCCCTGACCAGGTCGGGCGCGATGACCGCGTTGACGGTGCGAAACAGGTAGGAAAGCAGGTAACCGAAGCCGAACGGCAGGAAGAGACGAAGATAGATCATGCGCTTATCCGAAGAACGGGTTGAACACAGGTCCGGAATTTCAGGGTAACCCTGCGCCGATCTGTTGGCGATAAAAAAATACCGCTCGAGTCTGATCGATTTAAGAAGCTAGGGGTAGAGGTCGGGCAGTTGCCCGGACCGACCCGCGACGCTTGGGTGCTGCCATGCCCTGACCTGATCAGCCAGTTTTTGACCGGACCAACCTCCCTCTACCTGACCGTAGAGCACGAGATCCAGCCTGGCCAGTTCCTGCGCCAACATCTCAGGGGCGGCAAGACGCAGCTGCTCAAAAGGTTCATCTGAAGCGGGAAAGAGCAGCCGGCTCCAGGCGACCAGCGCCTGCCGGGTCGCTTGCGGAACGTTCTGCCCGGCGGCCTGGAGCACCGCCCGTCGCGCGGCTTTTTCATCGGGCTGCGAGGTTTTTGGCTGGTATTCAACAATCCGCCGGTCACGCCGGGAGACGCGCCAGTACCAAGCCAGGGTCAACAACCAGCCGAACGCCAGCCCCAGGCTCAGCCAGGGCCAGGGGCCAGGGGAGACGGCAGCGGTTGGTTGGTTTCCGGGAACCTTCTGGGCTACGGGAGCCGCTGGAGACGGGAGCGTTTGCGGGCTCGGCAGCTGGGGCGCCGACGAAGACACCTCGACCGTGCCACCAACGGCAGACGCGACCGCCAGCTCCACGGCATCGAGATGCGCCCGCCGCCAACGACCGTTAATGACGTCCCACCAGTCGAGATCAAGCGCCGGCAAGGTCAGCTTTCCGGCCCGGGTCGGGACCAGAGCAATCTTTTGTTCCAGCACCCCGGTTATCCCGCTGGCGCTCAGCTGGTCGTCGCGCTGCGGTTGATCGGGGTAGGTTTTAAAAGCGTCCGGCACCGGCGGTTTAAACTCCGGTAATTGTGCCGCCGGTACGCCGACCGCGCTGAGCCGCAAGGTGCGGGTCGCCGGTTCGCCAACGGTGAGCTGCGGCGGGTTCTGCTGCCAATCATCGGTCAGCGTGAGCGCAGTCGCCGGAAGCCAGGGGCGATTGCCGATATCGGCTGGCAACGGGGTGACCTCGACCGACAGCGGCTGCGAATTGCGCCGCACCCGCTGCCCCTGTCCGAAGGGGTTGAGGTGCGATCGCCGGCCTGCGATACTGCCGTCGAACTGGAGCGGAGGGATCTGCAGCTGCCCGCTCCCCTGGGGGAAAATAGCATAATCGCGTTCGATCACCTGGTAAAGTCGGCCGTCGCGGCGCGTTTCGTAACTGCGATCATCGCCGAGTTTCTTGACCACCGCCGTGACTCCGGTCGGTTTGGGCTCGCTCAGTTGCCCATCGAGCAGGTCGACCCGCCGCAGCAGCCGCACCTTGAACAACAGCTGCCCCTGGCTGACAACCTGCTCCGGGCTGACCTCGCTCTCCAGCAGCAGCTCCTGCCCGGTGCCGGCACTTTTGTCCGGCGTCTTGCTCACTTCGATCGGCAGGGGTAGCGAACAATCCTTGGCAAAACAGATGGCCGGGATGGTCAGCGTCCCCACCGTACGCGGCATCAGGGTCAGGTTGTAAACCAGCGAGCGGCTGAAATTGCCGTTGATGATCTGCATCTGACTGTTCTGGGAACGACCGAGGATTTCCCAATCCTGTTCCAACCGGCTCAAATCGGGTTCGCCATCCGGACTGCCGGAAACCCGCAGCTGCAGTTGCAGGCTTTCACCGCTCGCAATGCGGTCCCGATCGGCCACCGCCTGCACGGTCGCCGCGGCAACTGATCCGGTCCAGAACACCAGTAGCAATACTGCCAGCAGGAAAATGCGTCGTTGTCTCACCATGATCGATCCGTTTCGCCTTGTTGACCGCGTTGGCGGTATTGATAGAGAAATTTACGTCGCAGCAGGCCGCCCGGGTCATCCGGAATCTGCTGCAGCAACAGGCGCGATTCCCGTTGTTCGGCGGTTTCCGGGGACTGATCTGTGCCTTGCGCTGCAGTTGCGAGATGTGTCTCTGGCACATCAGCGCCGGCTTGCTGTTCCGGTGGCTGCGCCGGTTGCGCTGCTGCGGGAGATTGTTCAGCGGTTTGTTGCTCGGCAGCGGACTTCAGGGGGGACTGGCCCTGCTGCCGGTTGTCATCCTGCGCGTCCGAGCTTTTTTGATTCCCCTGGTCACCCTGGTCGGCCGGCGCCGACTGATTCTGTTGCGACGGCGGGGACTGTTCGCCCGACTGCGATTGCTGCTGATTTTGCTCGGCGGATTGCTGCGCCCCCCCCTGCCCGTCCGAATGCTTCTGTTGCTGCCGATCCCCTTGGCCGTCCTTGTTTCCCTGCTTCTGCTGCCGATCCGGTTTCTCCTGCTGTTGTTTTTGCAGCTCCTTCACGACCAGTTCCTGGTTGTAGCGAGCATCATCATGCCCGGGGTTCTGTTGCAATGCCTGCTGGTAGGCTTTTAATGCGCCGGTCAGATCCCCCTGCCTGGCCAGTGCGTTCCCCTGGTTGTAAAAATCGTCAGCCGTCTTGGACTCGCCCAGCAGTTTGGCCGCGTCCGCGTAGTGGCCGGCGCGGTAGAGCGCGCTCGCCTTCCAGCGCGGATTTTGAAACTGTGCCGCGGCCCCGGCAAAATCCTGCCTGGAGAATGCACGTGCCGCCTGCTGATCCGGGGTCCGCCATAACTCCGACCAGCTGAGCGCCTGGGCCGGCGCAGGCCAGACCAGCAGCAGCGGCAGGACCAGCAGCCAGCCACGCCGAAAGGCAAACCCGGCCAGCAGCACCAGCGGCCAGAGCAGCCAGACCCCCTCTTCACGCCAGATGTCTCCGGTCGCCGCAGTCACTGAGCCGGGTTGCCCGGGGCGACGATCGTCCAGCCCGGCCAGCAGGCTGCGCAGGTCGCTGTCGTCGATACTGAGTGTATGATAGGTTCCACCCCCCGCCGCCGCCAACCGCTGCAGCCCGGCCGCCTTCAGCCGCGGCAGCACCAGATTGCCCTGCGCGTCCTTGAAGAAACCGCCGTCCGCTCGCGGAATCGGTGCCCCCTCGGCAGTCCCAACGCCGAGCACCGCCAGTTCATAGCCCTGACCGGCCAGTTGCCGGGCGGCTTCCAGGCTGGCTTCGGGCTGATCCTCGTCGGTGACCAACAACAACCGGCCATGCTTCAGTCCGGCCTGCTGCAGCAACTCCATCCCGAGACGGATGGCCCGCGCCGGGTCACTTCCCTGGGCCGGCATCAGCTCGGGCGCGAGGCTTTTGAGCAGCGCCTCGATGGTATGCCGATCACTGGTCAGCGGGGTCACGGTGAAGGCGTCGGCGGCGAAGGCGATCAAGGCCGTTTGCCCTTCCTTGCGCTGCCGCAGCAGATCTTCCAGCTTGAGCCGCGCGCGGACCAGGCGGTTCGGTTTGAGATCGGCGGCGAGCATCGAACGGGACAGGTCATACATGATCACCAGCGCCGACTGCTGGCGGAACAACGGCTGTGGTCGGCGCTCCCAGGCCGGACCGGCCAGGGCCATGAGGGCCAGCAGCAGACCGAGCAACAGCAGCCAGAGTGGCCAGTTGGCGCGGCGCACCGAGCGCCCCAGCAGCAGATGCGGCAGCAGTTCCGGGTCGCAGACCGCCTGCCAGCTGCGGCTGCGCAGCTGGCGCCGGGACAGCCAGACAAGCACCAGCAGGGCCACCGGCAGGCCCCAGAGCCACTCCGGGCGGAGAAAATGAAAAGCCGTCATGATTGCCTCCGGGGAGTAACCCGCTTGCGGGGAAGCATGGGCAGCAGGATCAAGAGCAACCCGCCGACCAACGCCGCTCCCAGCGGCCAGGGGTAGAGTTCCGAGATCGGCCGATAGATGTCGTGATCGCGCTCGACCGGTTCGAGGCGATCGAGCTCGGCATAGATCTCTGCCAGCTGCTTGGTATCGCGGGCGCGGAAATAACGCCCGCCGGTCTGTTCGGCGATCGCGGTCAGGGTCTTCTCGTCAAGATCGGCCGAAGGATTGATGGTCTGGTTGAAGAAGAAGCCGCCCACCTCCATGCGGTCGGCGCCGATGCCGATAGTGTAGATTTTCAGCTGCTCGCGCGCCGCGAGTTCGGCCGCCTTGAGCGGCGCCAGCTGACCGGCGGTGTTGGCGCCGTCGGTGAGCAGGATCAGGATCTGCCGGGCTCCGTCCCCCTGCAGGCGTTTAACCGCCAGACCGATGGCATCGCCGATCGCGGTCCGCTCGCCGGCCAGACCCAGCGCCGCTTCATTGAGCAGCTGCCGCACCGTCTGTCGATCGAAGGTCAGGGGAACCTGTACATAAGGCTGATCGCCAAACAGGATCAAGCCGAGCCGGTCGCCGACCCGGCGCTGAATAAATTCACCGGCCACCGCCTTGAGCGCCGTGAGGCGATCCACGGTCGAGTTGCCGAGCCGGAAATCCTCGGTCTGCATGCTCCCCGAAAGGTCAACCGCCAGCATCAGGTCGCGCCCGCTGACCGGAAGCTCGATCGGCTCGCCCAGCCACTGCGGACGCGCCGTCGCCCCGACCAGCAACAGCCAGCAGAGCAGCGCCAGCGGGAGCTGCCAGCGACTCCTGCGCCGCCCCTGCTGATGCCGGGCGCAGGCGAACGGGGCGAGTCCGGGGACCCAGAGGGCGGCCTGCTCGGCGGCCAGCGCCGGGGTGCAGAACCGGTAAACCAGCCAGGGGAGCGGCACCAGAACAAACGCCCAGGGCCAGGCAAACTGGATCATCGTCCCCTCCGTGCGCTAGGTGGCTGTGGCGGAAGCTGCTTCAGCCAGCGCCGAGCCAGAGCGAGTAAGTCCGGACCGGCCACTTGGACGTCGTTCCGGTAAGGCGCCTCGACCAGGCAGCGGCCGACTCCGGATTGAAACGGTTGGTCGCTGAACGGACGGTCGAGAAATTGCAGCCAGGCGGCGCCGGTCAAACCGGCCACCTGGTGACGCGGGAAATGAGCGAGCGCCGCTTGGCGCAGCAAGCGCGACAAGGCCGCAGCCAGCTGATTCCCCTCCAGGGTCTGCAGGTTGCCCAACTGCGCGAGCGCCAGGCGGCGCAGGCGGCGACGGCGGCGAAACCGGACCAGCAGTCCCAGACCCAGGGCCAGGAGCAGCGTCATGGCGAGCAGCAACCACCAGCCGGGGGCCAGCGGCCACCAGCCGATGTCGGCCGGCAGGTGAATGTCGCGCAACGGCAGCTCGGTCGGGGTGAGAGTCGGGTTGGCCATCTTAAGCCCCCCCTCTGCCGCCGACCAGGCAGGCGAACGGATCGCCGTCGCTCGGCAGGGAAAACAGACGGGAGCGCTGCCGTCGGCAGAAATCCTCCAGCAACTGGCGGCGGTGGTTGAAATGACCCTGATACTCCTGGCGCGCCGCAGCATCCGCAGTGCTGATGGTCAGGTCGCGTTCGCCGTCACTCACACGATAGCTGCCGGCCGGCGGCAGCTCCGCTTCGAGGGGGTCAAAACAGTGGACCAGGCCGAGTTCGCAATGCCGGCGTAACACTGCCAGTTGCTTCTCGACCTGTTCGTCCCACTGGTGGAAATCGCTCAGCAGCAGGATCAGGCTGCCGGGACGCACGACCCGCTGCAGGCGTTGCAGGGTCGTTGCCAGGCGCTGCTGCGGGGTAAACGGCCGATGGGGTGGCCGCTGCCAGGCCGGATCGGCCACCATTTGCCGCAGCAGTTGCAAAACCGCATGTTTGCCGCGCTGCGGACGCAGTTCGAGATGCCGTTCCTCGGAAAACAGGAAACCGCCGATCCGGTCGCCTCTCGCCAGCGCCTGCCAGGCGAACAGTGCCGCCAGCTGCGATGCCTGGACGGCCTTGAAACGGCCGCGGGTGGCGAAAAACATCGGCCTTCGATAGTCGAGGGCGATCAGCACCGGACGCTCGCGCTCTTCGTGAAACAGCTTGGTGTGCGGTTTGCCGCGCCTGGCCGTGACCCGCCAGTCGATGCTGCGCGCATCGTCCCCCGGCTGGTAGGCACGCACTTCGGCGAACTCCATGCCGCGCCCGCGAAACCGGCTGTGGTAGGAACCCTGCTGGGCGGACAGCTGCCGCTCCGGCGGCCGGCCGGCCGGCAGCGGACGGTCGCCCAGCGCGATCAACTCGGCCAGGTCGATGGCGACCGGGGAGCCGCCGGTGACTGTCGCTCCGCCCCGCATCAGGGCACCGGGACCCGCGCGATCAACTCGGAGATCAACCGGTCAGCGTTCATGCCGCTGGCCTCGGCTTCGTAGCTGAGGATCAGGCGGTGGCGCAACACGTTGAAGGCCAACTGCTGGATATCTTCGGGCAGCACATGATCCCGTCCGGCCAGCCAGGCGCGGGCCCGCGCGCAACGATCGAGGGCGATACTCGCCCGCGGGCTGGCCCCGTACTGAATGGCGTTCTGCAAATCGTCCCCGTAGGGCTGCGGCCGGCGGGTGGCCAGGACCAGTTGCAACAGGTACTCCTGCAGATTGTCCGCCAGGTAGAGATTGAGTACCTGCTGGCGGGCCTGACGCAGCTCCTTGGCGGTCAGGGGGGTGAATTTGTCCGGCACGCTGGTGGCGCCGAACTGCCCGGCGGCTTCACGCCGCGCCAGCTCGAGAATCTGCCGCTCGCTCTCGACCGCCGGATATTCGACCCGGACGTGCAGCAGGAAGCGGTCGAGCTGAGCTTCGGGAAGCGGGTAAGTCCCCTCCTGCTCGATCGGATTCTGGGTCGCCATGACCAGGAACGGGTCGGCCAGCGGATAGGTCTTCTGGCCGACGCTGATCTGCCGCTCGGCCATCGCTTCGAGCAGCGCCGACTGCACCTTGGCGGGCGCGCGGTTGATCTCGTCGGCCAGAATCAGGTTGTGAAACAAGGGGCCCGGCAGAAAGGCGAAGGTGCCTTCCTGGGCCCGGTAGACATCGGTCCCGGTCAAATCGGCCGGCAGTAGGTCGGGAGTGAACTGGAGCCGCTGGAAACTCCCTTCCAGCAGCTCTCCCAACTGGCGGATGGCGCGGGTCTTGGCCAGCCCGGGGGCGCCTTCAACAAGCAGATGACCATCGGCCAACAGGGCGATCAACAGGTGTTCAAGCAACCGGGGCTGGCCGAGCACCTGCCGGGCGAGGTTATCCTGCAACTGGCCGAAGCGTTGCTGCAATGGGTCCATGGGTTACATCCTTTACTAGAAAAAGTTCATCGGCCCGAAAACTCGAGTCGTCCCGCAAGGACAACGCAAGGGCCTTCCCCCCGCCTGCGACCAGGCGGCTGCAAGCGGGGGAGCACGGTTTATTGCTGCTGTGACCGCTCTGCCGCGGCGGCGGTTGTTGCGGCCGGGCGTGGTTGGACCAGCATCTTGCGGGTATAGGCCGCCAGCTCACCCTGCAGGCCGGAGCTGACCTTGAACAGCGTCGGCTGGTCGGTTACCAGCAACTGCTGGTCTGCTCCCTCCGCTGTGGAGATGAAGCGGTAGCTGCGCTGGCTGCCATCACTCAGATGCAGCGTGAAGCTGAGCGCCGCCGGCTCGTCCGACAGCTGTTCGGACTTGGCGCTCACATCGAGGATCGTCAGATGCGCCAGTTTATCCAACAGTTCGGCCACCTGCTTGGCATCGGTCTGCTCGCCGGCGCCCAGGTCGGCAACCTCCAGCCGGCCGGCCTGTTTGACCAGCTTACAATCGGCCAGATCAATGGCGCTGATCTGCTCCGGCTGCAGCTGCAGCAGAGTTTTGTCGACCCAGTCCTCCGGCTTCAGGCTGACCTGATACGTGCTGAAGGGGATATCGTAGATGGTCGTTTCTCCAGCGACCCGGGCGTGCACCTTGCGGAAGCCGGGAGAGGTTCCGAGCAGCAGGCGATCCAGCTGCTTGTCACCCTGCAGGAAGGTCAGACGCCGTTCAAAATCGTCGGCGGCGACCTTGAACCGGCTGGCGGCATCGGCACTCTCAGCCACCGGCCAGGGACGCTTCAACCCGATCAGCGACTGCAGCAGCTGATCGACTTTCGCTCGGTCGGCGCGGGCACCGAAATGATCGGGCAAGTTCCAGTCACCGGTCTGTTTCTGCAACACCAACTGCTGCTTGGCGCTCCCTTCGAACACCAGGCGATCAGGGGTAGTTTGCTTCATCTTCAGCAGTGGGAGCTGGGCATTGAAGGCTTGCAGGCTGCTGCGGTTGACTCCGAGGGCGAACGCCAGGGCGACCTGAAGCAACAACAGCAGACTCAACAGAAGTAATTTTGTCCGCATCTTAGATCCTCCCTTCCAGCAGCTGCTGATAGCGTCGCCCGATTTTCCGCCGCCGCAAGCGATGGAGCAGGTAGACCAGCAGCAGCCCGATCAAAACCAGGGCATAGTTGAGATATTCCCATTGTGCTTGGGCCGAACGGCTCAATGGCAGCAAGGTCCTGGCGTAATGGCCGCGGCTGCGGATACTCAGCAGACCGGCATCTTCCAGTGACCAGTCGAGGGTGTTTTCAACCAGTTGCAGGGCCCCGAGTTCCTGCTGACCGGCGACACTCGAGGCGAGCTGCAGCGACTGATCGCTCAAAAAATCACTTGAGGCAAACAGGATCAAGCGGGCCGCTTCGGGGGAACGATCGATGACCGTGTCAATCTGCTGTGGCTTCTCGGCCGGATTCTGTTTGTCCTCGGGCTTCTGCTGCGACTCTACCAGCAAGGGGGAAGGATGCCCCTTAAAGGTCGAATCGAACCGTCCGGTCAGGGCGACGGCCAGCAACTTCCGGCCCGGGTCACTGCCGGGGGTGAAGTCCGCACGACCGTCCGCCGTCAGCCGGGGGACCAGGTTAAGACCGGTCGAGCTCCAGGCGTTGGCCGAGCTTTTCAGCAACCAGTCAACCTTGAGGGTGGAGGTCTTTCGCTCGTCAAGGCTGATCGGCGAGGCCCAGCTCATCATCACCCGGTTGAGCGACTTGGTCACCGACAACTCCGGATTCAACCCCTCTCCCTGCACATCGATAAAGTAGGGATAGGGGACCATCCGCAATTCACGGATGCTGAACCCGCCAACGTCGCGCGTGACCGGGACCGGGAACGGCTGATTCTGGCTGTCGAGTACCAGCTTTTCATCGAGGCCCACCCCCTGGTCCTGCAGCCATTTGAGCAGCAGCTTATTCGACAGCTGATTGGCGGTCAGGCTGCCGGGAGCGAACTTGACCTGGTAGGGCGACGCGGCCAGCAGCACCGTCCCCCCCTTCATCAGGAACTGATCGATGGCGAACAGCCCCTTGGCGTTTAGCGTGTCGGGGGCGGCGACCAGCAGCAGATCAGCGGTCTCCGGTACCTGCCCCTGATTGATGTCGAAGCTGCGCACGTTGTGATTCTCCTCCAGCTTCTGGCGCAGGAGTTCGAAATGTTTGCTGTCGTCCATGCCGTATTGCGCCATGTAGGGGTTGGCCGGCGGCTGCGGCACGGCGAAGGCCACAGTTTTCAGATAACCGGGGGAGAAGCGCTTGAGAGTCGCCAGCAGACTCTGTTTCAGCGCGTCCTTGGTAAAGCTCTGCGGCAACGGCACCTGTAACTGCTGATCGCCATCGTTTAGGGTCAGATAGAAGTAGAAGCGATGATCATCGAACAGTCCCGCCTGCATCGGCTGAAAACCGAAATCGTTGGCGAGCTGTTGCGCCAGGGCACCGCCATCCGCGTCGGGATCGCGTTCGACAAACTGAAGTTTGCCCTTGGCCTGGCGGCTCAGCTCATCCACCAGCCCTTTGAGCTCCTGATGAAAAGTGCGCAAAAACTCGGGGAGCTGGTCATCGGCAGAGAGATAGGCGGTCAGGGTCAACGGCCGGGTCAGCGAAGCGAACAGGTCGCCGCCCCCCTGAAAACCGTACATCACCTTCTTGATGCTGCGGGTCAGCTCGTATTCGGGGTTGCGCAACTCGACATTGATCCCGGTTTCGCTCTGCTGCTTGACCTCGATCAGATCGCGAAAATTGAGCACCTGAAACTGGTCGCCATACTGCACCAGCAGGTGGAAGTAGGAATTGACCAGCGCCGACTGGTAGCGGTCGGCGACTTGAAAGGGGACCGGCTTGATGCCGTATTTCTGATTGGCCTCGGCCTCCAGCTCGGGGTTCTGCTGTGGATCGATAAACTCGACCCGGACCTTGTCCCCGCCCGCTATCTGGTATTCGCTGAGCAGATCGCGCAGGCGTGGCACCAGCGGCGCCAGCAGCGGATGGGTTTTGGCGCTGAAGTAGCCGCGAATCAGCAACGGCTGCTGCAGCTGCTGCAGGTACTGGCGGGTCGCAGGCGAAATCGAATAGATCCTGCCTTCCGTCAGGTCCGCCCGGGCCTGATCGATCTGCTGCAGCCAGAGGTTGCCGGCCAGCAGGTTGGCGGCCAACAGCAGGATAAGCAGCAGATAACCACGGTGGGCTCGCGCCGCATGCCCCGTGGCCCAGCGCAGCTTTTCCAGGCTGTAGAGGGTGAGGCTGAAGAAGACTCCGACCAGGCTCAGATAAAAATAGAGATCGCGCAGGTCGATGACCCCGCGGGTGATCGAGGCAAACCGTGAGCCGCTGCCGAACAGCTTGAGCAGCTCGGCGGCGCGCTGACCGAAAAATCCGGTCAGCAGGTCGCTGCCAAGCAGGTAGAAGAACCCGCAGACCAGCACGGTCGTAATCAGGCTGACGATCTGGTTGTCGGTCCGGGCGCTCAGGAACAGGCCGATGGAGATATAGGCCGCACCCAAAAACAGCGCCGCCAGGTAGCCACCCCAGACCGGTCCCCAATCGAGTGACCCGAGAAAACTGACGGTGATCGGCAGCGGCAGGGTCAGCAGCAGCGCCAGTGCCAGCAGGGCCAGACAGGCGATGAATTTACCGAGCAGCAACTGAAATGGCTTAACCGGCAGGGTGAGCAGATACTCGATGGTCCCCATGCGCCGCTCTTCGCTCCAGCTGCGCATGGTCAAGGCCGCGACCAGGAAGATCAGCAACAGCGGCATCCAGTCGAACAGAGGACGCACGTCGGCGATGTCACGGGCGAAAAAAGGCTCGGCCCAGAAAAAGACGAACAGACTGACCAGCAGAAATGAAGCGAGGAACATATAGGCGACCGGCGAGGCAAAGAAGCTGGCCAACTCCTTGCGCGCGACCCGGAGACTGTTACGCAGCATCTTGGCGCACCTCCCCGGCGGTTATCTGGTGGAAAAGTTTTTCCAGCGACTTCTCTTCCGGCTGCAGTGTAAACAGCTGCCAGCCGGAGCTGACCACCGTCTCCGCAATCGCCGGCGCCAGCGAAGGCTGGTTCGGTTGCGGTTCCAGGCGGTAGCTGAAACGCCCCGCGCTTTCACCCAGCAACTCAATCCTCGCCAGAGCGGGTAGTTTCTCCAGGGTCGCCTGCAGATATTCCGGCGCCGCATCGCAACTGAGCAGCATGCCGTGTCCGCGCAATTCGGAGAGTTGCGCATCCAGCGCCAGCCGGCCATGCCGAAGGATCAGCACCCGGTCACAGACCGCTTCGACCTCCTGCAGGATATGGGTCGATATCAGCAGGGTAGCATGCCTACCCAGGGTCTTGATCAGTCCGCGCATATGCTCGATCTGGCCCGGGTCAAGGCCGTTAGTCGGTTCATCCAGAATCAATATTTCGGGATTATGCAACAGAGCCTGGGCGACCCCGACCCGTTGGCGATAACCCCGCGACAGGGTCGCAATCGGCGCTTGAGCCTTTTCACCCAGATCGGCCCGTTCGATGGCACTCCGCAATGCCCCGGGCCGCTGGCCGGGTTCGATTCCGCGCAGGCGGGCGGTATATTCGAGAAAGTCTACGACACTCATATCCGCATAGACCGGGCAATTCTCCGGCAGATAACCGATCCGGCGCTGGGCCCTGGCATAGTTGCCGGCCAGTTCCTCACCAGCGATCAGCACCTGGCCGCCACTCGGCTCCAGATAGCCGGTCAGCATTTTCATGATGGTCGATTTGCCGGCCCCGTTGTGGCCCAGCAGGCCGACAATTTCGCCGGCCCCTATCGCAAAGGAGACATCGTCGACGGCAACGACATCGCCATATTTCCGACTGACATGGTCAACCGCAATCATCTCAGTTCCTTTCGTTGTAAGCACCTACGCACTAAACGGCGGCAATCCAGACGCCAGCCGTCTCAAGTGCGTGATTAAACGTGCAGTTGCAGTTCAACTGTAGATGGAAGACACGTGACCGAGCGGATCAGGCCCGGTCGATTTTAACCAGAAGCAGGATGTTTACACGGCAGGAGGAGGTCGCGAGAGATGGTCGAACGGGATCCCGGCAGCAAATGAATGCAACGGGGAGGAAGATTGTTGCAGGGGCCTCCCGAGCACGTCGATCCTGACGATCTCGGGAAGGGTCGACGGCAGGGCATCGGGGCAGTCGTCGATGTCCATCGCCGGGGCGCCAGACTCCAGCGGGTTTGCAGTATCCCCGGGCTGACTGAGTTTGACGTTGGTGGAGGAGGTGTCCAGGGCCGGGCTCAGCTGAAGCGGCCCGGTGACCAGACACATCAGGAGAATGAGTCTGAAAAAGAGCGCTGGAAAACCAATTAACGCATTTTCACTGGACATCGGCAAACCTGTTTTTTTCAGAACGGAGCACAGTGAGAATAAATACACCCGGAAAAAAACGCCGTCAAGTGGGTAAAACATCCCCGGCTGTTCATGACGCACAAGCGTTGCTACTCAGTTCTGCCTCCTAGGGAATATGGTGATTGAAGCCTCGCTTGTCAAGTCATCTAGCTCCGGCGGAAAAGAATAATCGTCGGGAACGGATCGGACCACACCCTTCCCCATGTTTGCGGGCAACAGCCGGATCGGCAGAGACCACCCGGGGGATTCATTTTCGGCAGAGAAAATGCAGATTAAACGGATCATTGGGGATCGCCTCGATGGTCACCCGGGAGAATCCGGCTGCTTCGAGCAACTGGCTGGCCTGCTCGCGACCCCACATCATACCGAGACCGGCGCCCCCGCCAGCCATACCGACCGGCAGGCAGTGCAGTAGGCTGACGGTATAGAGAAACGGGCCCAGGGGATGGTCGAGGTTATCCCGGTGCGCCGAATGGGCGGCGATGTCGATCATGCTGAACCAGCCATCCGCGGCGAGCAGCTGCCGGACCGCCTGCAGGACCTGCAGCGGCTGCTGCTGATCGTGGATGGCGTCGAAGGCGGTTATATAATCGAATCTGGCTTGCCAGCTTTCATCCTGACTCGCCTCGGCCGCATCGCGCAGCACGAATTCGACATTCTCCAACCCGAGCCGATTGGCGCCCTTGCGGGCCACGGCCAAGGTTTCCCAATCAATGTCGATACCGACGAAACTGCTCTGCGGGAAGGCTGCCGCCATCAGCAACAGGGCCACCCCCTCGCCGCAGCCGATATCACAAACTCGGGCACCCTGCCCGAGTTTTTTCTGCACTGCTCCTTCCGCGACCGACGGCAAAAAATCCCGCAACAGGCTTTTGCTGTGTTTGGCGTCGGAGAGCTCGGACATAAACTCCTGGAAGGCCGGGTATTGACTGTAGGGGATGCCGGCCCCGGTCGCCATCGCCACCACCAGCTGATCCAGTGCGCAACAGGTCAACAGGGGAATCTCCTTGCTGTACAGTGCCAGGTTCTGCTCGCCTCCGCTACGGGTCAGGAATGGAATCCGCTCGGGGGGCAGGTAATAGGTTTCTTCCCCGTCACCGTTCGCCTGAACGTCGACAATATCGCCCGTCGCCATGATGCCGAGCCATTCACGCACATAGCGTCCATGCAGACCGGCATTGACGGCAATCAAGGCGACCGGTTCAGGACGCTGCAAAGTCGCCATGGTTTCAAAAAGACCGAGGCGCTGGCCGATCGCCAGAGCCAGGTTGAGGGCCCCGGCATTGAGAATTTCGATCATCCGCTGTTCGAACCCGCCCCGATCCGGGGAATCGCTGTTCGCCATCCTCATCCCTTTCTTTACCGATCCTGCATCTGGTGTTATGGTTGGAGCGTAGAGATACGAAACGGCCCGTGACAGGAGAACCGGGTCGTCTGGCCGGCATCCTGTAAAACTGAACGAGTATTCGGCACGATGAATGCCCCAACTTCTGGCAGCAGCTCGTTACGCACCATCCTCGTCATCGATGACGACCGGCTCTTCCTCGGCTCGCTGACCGATTATGTCAAGGCCAACTACCCGCTGCTCGAAATCATCACCTACGCCGACCCGGTCCGGGGGCTGGCCGCCATCAACGAACATCTCGACCTGTTGCTGCTGGACCTCGAAATGCCCGGCATCGACGGCCTGAAGCTGCTGAACTACGCCACCCAAAAAGGGGTCCCCAAAAGTCGCATCATCATCCTCTCCGGGCGTGACGCCGAAGACCTGCACCAGCTCTTCCCGATGGGCGTCTGCCTCGCCGTACTCAACAAGAACGAGGCCCGGCAGAAGGAAGTCCTCGATATGGTCTTCAACGCCCTGCACGAAAAATGCGCCTCCTGTTGACTCTTACTTCCGCCGCCCCTGGCCGAACAGGATCGCCCGCGCCTTGTCGTCGGTCAGCGGCGTCCCACTGAATTCACTCCCCCTGGCGTAAGCCCGTATGACGGCATCTCGCCCGGCAATCGCCGAGAACCAGCGCCGGAGATGCGGATAGTCATCGAGGGACTGTCCCTGCTTCTCATGCGGTACGATCCACGGATAGGAGGCCATATCGGCGATCGAGTATTCCCCAGCGATAAATTCCCGACCCTCCAGCCGGTCGTTTAGCACCCCGTAGAGCCGCTCGGTCTCTTTCAGGTAACGCTCGATGGCATAGGGAATCGGTTCCGGAGCATACTGGCTAAAATGATGGTTCTGGCCCAGCATCGGCCCCAATCCGCCCACCTGCCAGAACAACCACTCCAGGACGGCCGAGCGCCCGGCAAGCTCCGCAGGAAGAAATTGTCCGGTCTTTTCCGCCAGGTAAAGGAGAATCGCGCCCGATTCGAAGATTGACAGCGGCGGGCTTCCTGGTCGCGGTTGCTGGTCGACAATGGCCGGCATCTTGTTGTTGGGGGAAATTTTCAGAAAATCCGCCTTGAACTGGTCACCTGCGGAAATATTGATCGGGATGATCCGGTAATCGAGCCCGGATTCTTCGAGAAATATGGTGATTTTATGGCCGTTGGGGGTCGGCCAGTAGTAGAGATCGATCATTGTCAGCTCCTTCCGGCACGGCGAGTTTTCGATATACCAGTGTACCAGATTGCCGGACACCCGGAAGAGACGACAGCGCAAATCCAGGCCCGGAAAAGCATCG
>Ga0102953_1001143_pt1 | contig 17205 bp, 15 predicted proteins | sample SalPon2A_C_D2_MG_FD_78509 | JGI IMG/M metagenome (GOLD analysis project Ga0102953, IMG submission 78509) | Soil microbial communities from South San Francisco under conditions of wetland restoration - Salt Pond MetaG R2A_C_D2_MG | ecosystem: Environmental > Terrestrial > Soil > Wetlands | place... | reverse complement strand
CACATCGCAGAATGCCACTTACCTGTCCCAGTACAGAGATTAAAAAAACCCGCAACACAACCCTGCAGTAACCGAACTCTTGCAACATCGACGCCACAGCATACGGATTAAGAAGGTTTTATATTTTTTGCCGAAATTTCATACCGTTTAATTTTGTCATACAAAGCCGTTTTGCCAACATCAAGCATCCGAGCAGCTTGAAGCACATTCCCTTTGTTCTCGGACAGGGCGTGACTGATGATATCGCTTTCAAACTCAGATAATACTTTTTTAAGTGTGCCCTGTGTAAGCTTACCTGTCATCTTGCTGAAGTAATCATCCTGTTTGCTCTTCTCAGGAGATTCGTCAAACACAAGCTCCTGGTCAGTAATGACATTATTTCTGGCCGTCAGCACCGCACGCTGCAAAACATTTTCCAACTCACGAACGTTCCCCGGCCAGTCATGCTCCAATAGTTTATCAATTATTGAGCTAGGCAAAAAATCGATCTCCTTTTTAAAGGCAACCCGGTAATGCTTAACAAAGTGGGTTGCCAATTCAACAATATCCTCTTTGCGCTCTCTCAATGCGGGTATGGCAATTTTTATAATATTAAGCCGATAGTACAAATCAAGGCGGAACTTATCGTCCTGCACGGCTTTAGCCAAATCAACATTTGTTGCAGCAATGACCCTCACATCAACTTTGATAGGGGTCGTCCCACCAACACGAACAAGCTCTCCATTCTGCAAAACCCGCAACAACGACGACTGCATTCTCGGCGAAATATCGCCAATTTCGTCTAGAAAGATGGTGCCGCCATCAACAATCTCAAATCGACCTTTTCTTCTTGCTGCAGCACCGGTAAACGCCCCTTTTTCATACCCGAACAAATCACTTTCCAAAAGATTTTCATTAATCGAGTTGCAGTTAACTTTGAGAAAAGGCGCCTCTCTGCGAGAACTATGCTGACGAATCATATTGGCAACAAGCTCTTTTCCTGTGCCACTCTCACCAACAACTAAAATTGTGGCATCAGAATCAGCGACTTGATGTATCATTTCCCTCAGTTCCAGCATTTTCTGACTGCTGCCTACCATGCCGTCATCAGTGCCAAGAGCTCTGGCACGACGTTTCAACACATTGATTTCACGAGCCAGACGCTTATGTAAATCTTCACTTTCCTTCAGCTCATCAATTTTTATACGCAAAATCTCTTCTATATCATTATTAAAGGCCTTAAGCTCTCTCTCCTGCTTTTTTCGCTGAGAGATATTCCTCATCAGAATCATGGCCAGCACATCACCGGAATACCCCAGGAAAGGCACGGAGGTAAATTCAATGTCCATACCCTTAACTTGCATTTCTACCATACCACCGCGAGGAGTGGTTCCCAGAAAAGCCTTTTGCACCGGACAATCCGTATTACACCCGGCATCAGCTCCGCAAAGCGTATCAACACATTTTTGCCCCCGCAAATCGCCAAAAATCGACAGGGCCTGCAGGTTCATATACTGGATTACGAGATCATCCCGGACAAGAAGAACCATTTCAGGAATGATATCCAGCATGGCCCGCCAGTTTTTTACCAGACGCTTAACCTCAGCAGATGAATCTGTTTCTAGGGTTTTTTTATTTTCCTGGCTCATAAATCGCTATTATCTATTATTTTCGGCCTACTCCAACATATTGAAACCCTGCACGTTTCACTCGAGAAGGATCATAAACATTGCGCAGATCAATAAACACATCCCCCTTCATCAGTGCTTTCATTTTTTCAAGATCCAATGCCCTGTACTGGTTCCACTCTGTCAACAGTACAACAGCATCAGCATTTTCACAAGCCTGGTATGGCGAATCGACATAGGTGAATTCAGGAAACATTTCCTTTGCTTCTGCCATTGCTTGAGGGTCATGGGCCTGAATCCGGGCACCTTTTTCCGCAAGAGGCGGTAGAATAGATAGCGCTGGTGAATCGCGCAAGTCATCGGTTTCAGGTTTAAATGTAAGGCCGAGGGCTGCGATTGTTTTCACGGATTCAGAGCCCCCCAAAGCATCCCGAATCTTTTTGACCATACGTGCCTTTTGAGCTGCATTGACCTCCACGCCAGCCTCCACCAACCTTGCAGCAACACCATGCTCCTGGGCAACCCTCAAAAGAGCCAGTGTATCTTTTGGAAAACAAGACCCACCGTATCCAGGTCCCGGATGCAGAAATTTTTTACCAATTCGACCATCCAAGCCAATTGCTTTGGCAAGATCAATGACATCAGCACCAACAGCCTCGCAAATAGTTGCCATTTCATTAATAAAGCTAATCTTGAGGGCTAGGAAAGCATTGGCAGCATATTTAATCAGCTCTGCCGTTTCAAGCCCTGTAATCACGATCGGTGTTGAAATAAGGTATAACGGATCATAAATTTCTTTCATCACCGCATTGGCTCGTTCTGAGTCTGAACCGATAACAATTCTGTCCGGCCTCATAAAATCGTTAAGCGCTGCACCTTCTCTGAGAAATTCTGGATTAGACACCACATTAAAATCTGCGCCAGGATTTTCCTCGGAAAGAATTCTATGAACCTGCCTCGCTGTTCCCACCGGGACTGTGCTTTTATCAACAATCACAGTATACCCATCTAAATATCGGGCAATATCTTTAGTCGCGGCATAGATATAGGTTAAATCAGCATATCCGTCTCCCCGGCGAGAAGTCGGTGTCCCTACCGCAATAAATACAGCCGATGCACTTTTTACCGCTTTAGCCATTTCACCGGTAAAAGAAAGACGACCCTCTTTAACATTTTTGTCAACCAAAAGATCAAGCCCTGGCTCATATATTGGAATCTTACCACTCTTGAGCGAGTCAATTTTTGATTGGTCCTTGTCCATACAGATGACCTGATGGCCAAACTCTGCCAGGCAAGAACCAGTGACAAGTCCGACATAACCAGTCCCTATCATTGTTATATTCATTTTAATACCTTTGCTTATTGGCTGATCAATTGATTGGAAATATTAAAATCTTACCCATAATATTCTCTATACCACTCCACAAAATTCTGAAGTCCCTCTTCAATGGTTGTGGATGGCTGAAAGTCAAAGTCATTGATAAGACCATCAACATTGGCGTAGGTTTCCTTAACATCGCCATTCTGCATTGGGAGAAAGTTTTTTTCTGCTTTCTTCCCCAAGCAACCTTCAAGCACTCCGATAAAGTGCATAAGAGTCTCCTGCTTGTTATTGCCGATATTGTAAATTTTATAGGGGCACCAACTTGTTGAAGGATCGGGATCGTCGGTGTCCCATGAGGGGTTTGGATCTGGAGGAGAAAAAATCACTCGCTCTACACCTGTAATAATGTCATCAATATAAGTAAAATCGCGCTTCATCTTGCCGTTGTTAAAGATATTAATGGGCTCACCGGCAAGAATCGCTTTAGTGAATAGGAAATAGGCCATATCCGGCCGCCCCCAAGGTCCATAAACTGTAAAAAAACGTAAGCCGGTTACTGGGAGGCCATACAAGTGGCTATAGCTGTGGGCCATTAATTCATTGGATTTCTTGGTGGCAGCATACAAAGAAACCGGATGATCAACACTGTCATGAACTGAAAATGGAGTTTTTGTATTGCCGCCATACACCGAACTTGATGAGGCAAAAACCAGATGCTTAACGCCTGTATGACGACAGCCTTCAAGGATATTGGCAAAGCCAACAAGGTTTGAATCTACATAGGAAAGAGGGTTTTCGATGGAATACCTTACGCCAGCTTGGGCCGCCAGGTTAACTACGGCATCAAATTGTTTTTCAGCAAAAAGCTTATTGATAAACTTACTATCGGCCAGATCACCCTCAACAAATGAGACGTTTTGATAGGGGTCTAGCAGTTCAAGACGATCTTTTTTCAGGTTTGGATCATAGTAAGAGTTAAGATTATCAACGCCGACAATCTCCAGTCCCTTCTCCGCAAGCTTCATGGACAGAAAAAAGCCGATAAAACCTGCTCCACCGGTAATCAAAATCCGTTTCATAGATTCTCCACATACCATTTTGCTGCTTCATCAAGGCCAGCATCCACAGAAAAAGCCGGCGCATATCCTAATAATTGCCGTGCTTTAGAGATGTCCGCCAACGAATGCATAACATCTCCTGCCCTGAAATCACGGTTGGTTGGTTTCTTTAGGCTCACGTCCTCGCGAAACGGTTTGACTCGATCTTTGATATGCTCAAATAATTCATTCAAACTGGTTCGTTCACCATAGGCAACATTGTACACCTGATTGACGGCATCTTGATTAACTGCACAGGCTGATAAAATATTTGCCTGTACTGTGTTGTCGATATAACAAAAATCCCGGCTGGTTTCTCCAGTTCCATTAATAAATATTTCTTCCCCGCGAATCATTCCTGAAAACCATTTTGGGATAACTGCTGCATAAGCTCCATTAGGGTCCTGCCGTCGGCCAAATACATTAAAGTATCGAAGGCCAATACATTGGATCTCATAGACCCTGGCAAACACATCGGCGTAGAGCTCGTTCACGTACTTGGTCACAGCATAAGGTGACAAAGGTTTGCCTATGGTATCTTCAACTTTCGGAAGGCCGGGATGGTCCCCATATGTTGAACTTGATGCCGCATACACAAACCGTTTGACCCTGGCGTCACGCGCCGCCACCAGCATATTCAAAAAACCGGTCAAGTTATTTTCATTAGTTGTGATAGGATCATCAATGGATCGAGGGACAGATCCTAGAGCCGCCTGATGCAATACATAGTCAACACCACTACAAGCTTTGACGCAGGTTTGCAGGTTGCGGATATCACCTTCAATCATGGTGAAATGTGCCCACTGATCTTCTGCAACCGATGTCTGCACTTCATCAAGATTGCGCTGATGTCCGGTCGAAAAATTATCCAGCCCAACAACCCGCTGGTCATGCTTCAGCAAAGTCTCCAGTAAATTTGAGCCAATAAAACCTGCAACACCAGTCACAAGCCATGTTATAGGAATCTGTTGAAGCTGAGCCAGTATTTCTTTATATGTCATATTGTCCTTTTGATCTGTTGACTGATTGTTTGATCGATTGAGAAAGAGAGATAACAGACAAGACAATTTCCCTGTCAACAAGTCACCTATCTTGCTAACCAACCGAATCACAGCCGCCAGAAATTGATATCATGTTTTTTTACTTCCTCGATATCAAGCACCGACTTTACGTCTATAAGACTTCCTTTTGGGGCCAATGTCCCGGCAAGAAAGGCAACACTTTTAGCCAGCAATTCCTCGTGGGGAACTGCAAAAATCAAAGCCCCTAAATCCTGCAAATCCTCCCAATCACATAATTCGACCCCCATATGCCGCATCGCATCCCTTTTTGTTACCTTTGGATCATGAACCAGCACCGTGATGCCATAGAACTTCAGCTCCTGGATGATGTCCACCACCTTAGAGTTCCTTAAATCTGCACAATCTTCTTTAAAAGTCAACCCGAGAATCCCGACACGACCCTGCCCCTGACAGATGTTCATCCCGGAACGAAGCATCATCTTTACAGTTTTTTCGGCTATAAATTTACCCATTTCATCATTGATTCTTCTTCCGGTAAGAATCACTTCCGGGTGATAGCCAACTGTTTCAGCCTTGTGAGTTAGATAATATGGGTCAACCCCAATACAGTGTCCACCGACAAGCCCTGGGCGAAAAGGCAAAAAATTCCACTTGGTTCCTGCCGCCTCTAGAACGTTTTTTGTATCAATACCAAGACGATCAAAAATCACCGCTAGTTCATTCATCAGGGCTATATTCAAATCCCGCTGCGTATTTTCAATGACCTTGGCCGCCTCTGCCTCTTTTATAGTTTTGGTAGGATAAACACCAGCCGTTATAATTGATTCGTAGAGTGCTGTAACCCCTGCAAGAGTTTCCTCACAATCCCCAGAGACAACTTTCACAATTTTTGTCAAAGTGTGCTCTTTATCTCCAGGGTTTATCCTTTCCGGTGAATAACCAACATAAAAGTCCTTTTTCCAGATCATTCCGGAAACATTTTCCAGTATAGGCACACAAACGTCCTCGGTTACTCCAGGATAGACTGTGGATTCAAAAATAACCACCGCACCCTTTTTCATGTATCTTCCCGCAACTTGTGCTGCTCCAATCATTGGGGACAAATCAGGTTGTCTGGCATGATCAATTGGAGTGGGAACCGCGATGACGATGAAATCCGCCATCATAATATCTTCCGGGTTATCGCTAAACTGGATATGCACCGAGTCGGAAAATCCTTGTGCATCAACTTCTTCATTGGGGTCTACCCCCTGCCGATAGGCTTCGATACTCTCCTTTTTCAGATCATAACCAATGGTCTTAAATTGTTTCCCAAATGCAACAGCAAGAGGCAGACCCACATAGCCCAGGCCGACGACCGCTATACATGATTTAGAAATATCCATGAGAATTTTCTCTCCTATTCAACAGTGACGCTTTTAGCCAAATTTCTCGGCTGATCCACATCACATCCCCGCAAATTGGCAATTTGATAAGACAACAGCTGCAGCGGAACAACATACAAAATAGGGTTTAAATCCTCATGAATTTCAGGAAGATAGATTACGTGGTCAGCAATTCTGGCAAGACTCTTGTCCCCTTCGGTGCCGACTAAAATCATCCTGCCATTTCTGGCCTTCACCTCTTCAACGTTAGAAATAACCTTTTGGTAGACACTATCTCTTGGCACCAGAGCCAAAACCGGCATTTCCTTATCAATTAAAGCTATTGGCCCATGTTTAAGTTCCCCTGAAGCATATCCCTCTGCGTGGATATAGGAGATTTCCTTGAGTTTTAAGGCGCCTTCCAGGGCAATCGGAAAATTTACTCCTCGTCCCAAATAAAGAAAGTCACGGCTTTTGACAAACACTTCAGCTATTTGATCCACATCATCTTGAATCCGATTGATTTCTCTCTCAAGAATTATAGGAAGCTCCAGCATAACACTACATAAAGCACGACTTTCATCTGCAGTAATAGTATCTTTAACCTGAGAAAGATGAAGGGTTAACAAAAACAGGGCCACAAGCTGTGATGTAAAAGCCTTGGTCGACGCCACCCCGATTTCCGGCCCGGCATGGGTGTATATGGTACCATCCGCTTCACGGGTAACCGTGCTGCCAACCACATTACAGATGGCAACAATTTTAGCGCCCAACGTCCGGGCCAGTCGCATACCAGCCAAGGTATCGGCAGTCTCTCCGGATTGTGAGATCGGCACAACCAAAACAGTTCCATCCAGGAGAAGCCGCCGGTAACGAAACTCTGATGCGATATCAACATCAACCGGAATGCCAGCCCATTTCTCTATCCAGTATTTTGCTACCAGGGCCGCATGCCAGGATGTACCACACGCTACCAGCGAGACTCGTGAGACTGCCGAAAGCTCACTTTTAGACAAATTAATTTCCGGCAAATCGACATCCCCAGTCTCAGGATCAAAACGACCACGAAAGGTATTTAAAATTGCCTGGGGCTGCTCGAAAATCTCCTTGAGCATAAAATGCTTAAAGCCCGCCTTTTCAGCCATACCAGCATTCCAGTCAATCGTGTTGACCTGTTTCACGGCGGCTTCCCCACTGGCAATGGAGAAAACCTGCCATGAATCTTTCTGTAGCACTGCAAGTTCACCATCATCTAAAAATACCACATCTTTAGTATACGGAAGCAAAGCAGGAATATCAGAGGCCATAAAAGACCCGCCGCCGTCCTTGACTCCCAAAACAAGCGGGCTTTGATTTCGAACTGCCACAATTCTGTCTGGCTGCCCCGTCCACATTACCCCCAAGGCATAAGACCCCTCAACCAGGGCAACAGCTTTTCGGATAGCCTCAACTAAGTCATCCTTAAGATGTTCTTCAATCAGGTGGGCCAAAACTTCTGTATCTGTCTCTGAGGTAAATGTGTGGCCTTTGGCAATCAACTCGTCACGCAGCGATCTGTAGTTTTCAACAATGCCGTTATGCACTACAACGAGATTACCTGTACAATCACTATGGGGATGCGCGTTAGCCTCGGAAGGTGCACCATGGGTTGCCCATCTGGTATGACCAAGGCCAATCCGACTCGAAACTTCAAACGCATCCATCTTCTCTTCAAGACACATGAGCTTACCCTGACTGCGGTGTTTTTTTAACCCCCCCCCCTCAAGGTACACCAGCCCTGCAGAGTCATAGCCTCTGTATTCAAGACGCTTAAGACCTTCAATAATAATAGGTACAACTTTACGTTTTCCAATATACCCAACGATGCCGCACATAATTTCCCCTTAGTTAATTATTGGGTTAGAAGGCAAATGAAATGCAGATGAACAGGGTTACGTTTTTCCAGTTCTTCAGAAGAACATTTTTTTGACAAAAATTCATCAAGTGTTAATTTTTCATGCTTTAAAGTCGAGCAAAGCAATAACAAAGCACACGCTCTTGTTTAAATCAACTTTTACGAAAGACTAATTTTATGAGTATGAAATTTTATGGATTTATGCAATAATTATCGAGTGAAGTCAAGCTGACCTTATTTTTTCAAGAAAATACAACTACCAATACTTTCTTAATAATATTTGGGAATAATGTTTTCATCTTCAAGGAAAATACTGATGTTTAAAAATTTACTGCCCCTTTTCTGCATTATCACTCTCGCCTTCCAAATTTTTACCGGTTGTACCGGGGACTCTGAGAGCAAAAAACTTTCTCATTTTGCCAAAGGCATGGAGTATGTCCAAAGTAACAACTCCAGTGCTGCAATCATCGAGTTCAAAAATGCTATTCAGCTTGATCCTAAATATGCTGATGCCCGATATCAATTAGGTCTTTTACATTTAAAAAACCAGGCCCCCCAGAAGGCTCTTAACGAGCTAAGCCGCGCAGCAAATCTTGACAAAACTAATCTTGATGCCGCCTTAAAGGCGGCCGAACTTCTGTTTCTCGGCAAACAAAAAGAAGAAAGCCGAAAATACCTTGAGACGATTCTCCATCAGGACCAAAACCATGCAGAAGCCTTGGCCCTGAAAGCCAATCTTGACCTGATGGATGATAACATTGATGGGGCCCAGGAGGCCATTGACCAAGCAATTCTGGCAAAACCGAAACTCGCCCGGCTTTACTTAACCCAGGCAAAAGTAAAGTCGGCCCGCAAAGAGTATGATGCCGCCGAACAAGCGCTTTTAGAGGCCATTAAAATTGAGCCTGCAGAAATCTCCTTCCAACAGGCTCTGGCCAGTTTCTATCAGTCCCAGCAACTCACCGACAAAGCGGAACAGCAGTTTATTTCCATAAAGAAAACTTTTCCAGACTCTCCGCAGCCCTATTTTACCCTTGCCGCCTTTTATCTCAGACAGAACAACTTCGGCAAGGCTGAGGCTATCGTCCAGGAAGGCATTACAAAAAACCCGGACAGCCCGGGCTTTTTTCTTTTACTCGGAAATATTTACAAGCAGCAAAACAAAGTAGATAAGGCAGAGTCCTCTTTCAAGAAAGCTCTTGAAAAGACTGACCGCCCACAGGATGTCAAGGCCATCCTGGCTGATTTTTATTTTGAACAGCGTAAGTTTGATCTTGCTCAGCAAGAAGTCGATGCCATCCTGAAAGAAAATCCCAGACACAGCAAAAGCAGCTTGGTAAAAGCCAAACTGCTCATCAAAGATGGCAAGAACCTGGCGGCTCTTGTCATTCTGGAAGAATTGATCAAAAACCAGCCAGACTGGAGCGAAGCATATTATCAAAAAGCACTTGCCCTAATGGGGGAAAACAACATTCAACTGTCACAGGAGGCAGCAAGCAAAGCTGTCCGCCTTGACGCCAATAATGCCAACGCCCACACTATTCTTGGTCAGCATTACTTAATGGTCAATGACTTTGACAAAGCTGCCAAGGAAGCAGCAATCGCACTAAAACTCAAACCAAATAATTACCGCGCTGCCATAATTCTTGGCAAGAGTATCTTAAAGAGTAAAGACTATGAAAAGGCCTTAAGTCTCTTTTCTGAAATGGCCTCCATGCTTCCAGAGAACACAGAAGTCCTTCACAATAGAGCCTTGGCTAATCTGGCCTTGGGGAAAACCCAAGAAGCACAGCAGGATTTGGAAAAAATCCTGACTCTTGAACCGGATAATACGCCTGCTCTAATTACTCTGGTTAATATGTATCAAAGTAAAAATAATAGCGCAGCTGCGCTGACAGCAGTCCAGAAACAACTACAGAAGGCACCCGACACTTCAGGCCACCTTTTACTTTTAGGTAATCTGCTCGCTGACAGTCAGCAGTATGACAAATCTCTGGAGGCTTATCGAAAAGTTCAAAAACTCTCTCCCAACAGTCCTCAGCCTTTCATGCAAATTGCCCGGATCTTAAATTCAACAGGAAACTCAGAGCAGGCAATTGCCGAATACGAAGCTCTTTTAGAAAAATCACCTGAATACGTGCCGGCGATATTAGCAATCGGCACATTACGCGACCGGGCAGGCCAATCCAACCTGGCTAAGGAAGCCTACCGGAAAGTCCTTGAAATCGCACCAAATTCGGCAGCCGCCGCCAACAATCTGGCCTGGCTGTTAACACAGGAAGAAGGCGCCGATCTCGGCGAGGCCCTACGCTTGTCAATGATTGCCAAAGGAGCTTTTCCAAATGATCCCAATATCAGCGACACCCTCGGCTGGATTCACTTGAAAAGAGGCTCCTATTCTCAGGCCGAGCATCAATTCCAGCAGGCAATTGATGCTCGGCCGGAAACAGGAACCTTTAAATATCATCTTGCCCTTGCCCTCAAAGGTGATGGCAAGTTAGATGCTGCCAAAGATGCCGTCAACCAGGCCCTGGCAGCTGGCGACTTTCCGGAGCTTGCCCAAGCCAAAGAATTACTGAACTCTTTACCGTAGCATGCCTAAAACATTTGTCATCGGTGACATTCACGGCTGCAACGATTTACTGTTGCAGCTGCTTGACAGGATCAGTCCAATACCGCCCGACGCCCGCATAATCTTTCTTGGCGACTATATCGACCGCGGTCCCCAATCGAAAGAGGTTGTTGATACGGTTCTACGTCTTCGCAAACAATATCCGTACACCATCACCCTGATGGGCAACCATGAACGAATGCTGCTTGATTACCTGGCAGACATTAACCGGGAAAGGTATCTCCATTTTGGAGGATCACAAACACTGGAAAGCTATGGCATCGCCCCGCAGGAAGAGGCAAAAGAAAAAATTCCAGTGGAGCACATCCGTTGCTTTAATGAACTTATCCTCTACTGGGAAGACGACAAACATATCTTCGTTCATGCTGGCATTGAACCCGAAGTACCGATGGCTCTTCAGTCAGAAGAGTGGCTTCTCTGGTCAAGAGACACAGACTCTGGCCTTTCAACTGTAACCCAAGGAAAAATAATAATTTACGGGCATTCCGCCTTTAAGACTCCCCATATAAGCCCAGAAAAAGTAGGCATTGACACCGGCGCCGTCTATGGGGGCAATCTCACCTGTCTAGTACTGCCGGATCATGAGTTTATTCAGGTAAAAGGGGAGAAATTTTGGCCGGTTGGTTAGCCTGAGTGTTTCACTGGAACGCTGTTCAGCAATATCAAAAATAATAGACTGTTGCGCGTATAGCAAATAATACCCTGCGAATATAGGCCCTATGGAGATAAGCCCTGATTAGCCCTTCTCATAAAGAGTGCTGTACAGAAGGAAAAGCATACAATGTTACACGTGTAGGGCCTATATCTCTAGCATCCGTCCCAGGGCAATTTTAGCGAGATCGGCTGTTTTCTGGTCCACCGTAATTTGATTAACAATCCGGCCTTCGGCGAGATTATCCAATGTCCACAGCAAATGGGCCGGATTAATGCGGTACATTGTCGAACATAAACACTCGACTGGAGAGACAGATCGTATATTTTTGTCCCGGTGTTGAGCCGCCAGACGCTTAACCAGATTTATTTCAGTCCCTACCGCCCAGCTGGACCCTGCGGGAGAATTCGCAACAGCTTTGATAATCATCTCGGTTGAACCGTACTCATCAGCAGCTTGAACCACTTCTTTCCGACATTCGGGATGGACAATCACCCGTACCTGTGGGTCATCCTTCCGCAATTGTTCAATCTGGCTGACTGAAAATTGCATATGAACAGTGCAGTACCCATCCCAAAGAATAATCTTTGCTCTCCTGATGGCCTCTTCCGTGTTACCACCAAGCTTTTCATCACGGGTCCAAAGCACCACTTCGTCCTCTGCAATCCCCAGGGCATGGGCCGAATTCCTGCCAAGATGTTCATCTGGAAAGAAAAATACCTTTTCTCCACGCTGTAAGGCCCAGTCCAACACCCGTTCAGCATTGGACGATGTGCAGACAGATCCAGCGTTATCGCCCACAAAAGCCTTTAAACTTGCCGATGAATTCACATAGGTGATCGGAATAATGCTGCTGGTGTCTGTAATAGCCGCAAGCTCCTGCCAGGCGGCCCTAACCCCCTCCAGGGTAGCCATATCTGCCATTGAGCATCCCGCAGTCAAATCCGGCAGCACCACTATCTGATCATCAGAAGTAAGGATATCTGCAGACTCGGCCATAAAATGAACGCCACAGAAAACAATATATTTTTTATCTACAGCCTCGGCGGCCTTTCTGGCAAGCTTCAACGAGTCACCCGTGCAGTCAGCAAAATCGAACACAGCATCCTGCTGGTAATGGTGACACAAAATCAGCAAATTATCTCCCAGTTCCTTTTTCCGGGCTTTAATACGCTGCCCCAAAATAGTTTCATCTGCTTCTAGATACCCAGGGCCTATGTCAATTTGTTCTACTTTCATCATAACTATTTTCTTTATTCATTTTAAAAACAAAGCCCACAGAAAACATCCTGTGGGCTCCCAAACGCGTAAGAAATACGCTATTTTATTAAAAATGTACAGAAAAAAGAGGCCGATCAGGCAGCTCTTACCCAGGCCGCACAAGGACCCTTATCGCCTTCACCCTCACCGAATTTAACAGTGTCACCTTCAGTCAACTGATCCATTTTTATGTCTTTCAAAGAGTTCTCATGAAAATAAACTTCCTTACCATCAGAGGTCGTTAAAAAACCATAGGACTCATAAGGTACCAGCTTCTTGACGACACCCTCTATTGTTGCCCCGGGAGTACTTTCCTGAACTTTGGCGGTTTGACGCCGCTTTCGCTGCAGCTCTTTTAACTGCAGGCCTAATCTGTCAAAGGCATCACCAAGCAAAGGTCGAACACTCTCGCCCTTCCGCTTAACAACTACAGTATCGTTTGGCACCGAAGCAACCAATTGCAACTCATGCCCTCCCTCTTTATGATGCTTAGTGGCTGCAATTGTGACACGCAGATTATGCACCAATCCAGGATGATGCCTGTCCAAGCGCTCCTTTTCTTCATCGATCTTTTCCTGCCATGCACTTCTAATGTTTAAATTACGGCCTTCTACTTGAAGCTCCATAGAAACCCTCCCTACATGTTTTCGCCAATTATCTGCCTGAGGTCCATTTGTTAAACAACAGATACCTACTTGCTTAACTCCTGTCCCAGATGCCCAGCCTCAATTGGCCAGGCACCAGACAAATAGCCAATGACCCTGCTGCAACTTGTTCCGGGTCAAAACCTGACAGATCCACAAAAAGTCTCAATATGTCCACCGCCATCATGTAAAACCAGCTACTTACAAATCTCCACGGGAATGTCGAGCGACTTTTCATTTCCGGTCACCGCCGGTTAACTTCGAGACCATCAAAACCTGCCTTTTCAAATATAACCACTTTAACTACACTTTATCACAAATTCTCTTTTTATAGCTAGCATAGTTTCCATCCGAGAACGGCCTTTTTTGAGAAGCTCTGTGTCATACTGCGGGGTCGCTTGTGCGGCATATTCATATATGCCTCCGCGCAACTTCTCGTATTCCTTGATCTTCTCAAAAAATTCTCGCCCCCGAATTGCAAACAATTTACTGTAATCATCCGGAAGAAAAGAATTTCCGGATGAACACTAGCCTATAAAGAAATTAAGCAAACCTTTGCAATACGTCAACCTGTCGCTGCAAAGAAGCTGAAATTGCCTGACCATCAACCGTCCCTGCAGCAAGCGCTTTGCGCATTTCCTCAAGACCCATCCGTATTTTACCGTGATCATGGCAAGCCAAAAGCAAATCAGCACCGGCCTTAAATGACTGCAAGGCGGCTCTCGCAAAAGGCATAAACTGCTCAATGGCCCCCATCTCCAGATCATCTGTAATAACAAGGCCCTGGAAACCAATCTTATCGCGCAGGAAATCATACACTATTTCGCGAGACAATGTCCCTGGCAGGCCTTCATCAAAATCAGAATAAACAGCATGGGACGTCATAAAGGCTGCCACTCCAGCCTCTTTTGCGCGCCTGAAAGGAACCATTTCAAACTCATCAAAATGGCTGCGAGGCAGATCAACAACTGGCAAATGCAAATGGGGATCAAGCTCAGCCATCCCTAAACCAGGAAAATGTTTTGCACAGGCTGCCACTCCGGCCTTCTGCATTGCTTCAATGACCACAACCCCGAGTTCTGCAACCATTTCAGGGTCATTCCCTAAGCATCGGCGCTCCATAAAAAGGCCTTTGGCCCTTGGACAGATATCCAGCACTGGCGCCAAATTCATGTTTACACCAATTTCTCGCAGTTCCCTGGCACAGGTGATTGCATAGGTCCGCAGTTTCTCTTCACAACAATCATCTTCAGCAAGAATTCGCTGATCGGGAAAAACGGTAAATGGCTTAGAAAGTCTGGCAACCGACCCGCCTTCTTGGTCAATTGAAATAAGCGGCTGCGAAAGACCATTATCGAGGCAGGCCCCTTTCAAATCATCACAAAGGCGCTTAAGTTGTTTCTTGTCACCAACATTTCTCCGGAAAAGGATAAAATTATGAATTTTATCCTGGCTGATAAGCCGCCTGGTCGAGTCATCCAATTCCAGACCAGGCACCCCTACCATAAAAACATGCCCCGGTTCCTGGCCGTTATGAACTTTCGACATCCGGCTCTCCCTTACCACCTTGATATTGAATAGGGTCAACACTCCCTGCCTCAGAAAAACCTTTCAAGCGCAGTTGGCAGGCCTCACAGAGACCGCAAGCTCGACCCTGTTTGTCAGGGTCATAACAGCTATGAGTCAGACTGTAATCAACATTCAAGCCCAAGCCCTTGAGTATGATTTCTTTTTTAGTCAGATACATTAACGGTGTCTGGATTGTGAGAACCTGCTCTTGAGTCACCCCGGATTTTGTCCCTAATTTTGCAAGCCGCTCAAACTGTTTAATAAATTCAGGTCGACAGTCTGGATATCCGCTGTAATCCATAGCATTGACCCCGATAAAAATATCCCAGGCGCCAAGGACTTCTGCCCAGGCCATTGCATAGGCGAGAAAAATTGTATTTCTTCCTGGAACATAGGTCACAGGAATCCTCTCCTCAGAGCACTCATCCTCAATGAAGTTCCTGACAACTTTGGGCACCTCCAAGGTATCAGTCAGCGCAGAACCGCCTATTTTCCCTAAATCTATGTTGAGTACCAGGTGCCTGGCCCCATATTTGTCAGCTATTGCCGCAGCCCGTTCAAGCTCGATGGTTTGCCGCTGACCATAGGAAAAACTTAAACAATGGCAAAAATACCCTTGATCCTTAGCAATCGCCAGCACAGTTGTTGAATCCAGACCGCCACTTAAAAGAATAACCGCCTTTTTTTCTTTACCCTTCACTTTTCACCTCTTTACCAGAAACATCACTAATCCGTATACATAATACATATACTGCAGATAAGCGCAGACTTCGGAATGGCCTGCACCTCGGAGTCTCGCTGGCTCGCTTACTTGTGCCTCCTACTAATTGAACTTTTGAAATATCCAGGCTAATGCAACACGACCGGCAATTTCTCCTTAATAGTTATAGCACTTGTGCTCACCAACGCTCGATAAACCAATACAAGTACGCCTCGAGAACTCGCCTCAACTAATGTCTTACTATACTCCGGGTCAATATGGCGCGCCGGCAAAAACTGTGTTACGTCCTCTCGTTGAACACAAAAAAAGACTATTGATCGATGTCCCTGCTCATGGAGATTGATCAACTCCTTCAAATGCTTTGTTCCCCTTGTTGAAACAGCATCAGGAAACATGGCGGTCTGGTTTTCGACAAGAGTGCAATTCTTCACTTCAACATAGGTTTTTTTGCCGCCTTTTTCTAAGAGAAAATCCAACCTGCTCTTCTCCGACACTTTAACTTCCGGCTGTATTGAGTCCACCGGGCCAATTTCTGAGATAATGCCATTCTCAATAGCCTCACGAACCAGCCTGTTAGTTCTTCCTGTGTTCACACCAATCCATGCTCCGCTCTCTGCCTGAGTCATTTCCAGCGAATAGCGATATTTCCGATTCAGGTTCCCAGAAGCCAAAAGCATTACTGGCCCCTCGGGAAACAGACAGCCCTTCATACTCCCTGTGTTTGGACAGTGAACAGTGATTTCTGTTCCATCAGGCAATCGCACGTCAACAAGAAAACGTTTGTAACGCCGCAGAAAAGTTGCTGGCTGCAAGTGCTCAATTTTCATGTTTTTCCGAAATTAAATCACTTAAAATAGGTGTAAACCGGCTGGTTAAAGGTTAGGATAGATAATTATGCCTGAAAAAAAGACTTCCAGCAAGAAAAAGACTACGAAAAAAGCCGTTGCTCTGCGTTATGACCGCGGCAACAATTCTGCACCAAAAGTCGTTGGCAAAGGACAGGGGCTGCTAGCCCAAAGAATTCTGGATCTTGCAGCAGAACATGGTATCCCTGTTCACCCAGACGCTGATCTTGTTGAGATTTTATCTCTTTTAAATCTTAATGAAGAAATTCCACCGGAAACCTATGTTCTCGTCGCAGAAATTCTTGCCTTCGTCTATAGAACAAACCAATCTTATTCCCCAGCAAAGACATAGGCAAAAACTTCCGCTCTCTTCCCGTGTCAACCCGCAACTACTGCGGGTAAAACTTTGCCTCTTAACTCTCTGCACGATACCTATTCATCCCAATAATCACTGATCCCTTTCGCCAGTCTTTCTCCGGCTGCCCCTTCTTTCCAAACCAACCCTCCCCTTACGAACATGGCATACATGTTGCATTGTCACCCACCAAAACGTAAAAATAAGGAGCGTATCCGT
>Ga0102953_1001142_pt1 | contig 17205 bp, 10 predicted proteins | sample SalPon2A_C_D2_MG_FD_78509 | JGI IMG/M metagenome (GOLD analysis project Ga0102953, IMG submission 78509) | Soil microbial communities from South San Francisco under conditions of wetland restoration - Salt Pond MetaG R2A_C_D2_MG | ecosystem: Environmental > Terrestrial > Soil > Wetlands | place... | reverse complement strand
TGTGGCCGAAGAGTTGCCTTTCCTGTCGCAGCCGGTTGAGCGAAATCTGCAGAATCAGGAAATAAATCAGGCAGACCACCCCTCCAAAACCCAGAGCAAAGCGTGTTCCGATGGCCTGCGCAACCGCCCCGGCCTGCAGGCTGCCAAAAGGCATCAACCCTGACATAGCCATGTAGTACATGGCCATCACCCTGCCGCGCAGTCTGGGTGGAGTGGTCATTTGCAGCGTGGTGTTGGCCAGCGTCAGAGCGCCCACAATGGTTGCTCCCATGACGGCCAGAAGGAAAAACGCCTCCCAGAAGGTCTGAGCGCGCGCGAGGAAAATCAGCGCCAGCGAAAAAAGCGTGGCGCTGGTCAGAATCAGCCTCCCACGGTGTTCGGGTGTTCCCCTGGCGGCAATGAACAATGCGGCGGCGACAGCCCCCAATCCGGCCCCTCCCATCAAAAAGCCCAGACCCGAGGCGCCTACCCCGATCATGTTGCGCGCAACGGCCGGCATCAGCACGATGAAGGGCAGACCCAGCAGGCTGAGGAAGGCCGGCACCGTGAGCAGCACGATGATGATGCGATGCTCGTTCAGGTAGCGGAGGCCTTCCATCATCGAACCCCAGAAGCGGGAACCTGCATCCTTTTGAGCGGGCGGAATGGTGATGATGAGCAGCGCGATGATCAGCGCAAGAAAGCTGGCGGAATTCAGATAAAAGCAGGCGGCTGCTCCCAGCACCCCCAGCGCCAGCCCCGCAACGGTGGGACCGATGGCGCGCGACATGTTGAATTGCGCCGAGTTAAGCGCGATGCCGTTCATCAGGTCGTCGCGCGGAATCAGGTCCGGAATCAGGGCCTGATAGGCAGGATAGTTGAGCGCGGACGCCACGCCGGTGAGGAAGCTGATGGCCAGAATTTCCGTGATGGTGATCTGGCGGATCGAGGTGAGAACGGCCAGCAACAGCGCCAGCAGCATCATGGAGGTTTGGGTGATCAGCATCAGCTTGCGGCGGTTCAGGCGGTCGGCGATGGTGCCGCCGGGCAGCGCAAACACCAGTGACGGAACCTGCGCCAGAAAGCCGTTCAGCCCCAGCAGGAACGGTGAGTTGGAAATGATCAGGATGACCCACCCGAGCGCAACATACTGCATCCAGGTGCCGATGTTTGAAAGAAAGTTGCCCGCCCAGAATATCGCGAAGTCCCTGTGGTAGAGAGAGCGGAACATCAGGAGGCGGCGGGGGGCCTCAGTTGCGGTGCTGGGTTCCTGCTGCAGCCGTGAACGATAGCGATCCATCAGGCGCCAGAGAGAGTGCAATCTGAACCATCAGACTCTCTGTCTACTATACATGATTGGCCGTAGCAGGGATGCAGCTAGACTGACCGCAAGAAAGCCCGAGCAGCAGTCTTGCCAGCATCAACAGGCCCAAATCGCACCATTCCACCACCGCACGTCATTCCACGTTCAGGCTTCGCGTGACGGACTGCCCGCTGAGGAGATCGTGCACGGTGATGGTCCACTTGCCCGGTGGATCATTCGCGGCAAGTGGAATGGTTTTCACGCCTCCGCCCTGCCGGGCAATGATGTTGCCCGAATAATCAATCATGCGGTTTCCCTGGGGATTGCGGACCTCAACGTGGAAAATGCTGTTGTCCGCCGGTGTCGGGGTGGCGTGGACGGCAATTCGGACTATCGATCCCCGGTGCGCTTGGTCCGGCATGGATATCTGCATGGCTGGCAGCGGCGTGCTGCTGGTCACCAGAATCCTGGGGTCGTAGGGACCGACGGTCAGCGTCATCTCCGTGTGCCGGCCCAGGGCCTTGCGTGCCATCGCATCATAGACATACATGGCGCTGGGCAGGCGAAGGTGGACGGTGGTGTCCTTGTCAAACCGGGCGTTGAAATTGAAATCCGGCGGGCCTAATGCGTCGCCGCCTATGGGTGGGTTGGATTGCAGCGTGACAATTCGGACGCCGCCATTGGCAAAGACATGCGTATCGATGCCTACGATGCTGTGTCCCGAAGCATTTTCTACGGTGAAGACAGGATGAACACCGATTGAGCGAAACAGGCTTTCCATCAGCCGATGGGTCGGGCCTTCCTTCCGTTCATTTCGCTGACCAACGTAATCCATGATGTCGGCGTTCAGCAGGATGGCCTTTCCCTTGCCGTAGCTGTGGATGTTGACCGGCTTCGAATTCGGCGCGGGGAAGAGGTCTGCCAGCGAGGACTTCGGCAGCTTCTTGCTGTGCTGGTCATAGGTTCCGGGCATGCCGTCGGAGATGATGATGCCGCCTTGCGCAACGTAATTGCGAATCGCATGGGCTGCCGCCTGTGAAAGCGAACTGGAATCAGGAAGGATCAGCACGGGGTATCCGCGCTTGAGCAGGACGCCTTTGGGAATCTGCCGGTAGGAAACAAAGTTGTACTGCAACCCTTCGTCCTCGATCAGCTCGCACCACGACACTCGAAGCCTTGTGAACTTGTTGTGCTTGCGTTGATATCCCGCGTGGTGTTGCATCCACGCGGCGCCATTCGGGCGCTCCTGCAGCATCCAGGCCGTGCGCATGCTGGGCTGTGAGTAGTGAATGGCGATGCGGTTGTTCACCAGATGGCTGTTGATGATGAGCGCGCCATAGCCGTCGCGGAGCTGGTGGTAATATTTTGCAGCCGCTTTCCCGACTTTGCTCGGCTGTCCGTCGGGCTCAACATAAGGGGCGTGTGCGCCCTGCGTGTTCTTTCCTGCTCGCTCGTTATCAAAACCCTGGTCCCAGATGATCAGGCCGCGATTTCCATGCAGCAGCTCATACCACACACGATGCTTTTCCCATGGTCCGGAGCGGAACCGCGTGGTGACGATGGGAATGGAAGGATTGAGCGAATGAACCACATCGACACTGTGCCCGATATCGTAAGGCTCGATGGCCGTGATGGCTTTGGTGATGCGCGTGTAATCGTAGCCGCCCCATCCCGGCATCTGGCCGCCGGTAATGGCGACCAAAGCGCTGGGGTCGCCCTGCCGGATGGCGTCGGCTCCCATCTTCAGCGCGTCGGCATAGGAGATGTCCATCCACTCCTTGAAATCCGCCCAGGCGGAAAAATTGTCGCCCGGCTTTTTCATGGCCTGGTTCGTGGTGGGCGGCGTCACAAGGTCCCAGTCGGTGAAATGCGTGCCCCACTCCGCGTTCAGCGCACCCAGGCTGCCGTACTCTTTCCGGAGCCAGCGGCGCATCGGCGCAAGAGAAAAGTCTGAGAAGTCGAAGTCCCACTGCGTTGCCAGCTCGGAGATGCCGGTCTCATCCGAAAGGCAGTAAAAGAAAGGCCGATAGGGTGCATATCGTTTGCCCGCAGCCACCCCAAGATCGTGGACCTTTTTTCGCCAGTACGGGTCCCAGAAGCTGGGATGCCGTTTGAAAGCTTCCAGGCTATGGGGATTTTCCTGATAGAGCTTTTTGGCCTGCATCAACGACCAGTTTTTGCGGCGATCCACGCGCCAGTAGTGGTATGCGGCGTAGTAGTCACTGGCAAGGCTGTCTGCATACCAGCGAATGTTGTTTTTAACAAAATCTTCCGGTGGGGTCGCGCTGTTTGCCGAATACTGGCCTCCGTCGATGCCCAGCTTCTTCAGCGCAGGAAGCAGTTTTGCAGGATATCGCTGCCACATGATGATGACGTAATCCTTCCAGCCTGCGGGCGGACGAGCGATAAAATCAGCTTCGGCGGTTTCCTGTTTGCGGATCGGCTTTCCGTTGACGCCCTTGCCATCCAGTGTGAGGCCGACGGTAAGATGGTTTTCCATCGCCACCGCGCGTGCGAGGTTGAGGTGGAAAGTCATGCTCGTCTCGTCCAGCAACTCAAGCGGCACCGTCTTGTCCTCCACCACCCGGCCCAGGCTGTCGGTCCAGTGAATGTGCAACGTCGCATGGCCGGTGAAGCCTCGTTCCAGGTGATACACCACGGGAATTTCTCCCGTTCGATTGAGCGTCTGAGAGGGCAGGACCAGCCTTCCGGAGCGATAGGCCGCGCACGCCGAACTGGCCTGAACAAGCGCAAAGGCAGTGACTAAAGCTGCAATCCAAAATTTCAATCTGTGCATGGTCTTCCTCCACATAACGGTCCTGACCGAAGGGCGCGGTTTGCCCCTAGAGATTCTAATGCTGTATCTTCAATTTCGGAAAAAGTGGCCGAGCGACTCCTGAATCGTTCCGGGGCTGCAACAACGGGGTCCGGCCTTTTTGATAGGCTTGCCCCGTCAACGTGCCTGATGCCCGGGATCTTCCGCAAATAGCGCGGGTATCTCCCGGCCAGCCAGCGTTTGAAGGACAATGTTGAGTTTCGACTCTATGGCTCGACTGCCGGTCTTTCATCATTTCCGCCAAAACAAAAATCGCGAGAGCAATTCAACCCGCAGAGGCTACCCGCGCATGCCACTTTCTGAAGGTTACCTGAGGGAAATACCCATGGGCGCTTCCCTTTCGTTTTGTTTCACCTTACAGCGAAATGTTGCGCGAGTCTAGCAAAGCGCATAGTTTTGTGTCAAACAGATTCTTCTTTCTGGTGGAGGATCTTCGGACAAGGAATAGCCGGACTATGAGTTCACCACGCCAAAGGGGCCGATTTCAATGAGTTAACCAGGGGGGGACATTTCTAAAGAGCTTTGGCAGATTGAATTCAGGTCCCTTGACTTTGGTTATGCGAAGAACTAAGCTACAGGGTGCATACCTGCACCAAAACGAGGTCATCTTGATATGGCATTCCAAATAGGCGAAAAAGTAGTCTATCCCAATCAGGGAGTGGGTATTATCGAGCAAATTTCAACACGCAACCTGACCGGCCGCCCCGAGATGTTCTACCTGTTAAAACTGAATTCCAGCAGCCTTCGAGTGATGGTGCCGATCAGCAATGTTAACAACGTGGGCTTGCGGAAGGTCGTCCGTGGGAAGGACGTTGAGACGATCCTTGAATTTCTCCGCAAGGGCCAATGCAAAACCCAGCAGGATTGGAAGGGGCGCTTTAAGGAAAATTCCGAAAAGATGCGAAGCGGTTCACTACAGCAGGTGGCGGAAGTTTTCAAAAGCCTGCTTGTTTTGAGCCAGGGCAAGTCCCTTTCATTCCGAGAAAAGAAAATGTTCGACCGGTCCTGGCAATTGCTGGTAGACGAAATTGCAGTTGCACGGGGCACTTCGCGAGAAACCATTGAGGCTGAGCTTGTTCAGGCTCTCACACGGTCGAACCTGAAAGTTCAGCTGCCAAGCTGAAGTCATTTTCACCTCATTTAAACCAACCTGACCAGCGGAGGGGCCTTTTTTTGAGGAAAAGAAAGACCCCTTCCCAGGCCCTTTCAAACTTCCTGTTTCCCTTGCACCCCACTTGGTTGCGAAGTATCCTAAATGCAGGGAAAGACCGACATTGGGCCCGGTTTTTCACGTGCGGAGGGTGTTTGTTTGGAAGCCTGATTGCACAAGATATTGTAGGTAGAAATTAAAAATCCCCCACCGTTTGTAGTTTTTCCTTGACATCGACCCTCCCTGAGCGTTACAGTCCGCGAAGTGCCTTTATGATCTGTTTGAAGAAGTGAAGTCGCTAATGAAGCAGAGCAAGCCTTGCGGGAATAAAACCTTAATAATTTGCAACGCCCGGGTTGAACCACTCCTCCTGCGCCTGAGATTGCGGGCAGTAGCTTGGCCTGAACTAAATAACTGAATACAAACCACAAAGCTGAATGGGGGCTCTGATGGCCGATCGTAAGACTTTTTCTATGGAAACTCAAAACAGTACAAATTTGAAATCGCCTGGAGGAACCGGGCTTGAGATGAAGCGGCTTTTCAGCACGGAAGGCGTGCACCCATTTGATGAGGTGGAATGGGAAGTCCGCACGGCGTCGATCCAGAACGAGAAGGGTGAGACGATTTTTGAGCAGCGTAACGTCGAAGTCCCTAAAGACTGGTCGATGACGGCCACGAATATCGTGGCTTCGAAGTATTTTCACGGCAAGCCGGGAACGCCCGAACGCGAAACAAGTGTCCGTCAGCTGGTCAGCCGAGTGGCGGATACCATCGCTGAATGGGGCAGGGAGGGCGGCTATTTCCGGACCGAGGAGGACGCGGAGATTTTCCATGATGAACTGACGCACCTTCTGGTTCGCCAGAAGGCGGCGTTTAACTCTCCGGTCTGGTTCAATTGCGGCCTCTGGCACAAGTATCAGCGCAGTTCCAAGGGGAACGGCTGGTATTGGGACGAAGCTACCGGCGGCGTGAAGAAAGAATCCGAGGCCTACCGCCATCCCCAGGTGTCTGCCTGCTTCATCAACTCCGTCCAAGATAACCTCGATAGCATCCTGACGCTGGCTAAAACTGAAGGGATGCTCTTCAAGTGGGGTTCAGGCACGGGAACGAACCTCTCGCCACTCCGGTCCTCAGTCGAGACGCTATCGGGCGGTGGCGTGGCCTCGGGTCCTCTTTCATTTATGAAGGGTTATGACGCCTTTGCCGGAGTCATCAAATCCGGCGGCAAGACGCGGCGAGCCGCCAAGATGGTGATCCTGAACGCCGATCATCCCGACATTGTGGACTTCATCGAATGCAAGGCCAAAGAGGAGCGGAAGGCCTGGACCTTGGTGGATGCTGGCTACGATTCGGCGATTGACGGCGAGGCCTACAGCTCCATCTTTTTCCAGAACGCCAACAACAGCGTCCGCGCCACCGATGAGTTTATGGAAGCCGTTGTGGAAGACAAGGATTGGGTGACCCGCAGGATTACCAACGGCGAGCCGATGAATTCCTACCGCGCACGTGACCTGATGCGCAAGATCGCAGAATCCGCATGGCAGTGCGGCGACCCCGGAATGCAGTTTGACACCACGGTGAACAATTGGCACACATCAAAAGCCACGGGGCGCATCAATGCTTCCAATCCCTGCAGTGAGTATATGTTTCTGGATGATTCTGCCTGCAACCTGGCTTCGCTGAACCTGATGAAGTATGTGACTCCGGATTTGAAGTTTGACATTGAGGCCTTTCAGCACGCTGTGAAAGTGGTGATTACGGCGCAGGAAATCCTGGTTGATAACGCCAGCTACCCCACGGCGAGGATTGCTGAGAACTCGCACAATTTTCGGCCGCTGGGGCTGGGTTACGCCAATCTGGGCGCGCTGTTGATGGCCAACGGCCTGCCCTACGATTCCGACGCCGGGCGGGATTTTGCCGCGGCCATCACCGGCTTGATGCACGGGCAGGCATATCTGACTTCTTCGCATATCGCCGGGGAAATTGGTCCTTGCCCGGGTTATGAGGAGAACCGTGATTCATTCCTGGAAGTGATCTCCATGCACCGGAATGCTCTTCAGCACATCAGCGCAAGGAATGTTCCGGGGCATCTGATGGAAAGCTGCCAGGAGGTGTGGGACGAGTGCATGGCCAGCGGCGTAAGAAATGGCTACCGTAATGCGCAGGTGACGGTTCTGGCTCCGACGGGAACCATCGGCTTCATGATGGATTGCGACACCACGGGCGTTGAGCCTGACCTGGCGCTGGTGAAATATAAAAAGCTGGTGGGCGGCGGTCTCATCAAGATTGTCAACAACATCGTTCCGATGGCACTTCTCAAGCTCGGTTATACGGATCAGCAGGCTGCGGAAATTGTGAACTACATTGACCAGAACGGGACCATTGAAGGCGCTCCGCACGTGAAGGACGAGCATCTGGCAGTGTTCGACTGTTCTTTGAAGCCGGCGAAGGGCAAGCGCTTTATTCATTACATGGGACACGTCCTGATGATGGCGGCCGTCCAGCCTTTTATCTCCGGTGCGATCTCAAAGACCGTCAACCTGCCTGAAGATGCCACGGTGGAGGACATCGAGAAGGCTTACCTTGAAGCCTGGCGCCTGGGGCTCAAGGCCATCGCCGTCTATCGCAGCGGTTCCAAGCGCAGCCAGCCCTTGAATACGTCCGATGCAAAGAGGGAAAAGGCTCAAGAGTCCGGGACGTCCGGAGAAGCGGATGAGGTCCCTGCGACGGTTCTCGAGGGCAAGGCTTTCCGGCATAAGCTGGCGGATGAGCGCCGTGCCATCACACACAAGTTTTCCGTAGGCGGCCATGAAGGTTATCTGACCGTGGGGCTTTACGAAAACGGGCAACCGGGTGAGATCTTCATCACCATGGCCAAGGAAGGCTCGACCGTTTCCGGACTGATGGATTCCTTCGCTACCGCGGTTTCGCTGGCGCTCCAGTATGGCGTGCCACTGAAAGTGCTGTGTGACAAATTCAGCCATACGCGGTTTGAGCCGAGCGGCTGGACGCCCCACCCGGAAATTCGTTATGCCAAGTCCGTCATGGACTACATCTTCCGGTGGCTGGCCTGGAAGTTTCTGCCCAGAGACGCACAGCCACGGGAAAATGCCAGCATCGAAACGATGGATGGCAAGGAAACTTCGAAGGTAGCCGGGCTGTCCCAGCAATTTTCCCGTGCCGTGGCAGAGTCTTCCGGCCAGCCAGGGCTTGCCGGCGTGGAACCGGCGGACGACGATGCACCGTCCTGTGCCGACTGTGGCGCCATCATGGTTCGTAATGGGGCGTGCTACCGTTGCATGAATTGTGGCTCAACCAGCGGGTGTTCGTAAGCAGGCATCCCGGCGGAAGACCTTTGGGTTACGCCTTTCCCGTCACAAAAAACTTGGGCTTACGTTTTTGATACGGTCGACCAGAAGAAGGAATTTGAGCTGAGAGTCTTACCGGCGTGATCTGCAGCCTGCCGGAAGCCAGGCATAGTGAAATTCTGGTCCATGGACTTGGATATGAACAGGCTGCGGATTTTGGACATGAGCATCAAGGACAAAACCATTGTAGGCGGTGGAGGGGCGGCCATGCCCTTATGTCTCCAGTTTTTTCTGACCCGATTGAAGTCGGTCTGGTCGGTTCACTCTGAGGGAGGGCAAAGGATGGGCAACGCATAGGCAAGCAATGTAGTGGTTAGCTACTTTAATTGCTTGTTGACAAAGGGGGTTCCATCGTATAATTATTCTTGTACTGCGCGTCGGGGTCCCTTCGGGGCGCGGGAAGCGGAAACTCAAGAGCACACGAGCGACAGCAGCGGGAACCGACGCGAATAACAGGATGAGCCACAGGCTGGTCTAAAGGCACGCAATGCCCGGTTTGACTGGCAAAGTGGTTCAGTATTCAGTTGATTTGATGTGGGGTGGTTAGGTCAAAACTCTGGAGGAGGGAGTTTGCCACACATGTCCGATGGATCCTCAAAAAGGTTGTCTCTTCAGGCAAAGGAAATCCTGGACGCGGCGAGAAACCGAGGCGAGGTTTTTCTGCTGCGAAGCGCCGGCGCCCAAAAAAAATGGGTTGCCTCAGGCCCTCACCATTTCCTTGACCACAGAAATCCGAAGGTATCTGCTGCTTATCTCAAAGGGTTCAAAGAACTGCAATCCAAGGGGCTTTTGGTGCATGACTTTGGAAACCATTACCGGTTAGCCGTTGAATCTTCGGAGCTGGTAGAATGGCTGAAGAATTAAGAAACGGGCTGCTTCCGTTTCTCCGCAATCTCTCTGGCAGAACGCATTGTAGTCTGCCGGATGGAATGTCTGGTTTGGAGTTGTGGAGCACTGGCAACCTTTGAATGCATTATCGATTCGAACGCAGATAAGTTAGGGGAGGCTGCTTCGTGGGCGAGGCGGCCTTTTTCTGTTTTTGGGAGGTCCTATGGATGTGAACGAGGCCTTGCGGGCGATTTGCAGTACAGGAGAAGGGTACTGCTGGTACTGTGACTGCAAGCTTCCTCAGGAGGAAGAGGCCGTCAATACGGGCTGGGACGTGAGGCGTGTGGAAGGCGAGCGCGTGGCCAGCATTATTCTGGTTTGTCCCTCGTGCAGGAAACTCCAAGCAGAACTGGGTGAAGAAGGGCTGTTGCGCGACCTTGCCCTCAGGATGGAGCGTATCACCTGTTAATGCCTTGCGCCGGAGGCCTGCCCGGGCTGTGATCCCGGGTTCGGCGCGGAATTCGATTCGAGGAACTCGCTGCAATTGGGGCGGGAGTGAAAAGCGTGGTTTTATAAGGTCGTGCAATTCCGCGCGGTCATGGCCCGCAGGCTTCTTTCTTCAGGACCTCCCAACCCGGTCGGTGGCTGATGCCTACTCCCGTACTTCGTGGGTTCTTATGGCAAGCAAGAGAATCAGGAACTATTTCATGCGGCAGGCTCGAATACTGGTGGAACGGTCCTCCAGAGATCCCCAGGGCTTTGCCGCCTATTTTTCAGACCGCGAACCGAAGGACGAGGAAATCCTGGGGCTGATTGCCGTGACCGTCATGCTGAGCGGCAAATATCACCTTGCGGACCGCTATCCCACACCCGCTGAAGCTCTCGCGGCGCTTTCTGCCGACGAGCGCAGCAAGATCTGCCAGGAATTTCGCCTCCATTTGCAGGCTTGCCAGCGGCAGCGCCTGCTGGTTTAACTTTCCGGTGGCAGGAATTCGATCATTCCCACTCATATCCTGTTCTCAGGCAGTTTCTTCTCTTCAACAAATAGCCACCTGTAAACTCGCCTTAGATTTGGTACAAAAACCCTCTCCGGTCCACCAGCCCCTAAGACCTCTCAAAATAGCCGGCGCAATGTATAAGGGGCGAGTGGTTGATTTATGAAGTCAAGAAATTTTAAGGGAACGCGATGGGCAAGGCAGGGGAGGGGAATCAGGATTGGCTGTGGGATGAGGGAGGATGAGACAAGGCTAAAGCGCGTTATTCGCTTCCAATTAAAATTCCCAGGCAACTTTCCTTATGTCTCGATCCAGGAGCGGAGCGGTGCGATCCATACCGTGCTGCTTAGGGAGCCGGGTTAACGGGAGACACGGCTTGGCCACCACCAGAGGTTGCGTTTACAATAGCCCAAGCTACGAAACCCGTTCCAGCGGCGACTCCAAGAGCAATCCACACTGCAGCGGGAACTCGCTTCAGGTGAGGCTTTCCTCTTCCTTGCGGACCGGGCACCGGGGCGCTGGCGGCGTCCGTCGAAATCGTAATCGTTTTGCCCTGAGCAACTTGCTGAACAGCTCCGCTCTTTTCCACCTGCAGCGCCCCCTCTTTTGCCGAAACCGCAAGGAACCCGTCGGCCATCGCAACCTGGCCAAGGGTTTTGTAGCCCTTTGCCGGAGACACGGTTACATCACCCGCCTTGATCCGGAACGAACTGACGGTTTGCGGGTGATAGAGGGACAAATTTCCCCGGGTCAGGGAAACTGTCACTGCATCAGCTTCGCGCAGGAAGGATGCCTGGGTCTGGCGGCCCAGAATCATGCGGTTGCCCTGGTCCAGGGCCAGCATGGCAAGGCCGTTCTTAACCTGCAGGCTGTCACCGCTCATCAGAGTTGTATGGGGCAGCGGAGCCTGGCCGTCCACGGTCGCATCTTTGCTCCCCATCAAGGCGCCGACAGGCATGGCTCCTGCCATCGCCATGGTCACGGTCAACATCAGGGACAGGGTAACTAACAGCGCTGAGCCAATGTGTTTGCCTTTCATCCGTCGCCTCCGTTACTAGATAGTTATACCAATGTTAAGATACCCCCGTCAATCCAATTAACTTGAGCGGGAAGAAACGTCGACTCCCATGCCCCTCCATGACTCACCTTGCCGCAGTAAGTCTCCGGCTGCGGACTGAGATCGTGGTAACCGTAAACTTGAGAGGTTGAGGCCAGCAGGTCCCGTCCGCCTGTCACCAGACTACGCCGCCTTGAACTTCGCATCTTTGCCGGGCGATTTGTCAGATTTCAGCTGGTCAATTCGGACAATTGAGAAACGACAGGGGGTGCGTCATCAAGGATGCCTGCTCCGGGACCACGCCCAATCCCAATGTACTCGAATCCAGCCTCTGCCACTTTTGCCGGATCCATCGCATTCCTCCCGTCAATCAGAATAGGAATGACCATCTGGCTTCGAAGCGTCCGAAGGTCCAGTTCAAGGAATTCCGGCCAGTCCGTCAGCAGGAGGAGAGCTTCAGCACCTTGGGCCACCTCGCAGGCGGAAGAACAGTACGTGAGTTTTCCTTCCTCTTCCGGCAGAACCGTGCGGGCGGCCGGCATGGCCTGGGGGTCGAAAAGGCGCAGGCGGGCTCCTTCAGCCCGAAGCTTTTCAATGATTCGCAGGCTGGGCGACTCACGGATATCGTCCGTGCCAGGCTTAAAGGAAAGCCCCAGAACTCCCAGCGTCTTTCCATCAATCACCCAAAGCGTCTGGCGGACTTTTTCTACGAAGCGGTTGACGCGCTCGAGATTGGCCCTCTCCACCTCTTTCAAAAGCGAAAAGTCGGTGCCGTTTTCCTCCGCCATTCGAATGAAGGCACGGAGATCCTTGGGGAAACAGTACCCCCCGAAGCCGATACCCGCTTGCAGAAAACTTTGCCCGATCCGGGAATCAAGCCCAATCCCCCGGGCTACCGAGGTGACATCAGCTCCTACGGATTCACAGAGGTTTGCAACGGTGTTGATGAATGAGATCTTGGTACAGAGAAAGGCGTTTGCAGCGTGTTTGATGAGCTCTGCCGTATTGATATCGGTGAAAACAAGTGGGGCCGATAAGGGCTCGTAGATTTGAGCCAGAAGAGACCGCGCCTTTTCGGATTCCACTCCGCAAACAATGCGGTCCGGGTGGAAAAGGCCCTCGACAGCCTTGCCCTCCTGCAGAAATTCCGGGTTGGACGCGAGTTCGAACTCGAACAGCGCCTGGCCATCCGCATGGAGTGGCAGGTCAGGCTGAGGCCCGCGGCTGGCGTTTTCTCTCGCTACAGCTTCTTGTTCATTTCCCCCTCGCGCGTAACGCTGGATGGTCTTCTTGATCCACTGCGCGGTGATTACCGGAACCGTGCTTTTTTCGACGATCAGTTTGTATCCGTTCAGGTTCCTGGCAATCAACCTCGCCAGGGATTCGACGTCCCGCAGGTCAGCGCGGCCGTCATCTCCCTGCGGGGTGCCCACGCAAAGAAACAAGACGGTAGCTGACCGAATCGCTTCTGCAACGTCCTCGGTCACGCTGAATTTTCCGCCTTCCAGTTCCTGATGAAGAAGCTCCTCAACGCCCGGTTCATAGAAAGGCACCTGCCCACCGCGGATCGAGCGTACCTTTTCGGAGTTAGAGTCTGCCCCGACCACTTCCCACCCAAAGTGAGCAAAGCCCAGAGCCGTCGGCAGGCCTACGTGCCCCAGCCCGATGACTCCGATTCTAATGGGGTGCCTTGGGTTGTTATTCACTGGAAGATTCGTCTCTTTTCCACTCATCGAAAAACTCCTTATTCATTTAGGGCTTAAGTTCCACAACGTCCGCTGCACCCAGGGGAAGCGAAAATGTCACACGGTCACCCTGCTGGCGGAACTGAATCCGCCCTTTCGTTACGCTCTCAGCCCGGGCAATTCGGAAAGGGGCGTGAAATGTCACCCGCACCGACGGCAAATCGTGCCCCGTCCAGTTGAGAAACGTGATGGCTGCTCCGGCGGATGACTCCAGAACAGGTGTTTCAACGTAAGCTGTGTTCACCTGGACCGGGGACATGACATCGGCCGTTCGTACTGGCGCCAGCACCTGGCGGCGAAGGGCATCGGCTTCCGTGCCCTGTTGCAGCTCCAATCTGGCGTTTAAGGCAAAATGCGCAAAGGAGAGCCCCGGAAAGTAGGTGTAGTATATGACATTTCCTTTGCCAACATGATCCTGCTGAATGGCGGGGATCTTATCACTGAAGAATGAGACTGCCTTGCCAATAGCCGCCGGGGCCGGAGGGCCGCCAAAAACCGGAACGGTCCCGATGGTTTCCGTCTGTTTGAGTTTCAGCACATTCGGCACGTAGGCTCGAGACCGCCAGGGACTCCCGGAAAGCGAAGTCAGAATGGTCACCGGCTCGTCGTAGCGGTCACCCTGCGCTGCGCCAGGCACCATGGCCAGGGTTCCCCCATTCTTTACCCATTGCGCTATGGCGCGTTGCCCTTTAACCGGTATGTCGGGTTCCGTGATGTAGAGCACTTTGTAATGATTCAGAGTGCCGTCGGCAAGCCCGTCCTCGCTGACAAAATCGGCCGGAACATCGCTCATCTCGAGGGCGAGATATTCATCAAAGATCTCAGCCATATAATCAAGAGTGGCGCCGTTCGGATTGGTGTTCGTGGCGCCAACAACGGCAGACATTCGAGGTATGTGGAGCCCATCCCAAACCTCCGCGCTGCGGGGCTGGAGGATCGCCACCTGGGCCTGTGGAACGCGCCCGGGCCACATCACGTCTTCAGCTTTCGCAATCATGCCATCTGCGCGGGCAAGCTGTGCAGGCATGCCCGGCACTTCCGAATAGCAGTTGCCGGGAAAGTTGTAGTCCGGGCCAAAATTGTAATAAAAGACGGCCTTGGCGCCGCTGCCCACCAGCGACAAGACCTTCTGGACCATGCCATCCATCGGCTCGCCTGCGGTCCGAGGGATCACATAGCCACCGAACTCCAGCCCGTTCTTGTATGCAATGGAACGAAGCTTGGCCGCGTAGAACGACCATTGGTATGCCCGGTTGTTGCCAAACCAGTCTTCAGTCCACAGGAGATCGGTTGCATGCATTCGACCAACCTCGAACCAGTCGGGTGCGCCCATGGCTGCATCGGGACTACTCGGGCTGGGATTCTTGGCCCGAAATCCCTCGAAGTAGAATTGCCCGGCAAAGTTATTCCAATTGCTGAAGGTTTTCAGCTCCGGGGTGAAAGCTTGATGCAACTGAATGGTACCTTCCCTCATGTGCTTCGCCGCATACCAGGAAAAGAACCGGCAGGTCCAGTAAAACAAACGGCGAGTTGCTACAGGTGTTCCTGCAGACACCTTGCCGTGCCCGATTGGATGGATTTGCTCCCAGTGGGCTGCACCCAACATGGCCGGAGTCAGATGTTGTTCCGCCAGATAGTGCCTGAAGGTTTCGAGCAATTCCGGGTCGCCGTCCGCAACCTCAAGGACGGACGGATAATACCAGCCCGGCTCGTCAGCCAATCCGAAGAGAGAGAAATCGCCGGGCTTGTAGCCGGCTTTCTGATATCTCTCCGCAAACCCGGAGCTCCACTTCTCGACTTTAGCGCGATCGCTCTTAAGACCTAAAGGGCCCCCGGCGATGCCGCCCGCAAGGGCGATTCGCCGTAAACCAGCTTTTCGAAGCATGCTGCGCAGTGGAGGTGAAGGTGGAACATTCAATGCGGTGATCCCGGTCTCAGCCAGATGTGAAATGCCTTGTTCCCAGTCGGCGTAGTCGTTATCGCCGCCGATAAAACGATCCACAATAAGAAAGCGTTTGGGCCTCTGTGAAGGGCGGAGCGCGGCAGTATCGAATTCATGCCAGTAACTTTTGTCGTAGCCTGCCATCGTCGCAATGCGCGGCGCACCGCCGCTCTTGTCGCGCCACACCATGATGCCGAGACGGGGACCAAACAGGTTGCCATGAAGGTCGATAGTCTGCGAGGCTCCCGAAAAACGGACTTGAACGCTGATAGACGTTGGGTCTACTGCCGGGGTGACTTGAAGCATTAGCATGATCGGGAAATGGCGGCGTACCCGGTTCGAATAAACCCGTAGGGCGGCTTGTGCATCCGCGGAGCTGAAGTCAAGCCAGGGGCTCCATCCCTTGCCGCGAACTTTAACCGATTGCTTTTGCCATCTGTAAGTAAAAAGTTGTGTGGTGGGCCTGGCGCCTCCGGCTTTGGTGACTCTAGCGCGAAGCTGGAACAGCGGGACCTGCTTGGCATTGACCGGCTGTACAGGCCTGGCAACTCCGGGCGTTCCGCAAGTCAGTATCAGGGCCAAAGCCGCGAAGGCGGCAACCCTTGAGTATGTGGCTATATGACGGGCCTGTTTGTTCACAATCGCTTCCGGCATCGGGGGGGCTGCGGATTCCTTCACGTATTGCCGGAGAATCGTCCTGATAAGAAAATTCTACAGGCGCACAATTTTTTCGCGGTTGTGAGTGATTTGGGATGTTGCGTTTCGAGTGTCGGCCACCAGCGAACTCTCTTTGACAACCAGATCGTAGTCACAGGCCGTGTGGTCGGTTGCAATCAACACGCAGTCGTACTGCCGCAATGTTTCCGCCGTCAATGCGACAGATTCGAGGCCAAATTCGTATTTTCGCATTTTGCCGAGCCGTGGAACGTGCGGGTCATGGTAGTCAACCGACGCTCCATGTTCCTGGAGGAGTTCCATAATCCTCAGTGCTGGAGATTCCCGCACGTCGTCCACATCCTTCTTATAAGCCACGCCCAGGACCAGCACCCTGGAGCCAAAGAGCGTCTTGCGGCGCCGGTCCAGTGCCTCAGCGACACCTTTCACCACATGGAATGGCATCGAGGAATTGATCTCCCCGGCGAGTTCTATGAAGCGGGTGGGGAACTCGTATTCCCGCGCCTTCCACGTGAGATAAAACGGATCGATCGGGATACAGTGGCCGCCCAGTCCCGGCCCGGGATAAAAGGGATGGAACCCGAAGGGTTTGCTGCTGGCTGCCTTGATCACTTCCCAGATGTCGATGCCCATGCGCTCGCACAGCAGCTTCATTTCATTCACCATTGCGATGTTCACGCAGCGGTAGATGTTCTCAAGCAGTTTGGTCATCTCCGCCGCCCGCGAGCTGCTGACCAGCTCAGTTCGCTCAAACGCACTCTCGTAGAGGGCCTGGGCTGTCACGGCACTTTGAGCGTTCACCGCTCCCACAACCTTCGGAATGCGGGCTGTAGTAAATTTTGGATTTCCCGGGTCCTCGCGCTCGGGGGAAAATGCCAGAAAGAAATCCGGCGAAGGCGCCGCCTCAGCATCCACCGCCAGGTTATTCGTGGAGTAGGGAACTGCCGGGCAATGCAGCCCTGACTCTTCCAGGATGGGCAACACTTCTTCTTCAGTGGTTCCCGGATAGGTTGTGCTTTCCAGGACAATCAACTGGCCGGCACGCAACTCCGCCGCTACGGCCTTTGCCGTCGAGCGCACGTAGGAGAGGTCCGGCTGCCGGTATTCGTCCAGCGGAGTGGGAACGCAGATGATGATGGCATCCATTTCTCCAAGCCCTGAGAAGTCGCTCGTGGCCCGGAACGACTTTTGGCCGGACACCTTTTGGATCGCTTCCGGACTGATGTGCTTGATGTAGCTCTCGCCTCGTCCGAGGCTGTCCACCTTCTTTGGATCAACATCAAATCCGGTTGTGTCAAAACCGCTTCCGGCGAACAGCAGACTGAGC
>Ga0102953_1001138_pt1 | contig 17241 bp, 17 predicted proteins | sample SalPon2A_C_D2_MG_FD_78509 | JGI IMG/M metagenome (GOLD analysis project Ga0102953, IMG submission 78509) | Soil microbial communities from South San Francisco under conditions of wetland restoration - Salt Pond MetaG R2A_C_D2_MG | ecosystem: Environmental > Terrestrial > Soil > Wetlands | place... | reverse complement strand
CTTGATCGACATCGCATCCAGCGATTTCAGCGGCAGGCTGGTGAACAACGAGATGCGCCGGCTGAGCTGGTTGTAGGCATGGACGAAGGCCTTGCGCTTGTTCTCGGCGCTGCCCTCCGCTGCCGCCGGATCCTCGATGCCCCAGTGTGCGCTCATCGGATGGCCGGGCCAGATAGGGCAGACTTCATTGGCGGCGTTGTCGCACACGGTGAATATGAAATCGAACTCGGGCGCGCCGGGCTGCGAGAATTCGTCCCAATTCTTGCTGCGCAGGTCGTCCGTGGTCAGTCCATTTTTCTGCAGCAGTTCGATGGCGAACGGATTGACCCGTCCTGCCGGGTGGCTGCCCGCGCTCCACGCGCGGAAGCGGCCCTTGCCGAGGTGGTTGAGCAATGCTTCGCCCAGGATGCTGCGCGCCGAATTGCCGGTGCACAGGAACAGCACGTTGTAGATTTTTTCGTCTTGCATGATTGCTCCGCTTGTCTATTTGCCGCCCGGCTTGCAGGCCGCTATGTTGCCGCCGCAGCAGTCGTCGGTCAGGTAGTCGATCAGCCCGAACATGGTCTTGAAGCTGGCCGAATAAAAAACGAAACGTCCCTGCTGCCGCGTATCCACCAGCCCGGCGTGGGCCAGCGTCTTCAGGTGGAAGGACAGCGTGGTTGGTGCCACGCCGACTGCCTTGCCGATGCTGCCGACGACCAGCCCCTCCTCGCCTGCTTCCACCAACAGGCGGAAGATGGCGAGGCGCGTCGGTTGAGCCAGCGCAGCGAGCGCGGTAACAGCTTGATCGCTTTTCATGCTGCGATACTACCAGAATTATCGAACTATTATGTGTCAGGAATATTAACTGCCCTGAAGGGGTCAGTCGTTATTCAGGCGGGGGGTGGCGTCCTCGGCCAGGGCGCCGGTGTCGGGGTCGATCCAGTCGGAAATGCCGATTTCCGCCTCGGCCTCTTCCAGGGATTCGCCCTCTTCAAAGTCGCTGTCGGCTTCGTACAGCATGTCCTGCTCGGCTTCGAGCAGGGAGGGGAACGGTCCGTACAGCTTGCCGTCGGACCGGTCCTCCCAATAGAAGCCGTCAGGGCGCTCGATGATGTTCCCGCGCGCTTCGCTTGCTGTTGATTCGGGTGTGCTTTCGCCCATCGTCAGTTACCTGTTGTCAATGATGTCCGTTATGCCGGTTGGCGCGCACACGTTTGGCCTGCATGCCTTCCTTGGCAATATCTTCCAGACAATGCACTTCGTTGCCCACTTCCAGTTTGTCGAAATCGCCGTTCGCCAGGTTGAGCCGGTGGAAATACAGTTCGTGGCCGTCTGTAGTTTCGATGAAGCCGTAACCTTCCTCCGGCACCAGCCGCGTCACGCGGCCGTGCAGCATCGGCGCATGGGCCTTGACCGCGCCGCGTTGACGGCTGCCGAAACTTTCCAGGCGGCGCTTGGCGGCATCGAAGGTGTCGCGCAACGCCACATAGACATCGCCGTCCGATTCGCGATTCACCACCAGTTCGTCGCCGGGCACTGTGATGTCCAGGCGCACGTTGAACTGGCGACCCTGGTGCTTGTGCTTGTGCGGAACCTCGACCACGACGCGGCAACCGGTAATGTGCGGGTAGAAGGTTTCGAGCTTGGCCGCCTTTTGCCGGATATGGTTTTCCAGCGCTTCGGAATGAGGGACGTCGCGAGTGGTGATTTGTAGCGGGGATCGCATATTTTCCTCCTTGTTGACTGCCGGTCAATGGCCGGCTTTTAAATTGCCCGGGCCTTGCAGCTGGCCGCGAGCGGATAGCTATTCGCCGCGGATCAGCAGGATGGGGGTGTGCGCGCCGCGCACCACGCCTTCGGCCACGCTGCCGAACAGCAGGCGGCTGACGCCGGAACGGCCATGGGTGCCGATCACGATCAGATCGGCCATCCAGCGTTTGGCTTCGTCCACGATCAGGTTCTCGACGCGTTGTCCGTCCGATTCCAGCAGGTCGGTTTCGGCGGCCAGCCCGGCCTGCTGAACCGTTTCCGTGCCGCGCGCCAGCACTTGTTCGCCGCTGCGTCGCGCCATGTCCTGCAGGGTGGTGTAGTCAATCATGCTTTCGGCATCGAAGAAACGCGCATCCTCGATGACATGTACCAGTCGGAGCATGGAATTGTGCTGCTCGGCGAAGCGGATGGCTTCGTGCAATGCCGCATCGGAAGTTTGACTGCCGTCTACCGGAACCAGAATGCGTTGGTACATTAAGCTCCCCCGTCTTGCGGGAACCGCAGCGGCCGCGATAGTGCCGCTTTTTGCCGGAGGGCTCCGGCTTTCGTGTTCCCTGTAGAACATTCTGGACGTCAGCCTGCCCGGCGTCAAGATTATTTGCCGGGGTGGCCGGTTCGTGCGGTACAGCGCCGCGGCCGGCGTGGCAGAGCCGGAACTTTACAAGATGCTACGCGCCCAAAACGACTGGCACGGCAAACAAGGTTATGACAAATGAGCGGGAATGATATGCTGTGCCGAACCGGGTATCTGGCGGGATTCTGATGAAATTCTTGTTGTTGGCGTGGCTGCTTTTTGTCGCTGCAGGTGCATCCGCCGCAGCGAGCGATGACGATTTCATTGCCGCCCGCGATGCGTTCCGCAATGGTGACGCAGCGCAACTGCAGCGCCTTGCGCCGGACTTTCGCGGTTCCCTGCTTGAACCTTACATTACTTACTATCAGCTGAAACTCAATCTGGATACGGACGACCCGGCCGCCATTCGGCAGTTCCTGGCACGCCCGCAAGACACGCCGTTGATCGACAAGCTGCGTGGTGAGTGGCTCAAGCAGCTGGGCCAGAACCAGCAATGGGCGACCTTCGACAGGGAGTATCTGTACCTGAAAAACGGCGATACCGAACTGAGCTGCTATGCGCTGCAGTCGCGCCGCCGTACACAGGAGAAGGAGGCGCTACGCGCTGCGCGCAAATTGTGGCTCAGCGGCGATAGCCAACCGGCGAGTTGCGGCGTACTGTTCGATGCGGCGCGGGTGGCAGGAATTATCAGCACACAGGATGTGTGGCAGCGCCTGCGCCTGGCGCTGGAGGCGGGCAATGTATCGCTGGCCAGGCAACTGGCCGGAAAATTGCCGCAGAAGGAGGCGCCCGGCACGGTGTCACTGAACCGCGCCTACAATGATCCGGAACGCTACCTCGTCAGGGCGCACCTGAAAAAGGCGAACCGCGGACAACGCGCAGCGGCACTGTTTGCGCTGCAGCGGCTGGCGCTGCAGCTGCCGGACCTGGCATACCGGCGCTGGCGCCGCATCGCCCGTTATTTTCCCAAGGAGGAACAGCGCTATTTTTACGCCTGGCTGAGCTACGAGGCGGCGCGCGACCATAATCCGCACGCACTGGAATGGTACCGCCGGGCAGGACATGAGCCGCTCAATCAGCAGCAACTGGCATGGCGTGTGCGGGCTGCGCTGCGTGTTCAGAACTGGCACGAAGTCCTGCGCGGCATAGAGGCCATGCCGCAGGAACAGCGGCACAGAACGGCATGGCGCTACTGGAAGGCGCGCGCGTTGCGGGCGCTGGGAAATAAGGCCAGGGCCAGGACATTATTGGTCGGGCTGAGCGGCGAATACGATTTTTACGGGCAACTGGCTGCAGAGGAGCTCGGGTCGACGCCGGGTGCGGCCATGACTTCTGCCGACTATGTGCCGGGCGCGACGGAAGTTGCGCAAATCGAGTCAATGCCCGGCATCCGGCGTGCGGAAGAGTTGTACCGCATGGGCATGCGCAACGATGCGCTGCAGGAATGGTCGTGGGCGATACGCGATCTGGACGACAAACACCTGCTGGCGGCCGCCGAGGTGGCGCGTCGCCACGGCATTTACGACCGCGCCATCGGCACGGCGGAACGTACCACGCAATTGTACGATTTCAACTTGCGTTATCTGGCACCCTATCGCACCGAACTGGAGCCGCATATTCGCGACAGCGGCCTGGATGAAGCGTGGGTGTATGGACTGATGCGCCAGGAGAGCCGCTTCGTCACTCAGGCCAGGTCCGGCACCGGTGCGGCAGGCCTGATGCAGATCATGCCGGCGACCGCGCGCTGGGTTGCGCGCAAGTTGGGCATGAAGGATTTCCGGCATGCGCTGGTGCGCGAATTGGATACCAACCTCAAGCTCGGCACGTATTACCTGAAAACGGTATTATCGCGGTTCGACAACAACGCTGTGCTGGCTTCCACTGCCTACAATGCCGGACCCAGCCGGGCGCGGCAATGGCGCGGCGACAAACCGCTGGAAGGCGCGATTTACATCGAGACCATCCCGTTCGACGAGACCCGCCATTACGTCAGGAAAGTGATGAGCAATACCGTTTACTACGCCAAATTGTTCGGGCAGCCCGTCGAGTCGCTCAAGCAGCGGCTGGGCGTGATCGCCCCCAGAGATACCGATGCCAAATGAGATGAAAATTTACCGTGTCGGCGGCGCAGTACGCGACGCCCTGCTCGGCCTGCCGGTGCAGGATACCGACTGGGTGGTGGTGGGCGGCACGCCGGAGCAAATGGCGGCACGCGGTTTCCGGCCGGTGGGCAAGGACTTCCCGGTATTCCTGCACCCGGAAACGCACGAGGAATACGCGCTGGCACGCACCGAACGCAAGACCGCGCGCGGTTACAAGGGGTTCAGCGTGTATGCCGCGCCGGACGTAACGCTGGAGCAGGATTTGCTGCGCCGCGATTTTACCGTCAACGCCATGGCGCAGGACGAGGAGGGCAGCCTGATCGATCCCTATAACGGCCGTGCCGACCTCGAGGCCGGCGTGCTGCGCCATGTCAGCGATGCCTTTGCCGAAGACCCGGTGCGCATCCTGCGTGCGGCACGTTTCGTGGCGCGCTTCGGTTTTTCGATTGCACCGGAGACGTTGCAATTGATGCGCGCCATGGTCGACAACGGCGAGGTCGATGCGCTGGTGGCGGAACGCGTGTGGCAGGAGCTGGCGCGCGGGCTGATGGAGCAGGCACCGTCGCGCTTCTTTGCCACGCTGCGCGAATGCGGCGCGCTGCACAAGATCCTGCCGGAGGTGGATGCGCTGTTCGGTGTACCGCAACCGGTGCAATATCATCCCGAAGTCGATTGCGGTGTGCATACCATGCTGGTGCTGGACGATGCGGCAAAACACGACTATGCGTTGGAAGTGCGTTTCGCCGCGCTGACCCATGACCTGGGGAAAGGAAACACACCGCCCGATATCTTGCCGCGTCACATCGGCCACGAGGCGCGCAGCGTGGACCTGCTCAAGGATGTATGCGAACGCCTGCGCGTGCCGGGCGAATGCCGTGACCTGGGGTTGCTGGTCGCGCGCCATCACGGCGAAGTACATCGCGCGAAGCAACTGCGTGCTGACACCATCGTGCGCTTGTTGCATCAGTGCGACGCCTGGCGCCGGCCGCAGCGTTTCGGGCAGGTGCTGCAGGCGTGCGCGTCAGACGCGCGCGGACGCACCGGCCATGAGCACGATGCCTATCCGCAGGCCGACTATCTGCTGCAGGCGCTGCAGGCCGCACAGGCAGTCGATGCCGGCAAGATCGCGCAACAGGAGACGGATGGCGCTACAATTGCCGAACGTGTGCATCACGCGCGCGTGGCGGCGGTTGAACATGTCGTCAAACATCACGCGATGGGGGATAAGGCATGAACAGGTCGATCTGGTTTGTAATACTGGTACTGCTGCCCGGCATGACGCTGGCGGCGGAGCCGGCCGGCAAGCCACAGCGCAAGAATACGTTTGACGACAATTTCAACAGGGTCGACACCAACCGCGACGGCAAGTTGTCGATGACCGAGGCGGAAAAGAATGCGCCGGGCGTGGCATTGCGCTTTGCCGTGATGGACGCCAACCACGATGGACAGGTGAGCAAGAAAGAGCTGATGAATTTCGTGGAGGCGCAGCGCAAGCAGGCAGTCGCCCGTTTCAAACGGGCCGACAAGAACGGCAACGGCAAACTGTCGAAACAGGAAGCCAGGGCCTTGCCGGGTATCTATGCGCGTTTCGACAAGATAGACGCCAATCGAGACGGCCAGGTGACGCCGCGGGAGATCGGCCGCTATGCACGGGCCCAGGCCAAAAAACAGCGCGGGTCCAGGCCGGCCGGCAACAAACCCGAGTGAAATAGCCTAGGCTGCGAATATGGCACGCCACGCTTTCAGCTTGTCGGCATAGCGCATGCCGGCGTGTGCCGGGCTGGTCGAAGGCAACCGGCAAAATTCCAGTACGGGTAGCGCCTGTTTCCCAAGCACGAATTTCCTGAAACTTTGTTCGGCCTTGGCGCCGTTGAAAAACACCCGGGTGATGCGTGGGTGTCGCGCAAAGAATGCGGCAAAGTCGTTGGCGGCTTCATTGCGGATGTGTGCGTCCAGGCTGCTGGTGCGTTCGCATGAGGCCAGCACGTCCCATAGTGCGATGCCGGACTGGCACAGGATGTCCAGCCGTGCCGGGTACGGCAATTGCGGGTGCGCGCCGACCAGTTCACCCATGATTTTCCAGAACGCATTCATCGGATGTGCGTAATACTGGTTTTGCTGCAGCGACATTTTGCCGGGCATGCTGCCCAGGATCAGTATCTTGGCAGAGGCGCCGGCAACCGGCGGAAAACAGTGGATGGGTGCCCTGGCCCGGCGTGCGCTCATAAGTGGCGCAACAGGTCGCCGTTGGTGAAACCCGACAGTTGTACTTCCTCCATGCCTTTGCCCAGTGCGATGACCTTGAATAGTTCGCCCATTTCCGCCGGGCTGGTCAACTTCTGTACCTGCATCGACAGCGGCAGGTACTCGCGCAGGTTTTCCGGCGAGGTTTCCTGCAGCAGGCAGGTAATGCCGCTGTTCATCAGGAAGTGCGCCTGTGAGGTATAGCCGAGCAGCGCGGTGCCGTGATCGATCGCGCTTTCGGCTACGGCCGTGAAATCGACATGGGCGGTGATGTCCTGCAGTCCGGTCAGGAAGAACGGGTCGTCGTGAGCGTAGTGGCGGTAGTGGCACATCAGCGTGCCCTGTGTGCGCTGCGGGTGGTAATACTCCTTGGCGCCGAACCCGTAGTCGATCAGCAACAGCACGCCGCGCTTCAGTCGCTGGCACAGGCCGGCGGTCAGGCCGCGTGCGGTGAGCGAAATTTCGCTGATACTGTCCGCGGGCATGGGAATTTGCTGCGCGATCTGCAGCAACGCCTCATTTTCCGTCAGCCGGTCCTGCCATTCGAAATTGCCGGCATTGCTGATTACGCCGCGCTCGAGAATATCGTCCTCGCCCCAGTGCACCACGTGCACCGGCAGCGCGTCCAGCACCTCGTTGCCGATCACGACGCCTTCGATGCGGTCCGGCAGTTCTTCCAGCCATTGCATCCGTCTGGCGAGCTGGGGAGCGCGTTCCCGCAACAAGGCCTGCTGGCGCTGGCGCAGATCGGCGCTGACTTCGAGAATGGAGTAACGTTCGGGCAGGCTGCCCAGTCGTTCCAGCTCCAGCAGTATGTCGGTCGCCAGGCGGCCGCTGCCTGCGCCCAGTTCGAGCACTTGCGGGGCGCTGTGCTGCATGATTTCGGCCATTTGGCGTGCCAGCGTGCGGCCGAACAGCGGCGAGATTTCCGGCGCGGTGACGAAGTCGCCGGCGCTGCCGAATTTGTGCGAACCGGCGGTGTAATAACCCAGCCCCGGCGCGTATAGTGCCAGTTCCATATAACGCGAAAACGGAATCCAGCCGCCCTGCACTTCGATGTCGCGCAGGACCAATTCGCGCAGGCGGGCACTGTGGGCAAGCGCTTCGGGTGAGGGGGGTGGTAGAGAGGACATTGTGGCTGTGGTAAATTGCAGGAAGACAGTTTAGTGGAGAGTGCGATGCATGGCAAAGTGGTGTTGGTGACCGGCGGCGCAAAGCGCGTGGGTGCGGCGATCAGCCGCCGGCTGCATGCGGCGGGCGCCAATATTGCCCTGCATTACCGCTCTTCCATCAGCGAAGCGCAGGCGCTGGAAGGCAAGCTCAACTACATCCGGCCCGGTTCGGCGAAGCTGGTGCAGGCCGACCTGCTGCGTTTCGAATCGCTGCCGCAGCTGGTACATGAGACCGTGCGCTTTTTCGGCCGGCTCGATGCGGTGATCAACAATGCTTCCAGTTTTTTCCCGACGCCGCTGGCCGATATCAACGAGCACCAGTGGGACGACCTGATCGGCACCAACCTCAAGGCGCCGCTGTTCCTGGCGCAGGCTGCGGCATTCGAGTTGCGCCAGAACAACGGTGCCATCATCAACATCGTCGACATCCATGCCGAACGTCCCATGCACGACCACCTGGTATACAGCGTGGCCAAAGCCGGATTGGCTGCATTGACCCGCGGGCTGGCGGTGGAACTGGCGCCCAGGGTGCGCGTCAATGCCGTGGCGCCCGGCGTGATCGTGTGGCCGGAAAATTCTTCCTGGGAAAATTCGGTGCGCCGCAAGCAGATTGTCGACCAGACCCTGCTCAAGCGCGTGGGCGATCCGGACGACGTGGCGAAGACGGTATTTTTCCTGCTGAAGGAAGCGCCCTACATCACTGGCCAGATCATCAACGTCGACGGCGGCAAGAGCATCAATCATTAACGCACCACAATGAGCGCAGTCGTACAACCAATACAGGTCGAACACCACTCGACCAACTTCAACCGCCTCAAGGGCCGTCTCGAACACATGGTCGGCAAGGCCATTGGCGATTTCAATATGATCGAGGAAGGCGACACCGTGATGGTGTGCCTGTCCGGCGGCAAGGATTCCTATACCCTGCTCGACATCCTGCGCACGCTGCAGAAGCGCGCGCCGGTCGACTTCAAGCTGATTGCGATGAACCTCGACCAGAAACAGCCGGGCTTTCCCGCTGAGGTGCTGCCGCGCTATCTCGATTCCTTTGGCGTCGAATACCACATCGAGACCCAGGACACCTACTCCATCGTCAAGGAGAAGATTCCCGAGGGCAAGACCACCTGTTCGCTGTGTTCGCGCCTGCGCCGCGGCATCATCTACCGTGTGGCGGGCGAGCTCGGCGCCAACAAGATTGCGCTCGGCCACCACCGCGACGACATGGTGGAAACACTGTTCCTCAACCTGTTCTTCGGCGGCAAGCTGAAGGCGATGCCGCCCAAACTGGTTACCGACAAGGGCGACCATGTGGTGATTCGCCCGCTCGCCTACTGTACCGAGAAGGACATCGCGCGCTATGCGCGTGGCATGGAATTCCCGATCATTCCGTGCAACCTGTGCGGCTCGCAGGAAAATCTGCAGCGCCAGAACATCAAGGAAATGCTGCGGCAGTGGGAGCACCAGTATCCGGGGCGCACCCAGACCATATTCACCGCGATGCAGAGCGTCGTGCCGTCGCACTTGCTCGACACCAGCCTGTTCGGTTTCCGCGACATCAAACCGGGCGATGTGGTGGCCGAGGGCGATATGGCCTTCGACTGATCGGGGACGTGGTTTTCGATTTCTAGGGAGTCGTGCCAATGGCAGTCGAACAGGCGAGGCAGTCGCCGGCAGGCATAGAGGTTACGCTTGGTACAGCAGCGGTGCGTTGCACCGGGGCATGGACCGTGCGCGGTATCGCCCGGCTGGAACAACAACTGGCAGACTTTTCCTGGCCGACGGCAACAGAACTGACGCTCGACGGTTCCGCCATCTCCGCACTGGATACCTCCGGTGCCTGGCTGCTGCACCGCACCATCCACATGCTGGAACAACAGGGGCGCAGCGTTGCGCTTGGCGGGCTGCGCCCCGAATTCGATGCGTTGCTGAAACTGATTACGGCGCGCGCGGTCGTGGAGCCGGTCATGCCGGCTAGGGCCGTCCTGCTGGCAACTATCGGCCGCTGGGCGTGGGGCGGCATACGCGGTTTGTACGACATGCTGGCCTTTACCGGCGAAAGCGCGACCGTGCTGTTCCGCTCCCTGTTGCGGCCGAGCCGCATCCGCTGGCGTCCCATTTTGCACAACCTGCAGACCGCCGGTTTCGAGGCGCTGCCGATCACCGGCCTGCTGTCGTTCCTGATGGGCATCGTGATCGCCTATCAGGGCGCGGACCAGTTGCAGCGCTTCGGCGCCAACATCTTCATCGCCGACCTGGTCGGCCTGTCCATGCTGCGCGAACTGGCGCCGCTGTTGACTGCAATTATCGTCGCCGGCCGATCCGGATCGGCCTATGCCGCGCAGATCGGCACCATGAAAGTCACCGAGGAAATCGACGCGCTGCGCACCATCGGCGTCGGCATGCACGAGTTGCTGGTACTGCCCAAGATGATTGCGCTAATCATCGCGCTGCCGCTGCTTACGGTGTACTGCGATGTGACCGGCGTGCTCGGCGGTATGCTGATGGCGCGCTCCAAGCTGGATGTCAGCTTTGACGTGTTCCTGCACCGCCTCGGCGAAGCGATCCATCTGTCCTCGTTCATGACCGGCATTGCCAAGGCGCCGGTATTCGCTGCGATCATTGCACTGGTCGGATGCTTTCAGGGCCTGCAGGTCGGCGGCAGTGCCGACAGCGTCGGCCGCCAGACCACGGTCAGCGTGGTGCAGTCCATCTTTCTGGTAATCGTCGCCGATGCGCTGTTCTCGGTGGTGTTCAACTGGCTCAAGATATGAATCCAAATTTCTCACCACAGAGACACAGAGACACAGAGAAAACCGATGACGCAACATGTCATTGGCGATACCCAATACACTGTTCAAATAAATCAGATGCATGGAACAGCAGTTGGTTTTTCCTCTGCGTTCTCTGTGTCTCTGTGGTGTAGTAAGTTTTTAGAATGAAAACCGTCATCGACATTCGCGACCTGCACACCAGTTACGGTGCGGCCGAGGTGCACAAGGGCGTCAGTCTTGCCGTGCAGCCGGGCGAAATCTTCGCGCTGGTCGGCGGCAGCGGCTGCGGCAAGTCGACGCTGCTGCGCGCCATCATCATGCTGCTGCGGCCGCAATCGGGTTCGATCCGCGTGTTCGGCCAGGAAACCATCGGTCTCGGCGATGAACAGGCACTGCCGCTGCGCCGGCGCTGGGGCGTGATGTTCGAGCGCGGCGCACTGTTCAGTTCGCTCACGGTGGCGGAGAATGTCGGCATGGTGTTGCGCGAGCATACGCAATTGAGCTCGCGCCTGATCGAGGAGGTGGCTGCAGTGAAAATCGCGCTGACCGGATTGCCAGCCGACGCCGGTGCCAAATATCCGAGCGAGCTCTCGGGCGGCATGCGCAAGCGCGCGGCGCTGGCGCGCGCAATCGCGCTCGACCCGGAGCTGCTGTTCCTGGACGAACCAACGGCCGGCCTCGATCCATTGAGCGCCAGTGGCATCGACGAACTGGTGCGCAGCTTGCGCGACGCGCTCGGACTGACCATCATGATGGTCACGCACGATCTGGATTTGCTGTGGCGGGCGGCTGACCGTGTCGGCGTGCTGGATGGCGGATATATCCTCGGCACGGGTACCATGGATGAACTGGCACAGTCGGAGCACCCGGTGATCCGGGAATATTTTTACGGGCCGCGCGGTCGTGCCGCGCGCGAACAGGCATGGAAGAGAAAGTAAATTTCGCGGCAATCGGGGCGTTCGTGCTGGTGCTCGGCGCGGCCTTCATCGGTTTCACGCTATGGCTGAGCAGCGGCAAGTCGTATACCACCGCCTACGATACCTACCAGACCTACATGAACGACTCGGTGGCCGGACTCAATGTCAATGCGCCGGTGCGTTACCGCGGCGTCGAGGTCGGCCGCGTGCGCAAGATCGCGCTGGCACCGGACAACGTAGAGCAGGTGCAACTCACGCTGGATATCGTACGCAGCACCCCGGTCAAGACCGATACTGTGGCCGTACTGCAAACTCAGGGCCTGACCGGCCTCGCCTTCGTCGAACTGACCGGCGGCAGTCGCAACTCCCCGCCACTGCAAAAACAGCCGGGCGCAAAATATCCGGTGATCAAGGCCGGCCCCTCGCTGATGACGCGGCTCGATACCGCGGTCACCACGCTGCTCACCAATCTCAACAAGACCAGCGAGAACCTCAATGCGTTGCTGGATGCGGATAACCGCCGCGCGGTCAAAAAGACGCTGGTCGATCTCCAGAAACTGTCGAGCACACTGGCGGGGCGTTCCAAATTGATCGATTCCGGCATGGTCGATGCGGCGCATGCAATGAAGAACACCGCGCGCATCACCGACGAACTGGCGAAGCTCGGGACAAGCGGCGGGGATGCGAGCAGCACACTGAAGAACACGCGACAGTTCACCAGCGAGACGCTGCCCGAGATCCAGCAGCTGGTGACGCAGCTGCGCAGCCTGACCGGCTCGCTGCAACGCATCAGCAACGAGCTCGAAAAGAACCCGAGCATGTTGCTGTACGGCAAACAGTCCGCCAAGCGCGGCCCCGGAGAATGAGAACGATGAGATATTGCCGTATTCTGCTGCCGCTTCTGCTGCTGGCCGGATGTGCCGGCCTGCACCCGCCGCCGACGCAAGATGTGAATCTTTACCTGCTCGATGCGCAGGCCCCGATCAAGCATGCTGCCGTGAAGCGCAAGCTGGTGATCGAGGTCGGCGTGCCGCGTGCCCTGCCCGGCTTCGATACGCCGCAGATGGCTTACGTCCAGCAGCCATACAAGCTGGATTACTTTGCCGTCAATCGCTGGACCGACACGCCGGCGCACATGTTGGCACCGTTGCTGGCACAGACGCTGGAGCGGAGCGGAGCGTTCCGCGCCGTGGTGCGCGCGCCGAGTGCGGTGCCGGCCGACCTCAGGCTGGATACCGAGCTGGTGCGGCTGCAGCAGGATTTTCGGGTGAAGCCGAGCAAGGTGGAATTCACGCTGCGCGCACAACTGGTCGATCTGCGCCACGACCGCGTGCTGGCTACCCGGGTGTTCGACGAGACCGCAAGCGCGCCGAGCGAAAACCCCTACGGTGGAGTGATTGCAGCGAACCGCGCATTGCAGCGTATATTGAAAGACATCTCCGAATTTTGCGTGCGCGAGACGGAGATTCCATAACAGGCGTTATCCCATGCGGACCGCCGGAAAACGGTGCGAAATGGCATGAAGTGGCTTAAGCGCATACTGATTGCATTCATCCTGCTGTTGGCTTTTGCGGCAGCATTGCCGTTCTTCGTGCCGCTCGACGGCTATATTTCGCAGATCGAAAAAGAAGCTTCCGCCGCGCTTCATCATCCGGTTTCAATCAAGCATATCCGGTTTGCCGCCTTGCCGTTGCCGCACGTTACGATCACGGGTATTACCGTAGGCAAGCGTGGAAATTTCAGGCTCGGCCGTATGCGCGTAACGCCGGATCTTTTGTCGTTGTTGCGTCCGGTCAGGGTCGTTCGCAATATCGAGCTGGATGATTTGCTGATTACCCGGCAGGGACTCGAAAGTGCGGCGGCATTGGCCGGACGTGGTTCTGCCGGTACATCGCAGCCGCCCCCGTTCCGTATCGAGAACATTCGCATCAATAATGCACGAATCGCATTTGACAAGGCTCAACTGGGGCCGTTCGGGGCCCGCGTCGACTTCAACATGCAGGGGGACCCCCTCCGGACAGTGCTTGCCAGCAGCGATGGCAAACTCAAGGCAACCGTCCGCTTCGACAAGTCGCAATACCGGGTCGATGCCAATGCAGCGGGATGGACGCTATCGCTCGGTCCGCCACTGCTGTTCGACAAATTGTCCATAAAGGGTGTGGCAACGAACGATGGCGCTGATTTCAGCGAGGTGGCGGCATCGCTTTATGGCGGCACGGTGAGCGGCAAGGCAAGCGTCGACTGGAGCAAGGGGATGCATCTCGAAGGCGAGCTCGACATCAACCATCTGGAACTGCAGCAGATCGCCTCCATGCTGTCGCCTGATGCGGGCATCAGCGGCAAGCTCGATGCCAGTCCGGTATTCTCTGCCTCGGCCGCGTCCGCGAGCCAGTTGGCGGATGCATTGCAACTGGAGGCGAAGTTCGATGTCCAGCAAGGCGTGCTTCACGGCGTGGACATCAAGAAGGCCGCCAGCAACATGATCAAGCAGCCGGAGGCCGGTGGCGAAACCCGTTTCGATGAGCTGTCCGGGCATCTCGCCATGGCGCACGGCGGCTACCAGTTCACGCAACTGAAAATAAGCGCGAGCGCATTCACCGTCGATGGTGGCGAGGTGAGCATCTCGCCGGAAAAGAAGCTGTCGGGACGCATCCATGCCAAGGTTACGGCGCTTGGCTCCGTGCCACTCAACGTTGGGGGAACGGTCGATTCTCCGTTGCTCTATCCCACCGGTGGCACCATGACCGGCGCCGCCATCGGTACGATGATCCTGGGACCGGGGGTGGGCACTTCGGTGGGCGCGAAAGTCGGCGGTTTTGTCGAAGGCATGTTCGGCAAGAAGAAGAAAAAAGAAGAGAATCCGAAAAAATAGGGAGCGTTCCCAACGCGCAACGGCGACAATTTTCCAGCAGGCCCTGCCTGCTATTGGTTAACATGCCCGTGCGGGAAGACAAAAAACGGAAGAGGCATCAATGCCCGACCAACTGATCCAGACTGAACAAAACGATGCGCTGCGGGTCGAGCAGGCAAGACTGCTATACGCCAATCTGCCCGCGTCCATCGTCGTCAACACATTGCTTGCACTGATTCTGGTCAGCGTACTGAGCCCGGTGGTCGGTGCCGGCCGGTTGCTGAGCTGGCTGCTCCTGCTGGGTGTCATTTTGTCGGCGAGAATGGTGCTGATGCTGGCTTGGCAACGCAAGGGGCAGGAAGCTGGAAGCCAAGCACTGTACTGGATACGCTGGTTTCGCATCCTAGTCATTGCCACCGGCGTAATGTGGGGAATGGCCACCGTATTGCTGGCCCCGTCCGGGAACCTGCCGCATCAGGTCTATGTTTCTTTTGTGCTGGCCGGGCTGGGTGCCGGCGCCATCACATCGCTATCCATAGACCGGGTGTCCACGCTCGGATTCCTGTTGCCGGCGCTGCTGCCGCAGATCGCATTCTTCGTGATGGAGGGCAGCACAATTGCCCTCGGCATGGGCGCAATGATCATGCTGTTCCTGCTCTTTATCATGACCAGTGCTTCCCGTGCACGACGCAGCCTGCTGGAAAATTTTCGGTTACGAATCCAGGCCGTTGAGAACAAATTGCACTTGCGCTTCATTCTGGAAAACAGCCCTATAGCAACGCGTATTACCAGCGCCGCATCCGGGCAAGTGGTGTTTGCCAATCAGCGCTATGCCGAATTGATCGGTTCCGTTCCGGAAGAGGTAATCGGGATTAATCCCGCGTTATATTATGCAAACCCGCAGGATTTCGTGGAGATACTCGCGGAACTTGATCGGGGTAACCGGATTACCGACAAGCTGGTCGAGTTGCTGATTCCGGACGGGCGGACGGCGAAATGGGTGTTGGCATCCTACCTGCGACTGGAATACCAGGGCGAACCGGCGATCCTGGGCTGGTTCTATGACATTACCGATCGCAAGAAAATGGAGGAACAGGCACAGCATCTGGCGCATCATGACCCGCTTACCGGTGTGCCGAATCGAATACTGTTCACTGACCGGCTACAGCAGGCGCTGTTTGCTGCCCGGCGCGACAGCACATTGCTGGCACTGATGTTTCTCGATTTGGACAAGTTCAAGCAGATCAACGATACGCTCGGCCACAATGTGGGCGACCTGTTGCTGCAAGAGGTCGCCCGGCGCCTGCAGGACTGCCTGCGCGAATCGGATACAGTGGCCCGCATTGGCGGGGACGAATTTATCGTGTTACTGCCCGTGATCCGGACAGAACAGGACGCCCTGCAGGTTGCAGAAAAGATCCGTAGTGCCCTCAACCGGAGCTTCATGATTGCGGGACATGATCTGCAAATTTCTTCGAGTATCGGCATTGCCATCCATCCGCAGCATGGCGACGAAGAAAAACAGCTCATCAGGAATGCTGATACCGCGATGTACTACGCCAAAACCGGGGGGCGTAACAGGGCGACAGTCTACCGTCCCGACATGCAGGAATGAGTGGCGCAGCCAGTTGCGTGCTGCTGCATATTGTGAAAATTCCGGCATTGTGGAAGCATGTGATCAGCAGTCCAGACAGTTGGAGAAACGGGAAATAACTAATGAAATTGCCGAAGCCTGAAATGGGGGACATCTGGGGCGGACTTGCCGCGATGCTGGTCGCATTGCCTTCGGCCATTGCCTTCGGCGTCACCATCTATTCCCCGCTCGGCACTTCCTACGTTGCGCAGGGTGCACTGGCCGGCATCCTCGGCACCATCGCGCTCGGCATGATCGCGCCGGCGATGGGCGGCACCAACCGGCTGGTCACCGCGCCGTGCGCGCCGGCAGCAGCGGTGATGTCGGCCTTCGCCATCGAATACATGCAGGGTGGCGGCAGCCCCGGCGCCGCGCTGCTGCTGTTCGCACTGCTCGGCCTGCTGGCCGGCTTGCTGCAGATACTGTTCGGCACGGTGCGCCTCGGGCAGTTGATCAAATACATGCCCTACCCCGTGGTGAGCGGTTACCTGTCCGGCGTCGGTCTGATCATCATCGGCAGCCAGGTACCGATCTTCCTCGGCGCAGCCAAGGAAATGAGCATCTGGGCGGCGCTTGCCGCGCCCGGCGTCTGGAAATGGCAAAGCCTGGTGGTCGGTGCGGTAACCCTGGTCGTGATGCTGATCGCGCCGCGTTTCATCCGCCTGGTGCCGGCCGCGATACTTGCGCTGCTGGCGGGCATGGGCGCCTATTTCCTGTGCGGGCTGGCCGACCCGGCCCTGCTCACGCTGCAAGGCAATCACTTCGTCGTCGGCGCGCTCAACCTCGGCGGGGGCGGCAGCTTCACCGATGTGATGAGCGCCCGCTTTCATGCCGCAGGCGACATCGGCCTGGCCCAGATCAAGTACATTGCCGTGCCGGCGCTGACGCTGGCCGTACTGCTGTCCATCGATACATTGAAGACCTGCATGGTGCTCGATGCGCTGACCCACTCGCGCCACGATTCCAACCGCGAACTGATCGGCCAGGGCCTCGGTAATGTGACTTCCGCCATCTGCGGCGGCATGCCCGGCGCCGGCCAGATGGGGGCGACGCTGGTCAACATGTCCAGCGGCGGGGTGACCCGTATCTCCGGCATCATCGAGGGTGTGCTGGCGCTGGCCGCCTTCCTGGTGCTGGGCACGCTGATCTCCTGGGTGCCAGTGGCGGGCCTGGCCGCGATCCTGATCGTGGTCGGCGTGCGCATGATCGACCGCCACAGCTTCAG
>Ga0102953_1001137_pt1 | contig 17251 bp, 17 predicted proteins | sample SalPon2A_C_D2_MG_FD_78509 | JGI IMG/M metagenome (GOLD analysis project Ga0102953, IMG submission 78509) | Soil microbial communities from South San Francisco under conditions of wetland restoration - Salt Pond MetaG R2A_C_D2_MG | ecosystem: Environmental > Terrestrial > Soil > Wetlands | place... | reverse complement strand
CGAGGTCGCCGAGCTGCGCCGCACGCAGATGGACGATGTGGCGCCGCCCGGCCACAGCTTCGGCCGCTAGACGGGATCTGAGGCCGGGCAGGGCTCCGGCATCGGGAAGAGGGCGAGGAAGCGGCGTGCGTCGCGCTTGCCGCCCTCGACCTCGACCGCCCCCGAGGCCACCGCCTGCTCGACCGGCAGTTGGCCGGTCAGCACGGCGGCCAGCGTGCCGGCGTCGGGCGCGGCGATCGCGACCGCCGGGTCCTCGGCCTCACCGCGCTGCAGCTCCAGCCCGCCCGCGACGACGCGGACCGTGTAGGGGTCGCCGCCGACCCGCAGCTCGTAGCTGCCCTCCAGCCCGTTCGCCTGGGCCGGGTCGAAGAGCGAGCGCAGCGCCAGGACGATCGAGTCGGGGCCGATCTCGCGGCTCTCCGGCGGCACCGGCGAGCGCGCGCCCCAGGCGCCGAGCCTGGTCACGATCGGCTCCAGCTCCGCCCCCCACTCGGTCAGCTCGTAGACATGGGTCGCCGCGGGCGGCGGCAGATCGCGCCGCCGCACAATCCCGTTGGCCTCGAGTTCGCGCAGACGCTCGGAGAGGATGTTCGGGCTGGCGTGCGGCAACCCCTCACGCAGGTCGGTGAAGCGCTTCGGCCCGAGCAGCAGCTCGCGCACCACCAGCAGCGCCCAGCGCTCGCCGACCAGGTCGAGCGCGTAGGCGAAGCGGCACGCCTCTCCGTATGAGCGCTTGCCCGCCATCGCCCACCAGTTTAGCCCATTGATACAAAATCACAACCATCGAGTCATTTTTCCGAACGTCTTGCTACAGTGCCGCAATCGTCCACAGCAGACCCGAGGAGGCATGAGATGACCACGAGCAGCGACGAGCGCACCCGCTGGCTGGCGCTCTACGTCCTCTGCGCGGGGATGCTGATGATCGTCCTCGACATCACGATCGTCAATGTCGCCCTGCCCTCGATCCAAGACAGCCTCGGCTTCTCCCAGAGCAACCTCGCCTGGGTGGTCAACGCCTACCTCGTCCCCTTCGGCGGGTTGCTGCTGCTCGCCGGGCGGCTCGGCGACCTGCTCGGCCAGCGGCGCATCTTCCTCACCGGGCTGGCGGTGTTCACGGCGGCCTCGCTGCTCTGCGGGCTCTCGCAGACGCAGGAGATGCTGGTCGGCGCCCGCTTCATCCAGGGAGTCGGCGGCGCGCTGACCTCGGCGGTGATCCTGGGAATGATCGTGACGATGTTTCCCGAGCCGCGCGAGCAGGCGAAAGCGCTCGGCGTCTACGCCTTCGTCGCCTCGGCCGGCGGCTCGATCGGCCTGCTGGTCGGCGGGGTGCTGACCGAGGCGATCGCCTGGCACTGGATCTTCTTCATCAACCTGCCGATCGGCGTCGCCACCGCGGCGATGGCGCGGCGGCTGATCGCCGACCGGCCGGGCCTCGGCTTCGGCGAGGGCGCCGACATCCTCGGCGGGGCGCTGATCACCGCCGGCCTGATGCTCGGCGTCTACACGATCCTCGAGGTCTCCGAAAACGGCTGGGGCTCGACCCAGACGCTGGTCCTCGGCGCGGTCTCGCTGGCCCTGGAGGCGGCCTTCGTCATCCGCCAGACGCGGATCGCCAACCCGCTGATGCCGCTGCGGCTGTTCCGCTCGCGCAACGTCTCCGGCGCCAACGCGCTGCAGATGCTGCTCGTCGCCGGGATGTTCTCGACCTTCTTCCTCGGCGCGCTCTACCTGCAGCAGATCCTCGGCTACAACCCGCTCGAGGTCGGGCTCGCCTTCCTGCCGACGACGTTGGTCATGGGCAGCCTCTCGCTCGGCTTCTCCGAGCGGCTGATCATGCGCTTCGGCCCGCGCAACGTGTTGATCCCCGGGATGGCGCTGGTCGCCGCGGCGCTGCTGCTGTTCGCCCGCACGCCGGTCGACGGCCAGTACCTCCCCGACCTGCTGCCGCCGCTGCTGCTGATGGGCATCGGGATCGGCATCTCCTTCTCCTCGCTGATGACGCTGGCGATGTCGGGAGCGACGCCGAGCGACGCCGGTCTCGCCTCGGGCATCGTCAACACCAGCGCCCAGGTCGGCGGCGCGATCGGCCTCGCCGTGCTGGCGACGCTGGCGGCAGAGCGGACGAGCACGCTGGAAGACGGCGGCGCCGCGGTCTCCGCGGCGCTCAACTCGGGCTTCCACCTCGCCTACCTGGTGGCGGCAGGTCTCGTCGGCGTCGCCCTGGCAATCGCGATCTTCGTCCTGCGCTCCGTGCCGATGCCCGACCCGGCCGCGATGGCCGAGGCCGCGCCCGGCGAGGAGCCGCAAGGCGCCCCCGAGCCCGCCTACTCGGAGGTCGGATAGCAACTTGGAATCGACGCGACCTGCATCGGAACCCTATTTGGGGCTCGATGCAGGTCGCGTCCCTAAAAGGAGGATGAGATGGGACAGCCGGTTGTGCATTTCGAGGTGATCGGGAAGGACGCGGCGAAGCTGCAGAGCTACTACGCCGAGCTCTTCGACTGGAAGGTCGATGCGAATAACCCGATGAACTACGGCATGGTCAAAGGCGAAGACAATCCGTCGAGCATGGGCAGCATCGGCGGCGGGGTCGGCGGGCCCGGCCCGGACGGCTACGAGGGCCATGTCACCTTCTACGTCGCCGTGCCGGACGTCGAGGCGGCGCTGCAGAAGGCCGAGAGCCTCGGCGGCACCCGGGTGATGGGGCCAGAGAAGATCATGGAGGACGTCGAACTCGGCCAGTTCACCGACCCGGAGGGCCACCTGATCGGCCTAGTCCGCGGCTCCGCCTGAGGTTCAGCCCGCTGCTTCGGCGCGTTTGAGGCCGCTGCGGGCCCAGAGGGCGAAGAGGAGCGGGAGGGCGATGGCGATCGAGAAGGCGAGGGCGACGACGACCGGTTCGCCGGAGATGAAGCCGCGGCCGGCCTCGAGCAGCGCGGTCACCGGGTTGACCGAGGCGACCGCGTGGATCCAGCCGCTGAGCAGCGCGAGCGGCACGTAGACCGGGGCGAGGAAGAGGATCAGGAAGACCGGGAACTGCATCAGCGGGCCGCCCTGGATCGAGCGCACCCGCATCGCCACGCCCGCCGCCCACATCGTCGCCGTCAGGTTGACCAGCACCGCCAGCCCGTAGAGGCCGAACAGTTCGACCCCGCCGCCGCCCACCTGCATCCCGGCGACGAGCGCGACGACGGTCAGCACCGTCCAGGTGAGCAGCGCCCGCAGCAGCGCCGCCAGCGCGTAGCCGAGCACGATCCCGCGCCGGTCGCGCGCCGCCAGCAGGTAGCGGCGGGCGAAGCCGCTCTCGAAGTCGCGGGCGATGCCGAAGCCGGTGAAGACGCCGCCGAAGGCCGCCGACTGGAGCAGCACGAAGACGAACTGGAAGGCGGTGTAGCCGGCCGGGAAGTCGAAGCCGGGCGCGTCGGCGATCGCCGATAGGCCGCCGGCGAAGGCGATGAAGAAGAACAGCGGGAAGACGATCGCGGGCACGATGAACTGCGGGTTGCCGATGAAGATGCGGACGCTGCGCCAGGCGACCGCGCCGGCGATCTGCCGGGTCACGTGCGCACCAGCCGCGTCTTCAGCGCGCCCGCCGCCGCCCACATGCCGATCGCGCCGATCGTCGTGGCGATCGCGAAGCCGAGCGCCAGATCGCCCAGGTTCCAGCCTTCGATCAGCAGCGAGCGGTAGGCCTGCAGCAGGTAGGAGACCGGGTTGGCGCTGGCGATGTCGTGGAACCACTGGGTCTGGATCAGGTCGAGCGGCAGCGCCATCGAGGAGATGAAGAGGAAGACGAAGAAGACCGGGAAGAGGCTCTGCACCGCCTCGCCGTTGCCGGTCCGCAGGGCGGCGAAGAGCCCCAGCGTGCCGAAGGCGACGGTCGTGCTGACGGCGAGCAGGACGATGACCAGCGCGCCGCCGGCGCCCGCGGCGAGGTCGGCGCCGGCGATCAGGCCGACCGCGAGGTAGGTCACCGCCTGCACGAGACCGAGCACGATCGCCCCCGCGAGCAGCCCGCTGAGCAGCGCCGCGCCGCGCAGCGGGGTCAGCGCCAGCCGGTTGAGGAAGCCGGTCTCGATGTCGCGCGCGAGGTCGGTGCCGGCGTTCATCACCGAGAACAGCGCCCCCTGCATGAAGGGGACCGCGAGGGCGAAGGTGAGGTAGGAGTCGGTCGGGAAGCCGGGCAGGTTGGTCGCGTCTTTCAGCCCACCCGAGTTAACCGCGAGCAGGAAGAGCGGGAAGATCAGCGCCGGCACGATCTGGCCCGGCTGGCGCAGCGTGCGCAGCACGGAGCGCCGCGCGAGCTGCCCGACCTGGTTGCGCAGCCGGCCGCTCACGGGGCTCCGACCGCCTCCATTTCCTCGCTGCCGGGCTCGCCGCTCTCCGGCGCGTCGCCGGCTCCCTCGAGCGAGCGCCCGGTCTTGGCGAGGAAGACGTCGTCGAGCGAGGGCTGGTGAAGTTGCAGCTGCTCGACCGCGATCCCGGCCGCGTCGAGCGCCCGGACGACGTCGGCGAGCTGCGACTCGCCGCCGTCCAGCCGCACCGAGAGGCCGCCGCGACGGGTCGGGTCGCAGCGCTCGCCGAACGGCCGCAGCGCCTCCGCGGCGCCAGCCTGGTCGGCCGGGTCGCGCGGCACCGCCTCGACCGTCGGCCGGCCGATCTCCGCCTTCAGCTCCGCCGGCGTCCCCTCGGCGACGATCTTGCCGTGGTCGATGATCCCGACCCGGTCGGCGAGCGCGTCCGCCTCCTCCAGGTACTGCGTGGTGAGGAAGACCGTGACGCCCTCCTTGGCGAGCCCGGTGACCTCGTCCCACAGCGCGGTGCGGCTCTGGATGTCGAGCCCGGTCGTCGGCTCGTCGAGGAAGAGGATGCTCGGCCGGTGAGCGAGCGCCAACGCCAGGTCGAGCCGCCGTTTCATCCCGCCCGAGTAGCCGCCCACCCGGCGGTCCGCCGCCTCGGAGAGGCCGACCCGGGCGAGCAGTTCGGCAGAGCGCTCGTCGCGCTCGGCCGTCGGCAGCCCGTGCAGGGCGGTCTGCAGGCGCATGTGCTCGCGCCCGCTCAGCAGCGGGTCGAGCGCCGCCTCCTGCAACGCGGCGCCGATCGCGCCGCGCACCCGACCGCCTTCGCTCGTGATGTCGAAGCCGGCGACCCGCGCCGTGCCCGCGGTCGGCGGCAGCAGCGTCGTCAGCATCAGCACGGTCGTCGACTTGCCGGCCCCGTTGGGGCCGAGGAAGCCGTAGATCTCGCCCGGCTGCACCCGCAGGTCGATCTCGTCGACCGCCCGCGGCCCGTTCTTGAACTCGCGCACCAGCCCTTCGGCTTCGATCCCGGCGCGCTCGGGACTCTCGTTCGTCATCGCATCTCCGGCGTAGGGGTCGAGCCCGGAAGCTACCGGTCCGCAACCGCCCGCCGGTGTGACGGAAGCACGCGGCGGGCGTTGAAGGCGAGCGCCCGCGGGACGATCGTGGCAAGCGCCCGCACCGGCGTCACCTGGCGGGTCGCGAAGGCGTCGAAGCGGGTGGCGATCTCCGGGTCGCTCGCCGCCGCCTCCATCACCAACCGCTCGGGGAAGGTGAAGCGCCGCCCATCCGCGTAGTCGTCGATCTGCGCCGCGTGCAGACGCAGGCCGCGCCGGTGACGGCGCCGGTAGCGCTTCAGCCCCCGCTCCAGCGGCTCCGCCCCGCGCAGCGCCGGGCCGACCGAGTCGGCGAGCCATTCCGCCGACTGGAAGGCCCAGCCGCAGCCGACGCCGAACAGCGGGTCGGTCGCCAGCCACGCATCGCCCTCGCGCAGCAGACGCTCGACGATCACCGCGTCGTAGCGCCCGCCGTTCGGCTTGCTCGCGCTTTGCTCGATTTTCCCATGATGACGCGTCGAAGCCCCACTTGAGCGGTCGCACGCCGCGGCGTACTGTGGACGGTGTGATGCCCCCGCAGACCCGATACGCGCGCAGCGGTGAGGTCGGGATCGCCTACCAGGTCTTCGGCGAGGGCGAGCTGGATCTGGTCGTCGCCTTTCCCTTCCTCTCGCACCTCGACCTGATGTGGGAGAACCCGGCGCTCTCGCGCTTCGTCGACCGGCTCGGCTCCTTCGCCCGGGTGCTCGTCTTCGACCGGCGCGGCGTCGGCCTGTCGGACCCGGTGGCGGGCGCGCCGACCCTGGAGGAGCGGATGGACGATGTGCGCGCGGTGATGGACGCCGCCGGCTCCGAGCGGGCGGCGCTGCTCGGCATGTCCGAGGGAGCGACGATGTGCGTGCTCTTTGCCGCGACCTACCCGGAGCGCACCTCGGCGCTCGTCCTCTGGGGAGCGATGCCGCGCTCGACCGCGGCGCCGGACTACCCCTGGGCGCCCGAGCGGGAGGCGGTGATCGAGGCCCAGGATGAGCTGATCGGGCCGATGTGGGGCCAGGGCGCGACGATCGACATCTTCTCGCCGAGCATGGCCGGCAACGCGACGGCGCGCGAGTTCCAGGCCCGCTTCGAGCGCCAGGCGGCGAGCCCGATGCGCGTGCAGCAGCTGTTCGAGATGTTCCTCGACACCGATGTGCGCGGCGCCCTGCCGCTGGTCCAGACGCCGACCCTGATCCTCCACCGGCGCCAGGACCATGCCGTCAACTGCCGCGCCGGGCGCTGGCTGGCCGAGCAGATCGAGGGCAGCCGCTACGTCGAGCTCGAGGGGGAGGACCACTTCCCCTGGGTCGGCGACAGCGAGCCGGCGCTGGCGACGATCGAGGAGTTCCTCACCGGCGTGCGGCCCGGGCCCGCGACCCAGCGGGTGCTGGCGACGGTGCTGTTCACCGACATCGTCGACTCGACCCGCCTGGCGACGGAGCTGGGCGACCGGCGCTGGCGCGAGCTGCTCGGGCAGCACGCGGAGCTGACCCGGGAGCAGCTGCGGCGCTTCGGGGGACGCGAGATCAAGAGCACCGGCGACGGCTTCCTCTCCACCTTCGACGGGCCGACGCGCGGCGCCGAGTGCGCGCGGGCGATCGCCGACGCGATGCCGGCGCTGGAAATAGAGCTGCGCGCCGGCCTGCACACCGGCGAGGTCGAGCTGATCGGCGAGGACGTCGGCGGCATCGCCGTCCACGTCGCCGCGCGGATCGCCGCCCTGGCGGGGCCGCGCCAGGTGCTCGCCTCGCGCACCGTGCGCGACCTCGCCGCCGGCTCGGCGGTCGACTTCCAGCCCGCCGGGCGGCACGCGCTGAAGGGTGTCCCCGACGAGTGGGACGTCTACAGCGTCGGCTGAGTCAGCCCGTGTAGGGGTGGGTCGGGGTGACGCCGTCAGGGGCGAGGAGGTCGAAGCCGTCGGGGGTGTTGAGGTAGTCGTGGGTGCGGCCCGGTTCGTCGGTGTGGCCGTACTGCCAGACCACCTTGCGGGTCTTCGGGTCGATGATCGCGAGGCGGTGGCGGTAGTCGTCGTTGACCGCGATCAGGCCGCCGGGCAGGCGCTCGGCGAGGCTCGGGTGGTCGAGCATCCCGGGGCCGGAGGAGGGGTGGTATGACCAGAGGATCTTGCCCGCGCGGTTGAATTTGTAGATCCCGCCGGGGGTCGTGTAGTCGGCGACCAGGTAGCGGTCGGGGCCGAGCTGCTGCGGGTCCGACGGGTATTCGATCGGCAGCTGCACGCTCCAGACCAGCTTGCCGCCGCGGGTGATCTCGTCGATGTAGGAGCCGTTGACCTCGGAGACCAGCAGGTTGCCGTCGGGCAGCGGCGTGTCGCCGTTGGGCGAGCCGAGCAGCTTCGGCGGTTCGTGCGCGCAGGCGCTCGGGCTGCCGAATTCGCGCAGCACCTTCTTCGCGTGGGAGATCAGCAGCACGCGGCAGTTCTGCGCGTCGGCGACCGAGATCGTCCCGTCGCGCCACAGGTAGGCGTCGTCGGGCTCGTGCAGGTAGCCGGGTTCGGAGCCGGCGACGCCCGCGTGGCCGTAGGACCAGAGCAACTTTCCGGACGGGTAGGCGAGCCGGACGATGCGCTCGTTCTGCTCCTCGTTGGCGATGATCTGCGTGCCGTGGTTGGTGAAGAAGGCGTCGTCGGGGAAGTAGAAGCCCTGCGCCGGCCCCGGGTGCGCGTGCGACGGGTAGTGCCAGAGGACCTTCTTCTGGGCATTGACGACCAGCAGCCGGTCGTTGCCGCGGTCGGCGATCATCAGGCTGCCGCGGAAGGGCGGCGGGTTGTGCTGGGACGGGGCGCTCGCGGGCTTTTCGCCGCTCGCGGCGGCGGGCGCCTCTTCGTGCCGCAGCTCGATCCGCACGACGCTGTCGAGCGCCGTGCCGCCGCCGCCCTTGCCGCCGATCAGGTAGCCGGTCGAGCCGACCACGGCCGCGCCGCCGCCGGCGACCGCCGCCGGCAGCCGCCCCGCGGCGCTGGCCTTGCCGGACGCCGGGTCGAAGCGCCAGATGCGGTCGCTGACCGTCCCGCCGGCTTCGCCGCCGAGCACGTAGGCGCGCCCGCCGAGCGTCACCGCGCTGAGGTCCGAGCGCACCGTCGGCAGGCGGCCGGCGCTCGCGGCGCCCGCATCTCGTCCCACGGTCCCGTCGCTCAGCGGCAGCGCCTGCACCTCGTCGCTGCTCGCTTCCGTGCCGCCGCCGAAGACCAGCACCCGGTTGCCGAGCACGGCCGCGGCGGCGTCGTGCAGCGGGCCGCTCAGCGACCCCGCTTCGCGCAGCTTGCCGCTCGCGGGATCGAGCTGGAAGACGCCGCTTACCGAGCTTTCGCCCGAGTCCAGCCCGCCGAGGATCAGCGGCCCGCCCGGCAGCCCGACGACCGACTCGGCCGAGATCGGCGCCGGCAGCCGGTAGGGCGCCATCCGCGCGACGAGCTTGGTCCGCGCCGCCGCCGGGCGTGAGTCCGCGCCGCCGCCGGGCGTGAGTCCGCGCCGCCCCCGGATCCATGCGACCCGGAGCGCGCCAGCGCGAACACGGCGACGACCAGGACCGCGGCGCCCGCGAGCGCCGCCAGCAGCCGCAGCCTGCCGCGCCGCCTCGCCCGTCGTGCTCTGCTCTCGGGCCGGGGCCGCCGTTGATCCACGGCGGCAGCATCCGGGCGGGGCGTAAACCCCGCCTAAGCGAAGGTTGAGAGGACTCTCACCGCTCGGCGACCGCCCAGATCGCGAGCGGCGGCGGGATCAGCAGGAAGGCGAGCGAGGCGAGCTCGGCGATCGCGTCGGCGGTCGAGAAGTGGTCGAGGTGGGTGGCGTGGAAGACCAGGTGGATCGCCGCGGTCAGCAGCCAGGCCGCGCAGACGGCGCGGACGAGAGTCGCCTGCAGGGTCCACGCCGCCCAGGCGAAGAGCAGGGCGAAGCCGAGGTAGAGGCCGCCGACATCGGTGACCAGGTGCTCGTTGTACGGGGGCAGCAGGTCGACCCAGTGGCGGAGGAAGGGGAAGTCGTCGTAGAAGGCGTGCGGCGCCAGCGTCGCCGTGAGCCCGATCGAGGCCGCGGACAGCAGCAGGATCGTAAGCGCCGCGCGGGCGACGGCCGGTGACCTCATCGGTCGGGCAGCCGCACGTGGCGCAGCTTCTCCGGGTTGCGGACGACGTCGAGCGCGACGATCCGCCCGGCGTCGATCGTGAACGAGAGCACGTTGAGGTGCCTGCCTTCGAAGTAGACGAAGCCGAGCTGCCCGTTGACGGCGCCGGGCGCCCCGCGCATCTCGCGGCCGTCGCGCCGGCGCGTGCGTTCGAGCGCCAGCAGCGCCCGCGCCACCCGCTCGGCGCCTTCGAGCGGGAAGCGTGAGGCGGGGACATGACCGCCGCCGTCGGAGCGGAAGACCACCTCGGGGTCGAGCACCTCCATCAGCCGATCGAGGTCGCCCATCCCGCAGGCTTCGACGAAGGCCAGGACGACCCGTTCATGCTCCTCGGGAGAGGCCGGGAAGCGGGGCCGGCCCGCCTCGATGTGCCGGCGGGCGCGGGCGGCGAGCTGGCGCACGGCGTCCGGCGAGCGGCCGACCGCCTCGGCGACCTGGTCGAAGGGCAGGCCGAACATGTCGTGCAGCAGGTAGGCGGTGCGCTCGGCCGGCGAGAGGCGCTCGAGCACGACCAGCAGCGCGGTCGCCACCGACTCGTCGAGGGTGACCCGGTCGGCGGGGTCGCCCTCGCCGAGCCGCTCGACGATCGGCTCGGGCAGCCACTGGCCGACGTACTCCTCGCGCTTGCGACGCGCCGCCTTCAGCGCGTCGAGCGAGAGCCGCGCGACGACCGTGGTCAGCCAGGCGCGCAGGTCCTCGATCTCCTCCGGGGCGGCGCGCTCCAGCCGCAGCCAGGCGTCCTGCACGACGTCCTCGGCTTCGGCGAGGCTGCCCAGCGTGCCGTAGGCGACCCGCAGCAGCTGCGGGCGCAGCTGCTCGAAGGCGGTCGCGAGGTCATCCATCGGCGAGCCAGCGTTCGAAGGTCGGACCGCCGGCCGCCGCGGCCGGGTTGCAGAGCGCCGCTTCGCGCAGCGGACGGCCGATCCGGCCGGCCATCGGGATGCGCAGCGGCAGCAGGCGCCGCCCGCGGGCCGCGCGCCAGGCGTGCGCCAGCTCGCTCAGCGTGCGGACCTCCGGGCCCGCGACGTCGGGTAGGCGGCCGGCCGGCTCGGCCCGCGCGGCCTCAGCCAGGCGCGCGGCGACGACCCGCACATCGACCGGCTGCAGGCGGGCGCTGCCGGTCGGCAGCAGCCGCCGCCGCGCCGCGGCGCCGAAGGCCCAGTCGAGCAGGTCGTGGAACTGGCTCGCCCGCAGCAGGCTCCAGGGCACCCGCCCCGCGGCGATCGCCTCCTCCTGCGCCAGCTTGGCCTTGTAGTACGGCATCGGCACGCGGTCGCAGCCGAGGATCGAGACGCCGACGTAGTGGCGCACGCCCGCCTCGGCCGCCGCGTCGAGCAGCCGCCGGGTGATCGCGACCAGCTCGTCTCCCCTGCTCGGCGAGGTGTTGGCCGCGTCGACCAGGACCTCGACCCCGGCCAGCGCCTCCGCGAGCCCCTCGCCGCCCGCCAGGTCGACCCGCCGGTGGGCGACGCCCGCGGGCAGGTTGCCGGGGGCGGTGCGGCTCAGTGCCACCACCTCGTCGCCGCGCCGCGCCAGCTCTGCCACCAGCGGCGTCCCCAGGGTGCCGGTCCCGCCGGCAACGGCCACCTTCATGCCACGACCACCTCCGTTCGGATCGCCCTTCAGTCTCCACCAAGGAGACGATCGGCGCCCTACGCGCGTGACATCGAGCCGAAGAGCTCGGTCGAGGGGATGCCGATCAGCTCGCCGGCGAAGCGCTTCTCGCGCCCGTAGACGACCCAGGTGGTGTCGATTTCGCCGATGTCGAGGTCGAGCCGCAGCTCCCCGGCGTGCTCCTCGACATGCTCCATGTGAGTCAGGCCGGAGTCGTAGTCGCCGCGCATCAGGCCCTCGGCGACGAGCGGCTTGGAGGCGACGTCGATCACCTCCTGCCAGCCGGAGAGGTCGATGTAGCCCTTGGTCGCCGGGACGATCCCCAGCGAGCGCGGCCGGTCGACGTCGGCGCGGCTGAGCAGCACCAGGTGCTTGGTCGGGTAGATGAAGGTGTCGACGACCCAGACCTCGGTCCAGTACTTCTCGGTGATCTCATGCACCTTCGGGTGGGCGCTGCACTGGACGAGGAAGGCGCCGGGCGTCTCGCGCAGCATCTCCAGCCCGTCGAAGAAGTCGACGATCAGCTCGATCGCGTAGTCCTCGACCCCCTGGAACTCGGCATAGCGCCGGACCGCCCGCTCGTGGCAGGTCCCGGTCGGGCCGAGCGTGATGAACGTCGTCCGCGCCATTGGCGCTAAAGGATACTCGACTAAAGCCGGCTCCTCCCAAAACGGCAGCGCGGGCGGCGCGGTCGAGGTTTCGACCGCATAGCGGATCAAACCTCGACCGCGGTGGGTGAAATCAGGGCGGCGGGACCTGTGAGGCCATCTGGGTGTAGCCGGCGGCGCTGGGGTGGATGCCGGTGTCGCCGCTGATCACCCACGGCGGGCCGTCGATCGGCCCCGAGCAGAAGGACAGCGGGTGGGCGGCCAACAGCTCGTCCTGCGCCGGCGTCGACTGCACGCTGGGGCCGTCGACCTCGTAGCCGAGGTGCGAGCAGGAGTAGTTCGACGGGTAGAGCGGCGAGATGTCGATGCCGACCGGGAAGTGCGGCGGCGTCACCACATGCAGCTGCGGCGAGCCGACTTCGGTCGCCACCGAGGCGATTTCTTCGTTCAGCAGCCCTCCCATCTCGGCAATCTGGTCGACGCTGTAGGCGAGCGCGGAGGAGGGGATCGAGAGGTGGTACTGCATCAGGTAGATCGTCGCTTCGGTGTTGGCGACGAGGTCTTCGTAGAGCTGCTTGAGGCGCGCCCGCAGCTGCACGCCCTCGAAGGCTTCCTCGATGCAGTCGCGGTAGTGGCCGAAGAGGTCGGACCAGATCGCGCAGCCCATGTTGTCGATGCCGAAGAGCATTTCGGAGAGCAGCGGGTTGGCGCCCATCGTCATCAGCACGTAGTCCGGTTCTTCGGCCTCCATCTGCTTCAGCGTCGAGTAGAGCTGGCCGCCGGGCAGCCAGGTCTTCGGTTCGGAGCCGCTGACCGCGAGGTTCTCGTAGTCGGTCACGCCGTGTTCGTTCGACCACTGCGCCGCCCAGGAGACGTTGTTGGAGAGGCCGTAGTCGGGGGCGTAGCGGACTTCGGTTTCTTCGTTGCTGCGACTGGCCGAGTTCGACGAGCAGGAGTCGTCGAAGAACTTTTCCGCCGGCTTGCACCAGAGCAGGCTGGTGAACGGCATCAGCGAGCCGTCGTCGTAGTAGCCGAAGCCGGCGGTGACCGAGTCGCCGATCGCGCGGACGACCGGGCCGGTGTGGCTCAGCACCCTGATCTCGACCGGCGCCGAGCGGGGGCGCGCCGAGCTGCGCGCGCCACGACCGCGGCGCTGGCGCAACCTGACCGAGTCGGCTCCGCGGAACCGCTGCGCCGAGCGGTAGATCAGCCGCCCGCCGCGGATCCGGGCGGAGCCGTTGGTCGGCCGCCGGGCGATCCGCCAGCGCACCGGCCTGCCGCAGTGGGGCAGCGGCAGGACGACCCGCTTGCCGGGACGGGCGTGGCGGAGTGGCGGGCTGCTACAGAGCCGCCTGCCGGCGAAGCCGCGGGGCAGCGTCTGCAGCTCGCGCACCGGGGCATCGAGCTCCGGCGTGCCGTCGCGGTTGATGTCGAGCACCGCAGCGGCGTCGACCTGTACGAGCGGTCGCGCCCGGCCGCGGTGGCGGCCGGTTCCGACGCCGAGTTCGAGCTGCCGCGTCAGCGCCGGTCCCAGCCCGATGCGGTGGACGAAGGTGAAGCGGTTGCGGCGCTCGGGGCGGCGCAGTTCGCCGCCGTTCGCCCGGGCGCGCAGGCGCCAGGCGCGGATCGCGCCGCCGCGCCCCGGCCGGCGCAGGGTGAGCCGCAGCTCGACCGGCTGTCCGAGCAGCTGGACCGGGTAGCGCACCGGAACGAGCAGCGAGGCGCGCCCGCCCGCCGGCGCGCTCATCCGCACCCGGCCGACCTTGACCGCCGCGGCTTGTGGCGGGTCCGCGGCAATCGCCGCCGGCGCGAGCAGCAGGCCGCTCAGGCAGGCGAGCGCGAGGCAGAGGGCGAGTGCGCGCCGCGGGCCTGCCCCGCGTGAACGTTCGGCATCGGACATGCGCGCGGCACGTTACTAGCGGGGACCGCCCGCCTGCCTCAGGCGGGCGTGAGGCGCGCGGCCTGCCGCGAGGGCAGCAGCAGGGCCGAGCCGCAGACCATCGCGAAGGCCGTCGCCTGCAGCACGAGGCCGAGCGGGTCGGCGGCGAGCGGGTCGCCGAAGACGAGCACGCCGCCGGCGATCTGGGTCGCGTTGGCGACCAGGCCGATCAGGCCGATCGTCTCGACCGCCTGGCCTTTCTGCAGCGCGCCGACGGTCGCGTACTGGGCGAGGGCGCCGCAGACGACGGTCAGCGCGATCCAGGGCCCGAGCACGGCGAGCGAGACCCCGCCGGCGCCGAGCAGCCCCTTGATCGCGACCCCGGCGAAGGCGATCAGGATGCCGGCGAGCGCGGCGAGCAGCACGCCGCGGCGGGCGGCCAGGCGTGGAGAGCGGTGGCCGAGGGCGAGGCCGCTGGCGAGCAGCGCCAGGCCTCCCTCGAAGCCGAGGATCGCCCCGGTCGAGAAGGCGGAGTCGCTGCCGTGCAGCGAGGGCAGGGTCAGCGCGAGCAGCGCCAGGCCGCAGCCGCCGAGCAGCAGCGCCAGCCACTGCTGGCGCTCGACCGGGTCGCCGAAGAGCCGCTGTGAGAGCACCGCCAGCGTCACCGCGCCGCCGGCCAGCACCGCCTGCACGAGTGAGATCGGCGCCAGCGAGAGCGCAGCGACGTGGACCAGCCAGGCCAGCGCCGCCAGCCCCCAGCCCGCCGCGAACCAGCGCGAGCCGGCAAGCGTGCGGGCGCTGCGCAGCGGCTGCTGGATGCGGATCGGCTCGACCCTGTGGCAGCCCCGGTGCTTGAGCAGCGAGGCGAGGTTCGTCATCAGGGCGGCGACGAGGGCGAGTGCGATGCCGAACTCCACATCTCTCCTATCGGCAGGCCGCGGCCCGACGCGTGGCGGCGTTCATCGCGCAGCCTTGGGCCGGCGGCGGCGCCGGCGCGAGCGTCCCGATCCCGGTGGACGCCGGTTCTGCCCCTGCGACTCGACGCGCGGCCGGTCGCCGCGACCGTGGTCGAACTCGCGCGCGAGGTCGAGCGCGACGGCCATCTTGCGCACTTCGTCCGCCTGGTCGGCGAGAACGAAGCTGATCCCGGTGCCGCTCCGTCCCGCGCGCCCGGTCCGCCCGACCCGGTGTACGTAGGCGTCGCGGTCGCCGGGGGCGTCGAAGTTGACCACCTGCGTGATCCCGTCGACGTCGATCCCGCGGGCCGCGACATCGGTCGCGACGAGGGCGTCGACGTCGCCCCGCTCGAAGCGGGCGAGGGCGCGTTCGCGCTGGCCCTGGCTTTTGTCGCCGTGCATCGCGGCGGCCTCGACCTGCTGGTTGCGCAGGCGCTTGACCAGGCGGTCGGCGCCGCGCTTGGTGCGGACGAAGACCAGCGTGCGCCCGCCGTCGGCGGAGCGAAGCTGCTCGACCAGATGATCGAGCTTGGCGCTCTGGGAGTCGACGTGGAGGAAGCGGTGCTCGATGTCGGCCGTCGCGGCTGGGTCGGCCTCACGGGTGTGACGGCGCGGCTCGCGCGTGTAGGCGGCGGCGATCTTGCCGGTCGCGCCCTCCAGGGTCGCCGAGAAGAAGAGCGTCTGGCGGGCCGGTGGGGTCTGCTGGACGATCCGGTCGACGGCGGGCTTGAAACCCATGTCGAGCATCCGGTCGGCCTCGTCGAGGACGAGGATGCGGACGCGGTCGAGCGAGAGCGTGCCGCGGGCGATCAGGTCCTCGAGCCTGCCCGGGGTGGCGACGACGATGTCGGCGCGCTTCGCCGCGGCGCTCTGCGGGCCGAAGCCGACGCCGCCGTAGACGGCGGCGATCCGCAGCCGGCGCGCCTCGGTGATCGACGCGAGCTCGTCGACGATCTGGCTCGCCAGCTCGCGGGTCGGCGCGAGCACGAGCGCCGTGGGGCCTTTCGCCCCAGGCTCGAGCAGCTCGACCAGCGGTACGCCGAAGGCCAGCGTCTTGCCGGAGCCGGTGGGGGACTGGACCAGCAGATCGCGGCCCGCGAGCGCATCGCGGATGACCATCTGCTGGACGGGGAAGGGTTGGTCGATGCCGCGCTGCGAAAGCGCGCGCACGACGTTCTTGGATACGCCGAGTTCGGCGAACGACATGTGTGATGAGCTCCTTTTCGAGCGAATGGGGGAGATCCAGCGACCCCTATTCGCAAGCTCAGCGCACGGAGGAAACGGAACCTCTCGGGCGGCCTTGTGCCAAACCCGACCCGGTCACCGTAGCAGCCGAGCTTCCGCAGAGGGGGGAACCGGCACGGCACGAAAGCTCGGTGCCGCGAGGTGGAGGCGGAAGTCGATCCTGCCCTGTGGGTCGAACTCGGTGATCAGCGGGTTGTCGCCCCAGCTGACGAGCCAGCCCCCGTCGGGCAGCTGGCGCGCCGACCCGCAGCAGTGGCTGCGGCGCACCTCGGAGTCGTTGAGCTGACCGCGGTAGATCGCCTCGCGCCGCTTCAGGTCGAGCTTGTAGAAGACGACGCGGGGGCGCCGCGGCCGGTCCTTGCCGTTGTCGAAGACGCTGAGGTCGCCGTTGGCGGCGATGCGGGCGTCGTGCTGGCCACCGAGCAGCTTGCGCGCCGGGTCGCCGACGACGCGCAGCGATTGTGCGGTCGGGGTGCCGCCGAGCTTCCAGGCGATGCGGCCGGTCGAGCGCCGGATCCCGTAGAGGGCGTCGGTGTGGCGGGTCGAGATGACGATTTCGTCACGCCCCCGCGGCTCGATCGAGTTGATGTGGACCGGGTCGTATGCCCGCAGGCCGCCGAGGCGCGGTCGCGAGTTGGCCAACACGTTGTGCCACCAGCGGCCGGTCTCGCCGAGGCCGATCCGCCCGCGTGAGCTCCAGCTCCAGCGCACCCGTCCGCGCGGGTCGATTTCCTGAATCTCGGCGGCGACGATCGCCGCCCGCGCCGGGCCGCCGAAACGCCTCAGGTCGGCGGTTTCGGGGACGTAGGAATCGATCAGGATGTTGCCGTTGGCGAGCTCGCGCAGCTCATGGCCGTCGACGATCGAGCCCTTCGCCCGGAGCAGGCGCCGCAGCCTGCCGTCCGGCGAGCGGATTTCGTCGGCCATCCGGCGGTCGAGCCCGTAGCCGTCGCCGAACGAGCGCGGCCAGGCGATCGTGCCGTTTGCGAGCACCTGCGCCCACAGCGCTTTCGTCGGGGGGCTGTAGGACCAGCGGGGAACCCCCTTGCTGTCGAAGACGACGATCCAGGGACGCCCGTCCGCCGGGCTGTTGAGGCTGACCGAGAAGAGGCCGGGGGGCGCCGGGCGCAGCGATTCGAACCGCCAGGGCGGGAAGTCGGCCGGCAGGCAGCGCACCGCCCGCACCGGCGCGCCGCCCTTGCCGCAGCGCACCGGCTGCTGCGAGGGAGTCGTCTGCGCCCGCCTTGCGTCCCCGCAGCCGCCGAGCGAGAGCCCGATCGCGACGGCGACGCCGAGCGCCGGCAGGGATGTGCGCAGGAAGAGGAAGAGCCGACCCATCCTCGATGAATACCCGTTTTCGAGATGACCCCGCGGATTGGAATGGGCTTTCGCGGACGTTTCATCGCAGGGCGGTCGG
>Ga0102953_1001136_pt1 | contig 17255 bp, 14 predicted proteins | sample SalPon2A_C_D2_MG_FD_78509 | JGI IMG/M metagenome (GOLD analysis project Ga0102953, IMG submission 78509) | Soil microbial communities from South San Francisco under conditions of wetland restoration - Salt Pond MetaG R2A_C_D2_MG | ecosystem: Environmental > Terrestrial > Soil > Wetlands | place... | reverse complement strand
GCCAATTCCATCATCTGATCAACTATATCCAGGGCATCATGCATATGGGCCAGCGGAATATCATGTGGGTCAGGATCGGTAAGGCCGCAGTCGAGAAGGGCTTTTCCTTCGAGCATTTCGGCCGGGTTCTGCACGGTAAGCTCCATCAGGAATTCGGGGCTATCGTCGATAAGATCCAGGTCAAGATTTACACCACGGAAGACAAGGTCGAGGAAGTGCAGAACCTGGCCCGTAACGTTTATGCGGAACGTGACAAGCGCTTGGGCAGCATGACCGATGACACCGAGGATGTCTTCTATAGCTGCACCCTCTGCCAGTCTTTTGCTCCCAGTCATGTCTGTATCATCACTCCGGAAAGAATCGGGATGTGCGGCGCTTACAACTGGCTGGACGGCAAGGCATCGTACCAGATCAACCCGACCGGACCTAATCAGCCGATTGACAAAGGCGAATGTCTTAATGCCGACCTCGGCGTCTTCAAGGGCATCAACGATTTCGTCTCCCAGGCTTCCCGCGGCGCCGTCACCGATCTCTCCTGCTATTCGCTGATGACCGATCCGATGACCGCCTGCGGCTGTTTTGAGGCGATAGCCGCCATGTTGCCCCAATGCAACGGCATCATGGTTGTTAACCGTGATTATATGGGCATGACTCCCAGCGGAATGAAGTTCACCACCCTGGCCGGTATGGCAGGCGGCGGCGCCCAGACTCCGGGTTTTATGGGAGTCAGCAAACATTATATGACCAGCCGTAAGTTATTCATGGCCGAAGGTGGCCTGGAAAGGGTGGTCTGGTTGCCCAAATCAATGAAGGACGAGATTGCCGATAAACTAAAGGAGCGTTGCGAGGAGATCGGTAAACCAGAGCTCTTTGATATGATCGCTACCGAGGAAAATGGCACCACCGAGGAAGAAATCCTCAAGTTTCTCCAGGAAAAAGGCCATCCGGCCCTGTCCATGGAAGCTGTCGTTTAAAATATTTAATTAAACAAAATTTTAAGTTTACATATATGGAGGAATAGAAAGATGGCTTTAACCGGAATACAAATCCTCAAAATGCTCCCCAAGAAAAATTGCGGGGAGTGTTCGATTCCGACCTGTCTTGCCTTTGCGATGAAAGTTGCCGCCGGGCAGGCCGAGATCGGCGAATGCCCTTATGTGAGCGATGAGGTTAAGGAACAGATCGGTGAGGCATCGGCTCCTCCGATTAGGACTGTTAAGTTCGGTTCAGGCGATGACACCTTCACCATGGGTGGAGAGACCTGCCTTTATCGTCACGAAAAGAGGTTCGAAAATCAGACCGGTCTCGGCGTTCTCGTTACCACCGAAATGGCTGCCGCTGATCTCGAAGGTCGCATCGAACGTTTTAACTCCTTGCGCTATGAGCGGGTAGGGGTCGAAATGAAGGCGGATATTATCGCCGTCAAGGATGCTAAATCGGACGAGGCTTCTTTTGTTGCCCTGACCCAAAAGGTTCTGGACGGCGCCAAGGATGCCAAGTTGTTGTTGATCAGTGATAGCGCCGCCAATCTGACCGCTGCCGCCAAGGTCTGCGGCGACCGTAAACCTTTGATCTTTGGCGCTACTCTCGACAATGCCGCTGATATGGCTGCCGCCGCAAAAGATACAGGCTGCGCTTTGGGCGTTAAAGGATCTAATCTCGATAATACCGTGGAAATCGTCGAAAAGCTTATCGGCGATGGTCTGAAGGATCTTGCTATCGACACCGGCGCCCGCACCATGCGTGCCTCCCTGGAAGACAATATCGTGGCCCGCAAGGCGGCGGTTACCAAAAAATTCAAGCCGCTTGGCTTCCCGACCGTCAATTTTCCCTGTGAAATGACCGACGATCCATTGATGGAGTCCATGATTGCCTCAATTCTGATCGCCAAGTACGCAGGCATCGTTATTCTGTCGGATCTGCAGGGTGACACGCTTTTTCCGTTGTTCCTGGAAAGACTCAATATCTTCACCGATCCGCAACGGCCGATGGTTGTTGAGGAGGATGTCTATCCTCTTAACGGTCCGGATGAGAATTCTCCGGTTATCATCACCTGTAATTTCTCGCTGACCTACTTCATCGTATCCGGAGAGATCGAGGGCAGTAAAGTCCCGTCCTGGTTGATGATCAAAGATACCGAGGGCCTTTCAGTCCTCACCGCTTGGGCGGCAGGTAAATTCGGTGCCGATATGATTGCTCAATTCATGAAAAAATCAGGCATAGCAGACAAGGTCAAACATCGCGATCTGATTATTCCCGGTTATCTTGCTTCGATGAAGGGTGAGTTGGAAGAAGAACTGCCGGATTGGACCATTACCATTGGTCCCCGGGAAGCCGGTCATTTACCCGCATTTCTGAAAGAATGGAAACCGTCAGCCTGAAAGGTAGATGCTAGCATTTCTTAAGGTGCTGTATTAACTTTCAATTTTAAGCTTTAAAATGAACTAATTATCCGCCTTGCCGAATACAGTACTGATAATTTCAGTGATCAGAAAAATCACGGCCTGAACTTCCCGTGCTTTAAATATACATCAACGGATTTACCGGATTTAAAATTGATGATGAATATAGAGATTAATGGAAACACCATAGTAGCAGAAGAGGGGATAACCATCCTGGAGGCTGCCGGCCGTTCGGATATCTATATCCCGACTTTGTGCAGCGTTAAGGGAAAGAACTCTGAAGTCCCTTGCGAGCTTTGTTGTGTCGAAGTCGATGGCCGGAATGGTCTGGTGAGGGCCTGCGATACGACAATCGAGGAGGGCATGGTGATCACCACCGATTCGGCGGCAATCACCGAGCATCGCCAAGGAAGGCTTTCCATTCTCGCCGAAACCCATTTCGGCGACTGCAAGGCCCCATGTAATTTAACTTGTCCGGGCCAGATCAACGTGCAGGGCTATATCGCCCATGTTGCCAAGGGCCAATACGAGGAAGCGGTCCGTTTGATTATGGAGCGCAACCCTTTCCCCTTCTCGGTGGGCAGGGTCTGTCCCCGTTTCTGTGAAACCAGGTGCCGACGCATTCTGGTCGATGAACCGGTTTCCATCAATCATCTTAAGAGATTTGTCGCCGACTGGTGCATGACCAATAAGATCGATCTCAAGATCGATCGCGATAAACCGACCGGCAAGAGAATCGCCGTTATCGGCGGTGGCCCCTCCGGGCTTACTGCCGCTTTCTATCTGTCCCGCAACGGCCATGACGTCACAGTCTTTGAAGGAGCTCCCAAACTGGGCGGCATGCTTCGCTATGGACTGCCGGAATATAAGATTCCCAAGGATGTTCTCGATTACGAGATTTCCACGATTCTTCGCACCGGCATCTCTGTAAAATTGAATCAACGCTGGGGTACCGATTTTAACCTCCAAGGACTCAGAGACCAGGGCTATGACGCCACCCTTATATCCATCGGAGCACCGGTCAGCGAGCCTCTTGATATCCCGGGTTCGTCTTTGTCGAATGTAATTTCGGCCATCGATTTTTTACGAGATATAAACAGTGGCAAGAATATTAGATATGGACGCCGGGCTGCAGTAATCGGTGGAAACAATGTTGCTATGGAAACGGCCCGCTCACTGATTAGGGCCGGAGTGGAGACCGTCACTGTTATCTACCCGCGAACCAAGACGGAAATGCCAGCCAATCAGCGTAATATCCGTGAAGCCGAGAAAGAAGGTGTCCAATTTCTGTTGATGGCCTCACCGGTCCAGATATCACCTGCCGACAATGGCCTCGATGTCGAACTGATGAGAATGAAGCTCGGTGAACCGGACAAACGGGGCATCAGAAATCCCGAAGCGATCCCCGGTTCATCGAATATAATTCAGGTAGACACGGTTATTCATTCACTTGGGCAAAAGGCTTGCGACAATAGTACTTTCACAGGCGGCTCTCTTGAAGAAACTCTCGAATTGACCGCGACCAACAATATCAAAGCCAATCCTCGTAATTTCCTCACCAATCATGATGGAATATATGCGGCTGGTGATGTTACCAACGGGCCAAGATCGGTTATCCAGTCAGTGGTAGCGGCCCGGCGTGCCGCCAAGAACATCCATGGCCAGGTCATGGGAGTGGAGAAAGAACCGGCCGAGAGTCGCTTTAATTTTACCAGGGGGCGCGCCTTTGACGATGTCGATCTGCGCAACTTCGAGGGCATTAAGGTCAAGCTCCGCGAAAAAATGCCGGAACGTCCCCCCGAAATATCTACCCAGGATTTCGACGAGGTCAAACTTGGTTTTACTGAAAAAATGGCGCTTCGCGAGGCTAAGCGCTGCCTTTCTTGCGGTTGCACCGCGTTTGAAAGATGTGACCTTAAACGCTTAGCCGAAGAGCATGATATCAACCTTAATAAAACCGGCATGGGAGATAAACCGGTTTATGCCAAGGATGATTCCCATCCGGTAATTTTGGTTGATCTTAACAAATGTATATACTGTCAGCGTTGCAAGAACAGTTGTGATTACAAAGCGCTTGAATTGTCTGCCGAATCATTCGACGAAAAGGGCAGACCGGTCAATATCTCCCTTAAATTTAACGATAAATGTGTTAATTGCGGCGAGTGTGTCGATAATTGTTCAACCGGAGCCTTGAATAAGAGAGACCGCCTGGTGCCGATCACCAATGAAGAGGTTAAAGAGGTCCGGACCACTTGTCCTTATTGCGGAGCCGGTTGTCAGATCACCCTCAAGGTTAAGGGCAATACCCTCATGGAGGTTGATGCCGATCCCGATCTTGCTCCCAACTATGGCGCCCTATGCGTCAAGGGACGGTTCGGACAAAAATTCGTCCAGCATCGCGACAGGTTGACCAAGCCTTTGGTCAGACAGGGCGGACAGCTCGTGGAGACCAGTTGGGAAGAGGCTTTGAATGTGGTCACTAAAAAGTTTTTCGACCTGAAAGCCATGTATGGCCCCGATTCGATCTCCGGCTTCAGTTGCGCCCGGGCGACCAACGAAGAAAATTTTCTGATGCAAAAATTCATGCGGACGGCGGTCGGAACCAATAATATCGACCACTGTGCCCGACTCTGACACGCTCCCACGGTGGCCAGTTTGGCCCTCACGTTTGGAAGCGGCGCAATGACCAATTCCATTGCGGACATGAAAAAGACCGATCTCTTCTTCATGATCGGCAGTAATCCGGACACCGGCCACCCCACGATCGGTCTTAGGGTCCATCAGGCCGTCGACCGGGGCGCTAAGTTGGTTGTGGTGGATCCCCGCAGAACTAAACTGGCTGATCGGGCCGATCTCTGGATCCGGATCAGACCGGGAACCGATGTGGCCTTCCTGAACGGGATGATGAACGTTATTCTTGAGGAAGATCTCTGGGACAAAAAATTCGTCGAAGATCGAACCGAGGATTTTGATTACCTGAAGAGTGTGGTGGTCAAGTATTCGCCCGATATCGTTGAGGAGATCACCGGCGTTTCCGAGGAGCAGCTGCGCCAGGCCGCGCGCATGTATGCTGCAGAAGGCAGGCATGCCATTTATCACGGCATGGGCATCACCCATTATGTAACCGGCACTGATCGGGTCAAGAGCATTGCAAATCTGGCCATGCTCTGCGGCAAGGTCGGCAAGGCCGGCGGCGGCTGCAACCCGTTGCGCGGTCAGAACAACGTCCAGGGCGCCTGCGACATGGGCGCGCTGTTCAACACCCTGCCCGGTTACGGCAGTTTCGACAACGATGAGCTTTTCGACACCTACGAGAAGGCCTGGAAAGTCAAACTGCCCAGGCGGCCTGGCAAACCTGCCACCGAAGTCTGGGACAATGTTCTCAAGAAAGACATCCGCGGACTTTATATCTTCGGAGAGGACCCCGTCGTGGCCGACGCCAACATCTCTCATGTTCGTAAGGCTTTGGAGGCGGTGGACTTTCTTCTGGTCCAGGATATATTCCTGACCGATACCGCCAAAATGGCCGATGTGGTATTGCCGGCCGCCTGTTATGCCGAGAAAGACGGGACCTTCACCTCAACCGAGCGCCGGGTCCAGCGGGTCAGAAAGGCCGTGGAGCCACCGGGAGAGGCCAGGGCGGACTGGCGTATTTTCTGCGAGCTGTCCAAAAAAATGGGTTATGAGATGGACTACGGTTCCGCCGAGGATATCTTCGAGGAGATCCGCACTTTATTGCCGCAATACAAAGGAATTACCTATAAACGTCTCGACAAGGTCGGCCTGCAGTGGCCGGTTCCAAGTGAAGACCATCCGGGCACTGAGGTATTGCACACCAAAACTTTTACCAGGGGCAGGGGGCTTTTCATCCCAGAGGAGTACATCCCTCCGGTTGAGCTTCCCGATGATGATTATCCGATGGCCTTTACCACCGGTCGTGATCTCGCCAGATATAACTTCAGCAGCATGACCGGCAAGACCCCCGAGATCGATCTGATCAGCCCGGAGTGTTTTGCCGAGATCAACCCCGTTGATGCCGAAAGGCTCGGGGTCAATGATAATTCACTGGTCAGATTGACCTCGCGGCGCGGTTCGGTCGAGATGCGGGCCAAAATTACCGATCGGTCCCAGGAGGGAACGGTTTTTACGACTTACAACCACCTGGAGACTCTGGTCAACCTATTGACCCTGGACGCCCTGGACCGTCTTTCCAGAACTCCTGAGTACAAGCTTTGCGCAATCAGGGTTGATGTTCTGCCGGAAAATTAATTTTAGTTATTTATCTATAGTTTTATACAACTCTTTCGGAGTGAAGCATTATGGCAAAAGAAAAACAGAAAAAGGCCGGTCCTAAAACCGATGCCAAAGGCAAGTCCGCTGCAAAGACTGCCGCTAAATTAGGGAGCATGATGGTTGTCGGCGGCGGTGTCGCCGGTGTCCAGGCCGCTCTCGATCTAACCGATCTTGGTTATTACGTTTATCTGGTCGAAAAATCGGCGGCTGTCGGTGGCGCGATGGCCCAGCTGGATAAGACTTTCCCTACCAACGATTGCTCGCTCTGAATTCTCGCGCCCAAATTAGTTGAGGCCGGTCGGTCTCCAAATATTGAGATTCTGAGTAACGCTGATCTGCTTTCCCTTTCGGGTAAGCCGGGAAATTTCCAAGCCGAGTTGCAGCTGCGGCCCCGCTATATCGATGCGGACAAATGCACCGCCTGTGGCCTTTGCACTACCTACTGCCCGAGACATCTGGCCGATTCCTTCAACGAAGGGTTGGACCTGACCAGGCCGATTCATATCGACTATCCGCAAGCGGTACCGGCTTCCTATTTCATCGATCCGGAAGCCTGCCTGCATATTCAGCACGATACCTGCCAGATATGTGTGCCGGTCTGTCGCAGCAACGCAATCGATTTCAGCCAGAAAGCCAAGAAAGTCACTCTGGATATCGGTGCCGTGGTTATGGCCCCCGGTTTTGGCCGGGTGCCGGAACAGGCCCTTACCCAGTATGGTTACGGCCAGCATCCCGACATCGTCACCAGCATCGAATTCGAGCGGCTTCTTAACCCGGCCGGTCCTTTCGAGGGCGAGGTCCGCTGTCTGTCCGATAAGCGCCATCCCAAGAAGATTGCCTTTATCCAGTGCGTCGGTTCGCGTGACCTCGGTTGCGGTAACGGTTACTGTTCCTCGGTCTGTTGCATGTACGCCATTAAAGAGGCGATGGTTGCCAAGGAACACGATCCGGAATGCGAGATTACCATCTATTACATGGATATCCGTACCCAGGGTAAGGATTTTGATGCCGCCAGAATCCGTGCTGAAGAACACTACGGTATCAAATTTGTCAGGGCTAAAGTTGCTGATGTCATTCCCTGGAAAAAGAACCTGAAATTGACTTACTCGACCATGGATGGTGTCCATCGTTTCGATGCCTATGACATGGTGGTCTTGTCGGTCGGTCTCGATTCGCCGGCCGGCGCCCGGGAGCTTGCCGATATAACCAAGATCGAACTCGATAAATACGATTTCTGTAAAACGGATATTTTCGATCCGTTGGCAACCACTAGGGATGGGGTCTACGTAATCGGCGCTTTCCAGGGTCCCAAGGATATTCCCGAGAGCGTCACCCAGTCCAGCGCGGCGGCCGGTATTACCGCGGGACAGATCAAGGCTCAGCGTGGCAAAGGGATTATCGTCAAGGAATATCCGAAGGAGAAGGCTCTTAAAGCCAAGGATGAACCCAGGATCGGCGTATTTGTCTGTCACTGCGGCATCAATATCGCCGGAGTTGTCGATGTCCAGAAGGTTGACGATTATACCAAAGACATGGATGGCGTAGTCTATCACGCCCAGAGCCTGTACAGCTGTTCCCAGGATGCCCAAAAGGTGATCAAGGAGATGATCCAGCTCCACGATCTGAACCGGGTGGTTATCGCGGCCTGTTCTCCGCGTACCCATGAGCCGCTTTTCCAGGAGACGCTGAAGGACGCTGGACTGAACCGCAGTATGTTTGAAATGGTCAATATTCGCGACCATTGCTCATGGGTCCATGCCAACGAGCCCGACAAAGCCACCGATAAATCGATGGATCTGGTTCGCATGGGAATCGCCAAGGCCCGTCACATTCAGCCTTTGCCGGAGCAGACCGTGCCGGTAACCGATAAGGCTATAGTCATCGGCGGCGGTATCGCCGGGATGACAGCGGCCTTGAATCTGGCCGATCAAGGTTTCCATACTACGATTATCGAAAAGACCGACAAACTCGGCGGTCACCTTCTTGATCAGCGCTATACCCTGTCGGGAGAGGACATGATCGGCTACCTCAAAAAGGTCACCGACAAGGTCGCCAAGAACAAAAAAGTCGATGTGCTGACCAATAGCGAATTGGCCGATCTGAGCGGTTTCGTCGGTAACTTCTCCTCGGTCGTTAAGATCGGTAAAGGCAAAAAAATCAACGAACAGACCATCGACCATGGCGTGGTTGTCGTGGCCACCGGCGGACGAGAACATGTCCCGGCCAAGGTCTTGGGTGAAAAACCGCCGAAATCAGACAAGATCATCACCCAGAAAGAGCTGGAGATCCAGCTGGCCGGCAAGGGTAAGAACCGCGCTCCTAAATCCGTGGTCATGATCCAGTGCGCCGGCTCACGGGGTGATGATCTCGCATACTGCAGCAAGACCTGTTGTATTCAGGCCGTCAAGAATTCTCTGAAGATCAAGGAGATTAACCCTGATTCCCAGGTTATCGTCCTCTATCGCGATATGCGGACCTACGGTTTCGCCGAGGACGCTTATCGCGAAGCGCGGGAGAAAGGGGTCATCTTCATCCCGTATTCCACGGACAAAATGCCGAAACTGAGCGCCAAGGGCGCCAAGGTAGTGGTGTCTTTCCACGACCCGATTCTTCAGGATGACGTGACGATCAATCCCGGTCTGGTAGTCCTGAGCGTAGGGACTGTACCAGAGGATACGGCCGAACTGAGTAAGCTATTGAAAGTCCCGGTCAATGCCGATGATTTTTTTCTGGAGGCCCACGTCAAGCTGCGGCCCGTAGAAATGCCGGTTTCCGGAGTATTCCTCTGTGGGCTGGCCCATTCACCGAAACCGGTTGACGAGATCATCGTTCAGGCCCAGGCCGCAGCAGCAAAGGCTGCGATTCCTCTGGTCAAGGGCAAGGTCAGTGTCGATCCGATCGTATCAAATATCGATAAGGACAAGTGTATTGGCTGCAGACTGTGTGTTTCACTTTGTCCATATCAGGCCATTCAGATGGTCAAAGTCGATAAGAAGCCGAAAGCGGAAACCGTGGTGGCCTCTTGTAAATCCTGCGGCATCTGCGCCGCGCATTGTCCGACGTTCGCGATATCGATGGGCGGTTTCACCAACGAACAGATTACTTCCCAGATCGAGGCCTTTGGCGAGGCTCTAGAGGAGGCGTAACAATATGAGTAAGGAAGAATTCAATCCCAAAATTCTCGGATTCCTATGCAACTGGTGCTGCTATGCAGCCGCAGATGCCGCCGGGGTTTCCAGATATCAATATCCGCCGAACCTGCGGACGATCAGGGTTATGTGTACCGGTCGACTTGATCCCGCTTTTATAATGCGCGGTCTTGTCGAAGGTGCAGCCGGCATATTCACCGGCGGCTGACAACTCGGTGAATGTCATTACCAGGTTGGTAATTATGACGCTATGGGAGTAAACGGTCTGATCAAAAAAGTTCTGACCGAAGTCGGATTGAATCATGAACGTTTCGATCTGAAATGGGCTTCTGCCGCCGAAGCACCGCGTTTCGTTAAGCTTATCACCGAATTTACCGCCAAGGTCAAGGAACTCGGTCCCTTAGGCGCAGCCGAGGGAATCAGTCCCGAAGAAGCCAGGAAACGGGCAGAGAAAGCGCTGGAAATGGTAAGCGATCGCAAGTTGCGGATGGGATTCGGTAATCTGGCCAAAAGCCTCCGTAATGAAGTGCCCAATCTGAACGATGAAATGATCGCTCAAGCCATCGACGAAAAACTGACCAAGACTATTTCATCGCTGGTTGGTTGAAAAAATAATACTCTTTAAGGTGTAAAACGGTTAAACTTTTCATAAGTTTAGCCGTTTTTTTTATGACTGTAGATGGCGGGTTCCGGATATGAGCACAATTTTATTGGTCGAGGATGAAGTTTTGATCCTCGATACGACCAAAGAGCTGTTGGAAATGCTCGATCATCGGGTCTATGCCGTGAACAGCGGCGGAAGTGCTCTTAGTACCCTCGCCGAACATAATGGCGAGGTCGATCTGGTTCTGCTTGACCTTTCCTTGCAGGATATGGACGGCAGGCAATTATTACCCGAATTGACTGAGAAATATCCGGAGCTGAAAATCGTGATTTGCAGCGGCTCTTTGCCGGACGAACTTGATTTCGAGAGTCAGCCTGCGGTAAAAGGGGTTTTAAACAAGCCTTTTGAATTAAAAGAATTACGAGATATCGTCCAACAGGCCATAAATGGTTGAGGATGTGAAAACGCCTCTCCCCGGAAGAAAGTTCGAAAGTATGATCCAGTTTCTACGAGATAGAATTGAATTACTTGCCGGCCAACTGACCGCAGGCCGCTGAGATATCGCTGCCCCTGCTTGACCTAATAAAGACCGTGTAACCCGCCTTGAGCAGAATCTGTTGAAAGGCTTCGGTGCTTTCCCTCGACGGACATTTGTAAGGTGAACCGGGGCTTTCGTTGTAAGGCAGCAGGTTGATCTTGCATCTGATCTCCTGCAATCTGGCCGCCAGCTCCCGGGCATCTGCTTCGGAATCGTTCACTCCTTCGATCATGATATACTCAAACATGATCATTCGCCTTTTCGGCAGCGGAAAATCCAGACAGGCCTGAAGAAGTTCATCCACCGGATACTTGCGGTTGATCGGCATCAACCTGCTCCTGACCTCATCATCGACGCTGTGCAGGGAAACGGCCAGATTTACCGGAGCTTTCTCACCCAACTCCCGCATTCTCGGAACTAATCCGCTTGTGGAAACGGTCACCTTGCGTCCCGAAAAATCAAGCCCGCGCTGGTCCATGATAATCTCAAGAGCGGTCAGGAGATTGTCGAAATTGGCCAACGGTTCGCCCATGCCCATAAAGACCAGGTTGTTGATGCAGCCGCTTTTTTTGTCGCCGCTGCAACACATTTCCTCGGGCATCTCATCGATTACCGCGCAGATCTGGTTGACGATCTCGGCTGGGGTCAAGTTCCTCTTGAAGCCCAAGGTGGCGGTCAAGCAGAAATCGCAACCCATGGCGCAGCCGACCTGGGAAGAGACGCAAAGGGTGTTGCGGTCTTCCTCGGGAATCAGGACCGATTCGATGATTTCGCCGTCATCGAGCCGAAAGGCGAACTTGATGGTGCCGTCCTGTGATTTTTCCTGTTTGGCGATAGCGAGTCGGCCGATCTTCACTGCATCGGCCAGGGTAGCCCGCAATTCTTTGTTCAGATCGGTCATCTGATTGAAATCGGTAATACCGGGTCGGTAAAGCCATGAGAAAATCTGGCGGCCGCGGAAGGCGGGCAGATTAAACTCTTGATGGAGATACTCGATAAGGTCTTTCTGTGTGAAATTTTTTAAATCTGTCTTATCCATGGATAACTATAATGCTCTCAGATACTCCGGTTTCAGGGCGATTTCGCCATTTATGGCTTTTTCGATGGCGGCCAGAACAGAAAAACGGTCTTTCGGCAACCGGCAGTTGATCGGTAAATAATTAGAGGCGTGGTTGGCCTGGAATTGCAGGCGCTCAACTTCGATATTTTTTACTATGCTATGTAACTCTTTTAAAAGACCAGTTTGATCGGGCAGGGCGAATTCTTTATTTTCAGCCATTTTATAAAGGGGAGTGCCGGGCAGCAGCATCAGGGTAAGGACACCGACCTGATTTGGTTTCATCTCGGAAATCACCCGTCCGGTCGCCCTGGCATGGGCCACGGAATTGTTGATGCCGGCGATCCCCAGCAGAACCGTTACCGAAAGGAAAAGGCCGGTAGTTCTGATCAATCTGCCGGCCTCGATCATTTTGGCGGGATCGACTCCCTTGTTGATCGCTGCAAGGGTAGGGGGATGACCGCTTTCGAGTCCCATATAGACACGAGCCAACCCAAGTCCTTTTAGTTGCCGCAGCTCATCTTCGCTTTTACGCAGGATGTTTTTGGCGTTGCCGTAGAGGGCAATGCGATTTACCCAAGGCAACCGAGTTTTGATCCGCTCGAATATCCAGACAAGCTTTCTTTGGGGCAGGCTCAAGACATCGCCGTCGGCCAGGAAGACACGTTTCTGTCTCTTGCAATATCGGGCTGCGAAATCGAGATCATCTTCGATTGTCCGGTCATCTTTCAGGCGGAACATCTGGTCGCGATAAGTGGCGCAAAAGCTGCATTTGTTGTGGGAACAACCAACTGTGACCTGGAGGATTATGCTATCAGACTCACTTGGGGGCCTGATAACATTGCCTTCGTAATTCATTAGGTCAAACTCATTTCAAACTGGGGACGATTTTCTGATTACTGGCTGTATAAGGGACAGAAGCTACATTCAAAGTCACTTTTGAGGTCCATCGCCGATCAGTTATTCTTTTCAAATTCCTGCATAAAGGCGATTAACTTTTCAACACCATCACGAGGGAAAGCGTTGTAGATCGAGGCACGGCAACCGCCTACGGATCGATGTCCCTTCAAGCCGTCAAATCCCTGGGCTGTTGCTTCCGAGACAAATTTAGCTTCCAACTCGGGGGTCGGTAAATTGAAGGTGATATTCATAAGTGATCTTGAAGACTTTTGTGCATGACCGCGGTAAAAATCGGTGCTGTCGATGGCTTCGTAGAGCAGGGCCGCCTTCTCCCTGTTTATTTTCTCGATGGCGGGTATGCCTCCGAGGTTCTTCAGCCATTTTAAAACGAGTCCGATCACGTGGATCGCGAAACAGGGTGGGGTGTTGAACATCGAGCCCGTGTCGGCGTGAGTTTTGTAACGGAACATGGTCGGCACATTCTCCGGGACGCGGTCGAGCAGGTCTTCCCTGATAATAACCACCGCGCAACCGGCCGGCCCCATGTTCTTCTGGGCACCCGCAAAAACGAGTCCGAAGCGGCTGAAATCAACGGGTCTCGACATGATATCGGAAGACATATCGCAGACCAGCATCTTATCGGTTTTCGGCAACTCGTGAAACTGGGTGCCGTAGATCGTGTTGTTCGAGACATAGTAGAGATATTCGGCGTCATCGTCGACCTGGAAATCGTCAGCCGACGGGACATGATTGAAGACGCTCTCTTCGCTGCTGTAAGCTACTTGCACATCGCCGAAAAACTTCGCTTCCTTGATGGCCTTTTTTGACCAAGTCCCGGTATTAAGATAAGAAGCTTTCTTGCCGGGGCCAAGCAGATTCATAGGCACCATGGCGAATTGGGTGGATGCACCGCCTTGGAGGAAAAGGACCTTGAAGTTGTCAGGAACCTGCAATAGTTCACGGAGGAGGGCCTCGGTCTCATCGGCCACCGCGATAAATTCCTTGCTGCGATGACTCATTTCGATCAGACCGATACCCTTGTCATTGAAGTTTACCACGTCCTTGGCGGCCTGTTGCAAAACCTCCATGGGCAAAGTACCGGGACCTGCGCTGAAGTTGAAAATTCTGTCTGGCATTGTCTCCTCCGAAACATATGTAAATGACAATATATAAAGCGAGAATAAGAGCGAATAAATAACCTATTCTGCTGGGTTTTGCAAAAAGTATCGTTTATATCTTTAAGATAAAATGAAGCCTTTCAAGGGCGGGTTGGATGTATAAGGCTTTCATAACTTAAAATTGTTCTGACCTGGTGCTTAATATGATTAGAGACATAATAAAGTAGAATTAAGGATTTCCATTTATCAACATTTGTTTTATTATTAACTTCCCAACTATAAATAGGTGGGGATAAACTGATACGAGTGCTTAAATGACAATCTGTACCGGCGTTAAAATTGAGTTATATGGTGAAGCAAGGAGCGCTACGACTCTTATGCAATCCAGGTGTCTCGGTTTTACTTAATGAAAAAAAGCAGGGCCCAGCTTAGAGGTATTGTGATGAACAGGCAGGTATTGATAGTAGATGACAATGAGCAAGTCAACGCTATGCTTACAGACGCTTTTACCCACCAGGGGTATCAGGTTGTATGTGCCTTAAATGCCGAAGAAGCGCTGGCGCTACTTAACGAAGAGATCAAGGTTATGTTTCTCGACTTGAAACTGCCCGGAAAAGTCAGCGGGCTCGACCTTTGCCGGAAAATCCGCAAGAGTCATCCAACGGCCAGTATTTTTGCGATGACCGGCCATTCTTCTCTTTTTGAACTTGCCGATTGCCGAAAAGCCGGTTTTGACGACTACTTTACCAAACCGACCAAGCTGGAAATGCTTTTTATGGCCGCAGAACAGGCTTTTGCACGGGTTGAAAATGGGAACAAGATAGGCTAAACAACACATAACTTTTTTATATTCACATTTTCTAGTATATTTATAATCTACTGTTTTAATCATCCTTTCAGTTTTCTTAATAATCTCCAGCTTACTTTAAATGCTAGAAACTCCCTATAGGACCAAGCAGATTCTGGTGGCGATTGTCGGGCCCACTGCGGTGGGGAAAACCGACCTGGTCCTTCGAATTGCCGATGAATTGAACGCCGAGATCGTCAATATAGATTCGATGCAGATTTACCGTTATATGGATATCGGTACCGCCAAACCCTCCCCGCGGGAAAGGCAGACAATCAGGCATCATCTCATCGATATAGCCGATCCGGATGAAGAGTATAATCTATGCCGTTTTATCGCCGATGCCGAACGGGCCTGCGCTGAAATAAATGCCCGTAGTAAACTGCCGTTACTTACCGGCGGTACCGGTCTTTATTTAAAGGGCTTTCAGGAAGGTGTTTTTGAACTTGTCGAAGAAAAAAATTCTAATGAAAACCGGGACGAATCGGAACTTAGAAAAAAACTGGGAAACGAACTGGCGGAGAAGGGGAGAGACTATCTTTTTGATAAACTAAAGAAATGCGACAGTGTTTCGGCGGCAAGAATTCATCCAAATGACACCTATCGTCTTCTCCGAGCCCTTTTGATATTCGAGCACACAGGGGTTCCCTGGTCAGTTCATCTTGAGCGCCAGCGACAAAAAAATGCGACTGAAAACGCCCCCGTTCAGCAACGAGAAATTTTAAAAATAGGCCTCTGCCTGGAGCGAGAACTGCTCTATGAAAGAATCAACATGCGGACCGAAAAAATGTTTGCAGAAGGATTGTTGGAAGAGGTTCGTTCGCTTCTTGATCGTGGTTTCAGTCCCGAACTTAAATCCATGCAGTCGATCGGCTACCGCCATGCCGTAAAGTTGCTGGCCGGCGAATGGGACAGGGCTGAAGCTGTAAGGTTAATGGCCCGGGATACGAGACGCTACGCCAAACGCCAATACACCTGGTTTAAAAAGGATCCGCAAATCAAATGGATTGAACCAGATCGTGGTGATGCAATTATAAAGCAGATCAAAGAACATCTGGAAGGTTAACCATGAATGTACCCAACAGTATCACCTTTGTGCGGATAATCCTAGTTCCGATAATGCTCTATTTTCTGATCGAAGGGGATAATCTTTCCGCTCTGATTGTCTTTTCGATCGCTGCTTTAAGCGATGGACTGGACGGTTTATTCGCCAAATTACTGGACCAGAAAACCAGGCTTGGCGCCTTTCTCGATCCGATTGCCGATAAATTTCTACTTAGCACCTCTTTCATCGCCCTGGCGATCTTGGGATTGGCTCCGACCTGGCTGGCGATTATGGCGGTCAGTCGTGATTTTCTGATTATTACCGGTATAGGCATTCTGGCCTGGGACAAGGATTTCCCGGCTATTCGACCAACAATCGACGGTAAAATAACCACTTTCCTGCAAGTGCTCACCATCGTTTTTCTGCTTGGCCACCAATACACCAGCTTATACCAGTGGCTGTATTATCCTCTCATTACCGCAACCGGGCTTTTTACCGCGGTATCCGGAACGAGGTACATGCTGATCGGTTTTCGTCTTTTGAGTGATGAAAATAAATAGCTATATATCAATGCGATATCGTAATAAATTTAAAGTAAATTATAGCTTATTGTGACTCAGTTTATTCCCGATAAAAAATGGCTGTTCGAATCGATTGAGCAGGGGGATGGAGTCGACGGCATTCCCCCTCTTATCTGCACTTTGCTCGCCCAGAGAGAGGTCCGAGGGAAAAATGCAGTTGATAAATTTCTCAATCCCTCTCTCGATCAGCTGCCCGATCCGATCGCCATGGCAGGTCTGGCCGAATCGGTGGCTATTCTGGAAAAAGGAATTATCGAGAAAAACAAGGTGCTAATCTACGGCGATTACGATGCCGACGGGATAACTGCCACTGCTTTGCTGTTTTCCTTTTTCAAGGAAATTGGTCTGGACTGTACTCACTATATCCCGGACAGGTTGACTGAAGGTTACGGATTAAACGCTACGTCACTACGACAGATCAGAGAGAGTGCGGAGTTGATTGACTATCCGGAGCCGATCCTTATTACCGTCGATTGCGGCATTTCTTCCCATGCCGAAGTCGCTGAGGCGCGAGGATTGGGTTTCAAGGTAATTATCACCGATCATCATCTGCCGCCGGACGAACTACCTGAAGCAGATGCGATAGTAAATCCGAACCGGAAAGATTGTCTTTTCTCAGATAAAAATCTATCCGGAGTAGGCGTGGCTTTTTACGTCTTGATCGGCTTAAGATCCCGATTAACGAAAATGGCATATTGGTCCGCAAAAAAACAACCGAACT
>Ga0102953_1001135_pt1 | contig 17280 bp, 17 predicted proteins | sample SalPon2A_C_D2_MG_FD_78509 | JGI IMG/M metagenome (GOLD analysis project Ga0102953, IMG submission 78509) | Soil microbial communities from South San Francisco under conditions of wetland restoration - Salt Pond MetaG R2A_C_D2_MG | ecosystem: Environmental > Terrestrial > Soil > Wetlands | place... | reverse complement strand
TGCTCGAGGTGCTCACGCGCCGCTCCAAGGGCGCGGCGGGGCGCGGCGTCCCGCCCGTCGGTGGCGACGCGGAGGCGCCGTCGGAGGGTCCCGTCACCGTGCCCGGGCAGGGCGCCCCCGGCGGACGATCGCCGGGCGCCGCCGAGGACGTGGCCGCCCGCGGCCGCCGCGAGGTCTTCGCGGTGGTCATGGTGGCGTTGCTGTTGGGCCTGGTGTTGCTGGTCGGGCCCGTCACCGGGATCTTCCTGTTCGTGCTCGGCTACGCCGCCGGCGTCGCCCGCATGCGTTGGTACGCCTCGCTGGCATTGGCGGTGGGCGTGAGCGCGTGCCTGTATCTGCTCTTCGTGCAACTGCTCGGTACCCAGCTCTACCCCGGTGTGCTGCCGGGGCTGCTCTAGGAGGCATGGAAGGAGGATGGGCACGGTCGCAGGACAACCGACACGTCGGAACCAGGGGGACATGGAGGCAAACGTGCAAGGAATGAAGCTCAGGACACTTCTCGCCATATCGATCATGACCCTGGCGATCCTCGGTGGCGTCGCCGCGGCCCAGTCCAGCTCGGACTTCTACAAGGGCAAGGTGGTGACGCTCATCCTCCCGAACAGCCCCAGCGGGCAGATGACCCAGTACGCCCGCATGATCGCGCCCTACATCGCCAAGCACATCGGCGCCGCCGACGTGCGCGTGAAGAACATGCAGGGCGCGGGCGGGGTGGTCGGTGCGAACTACCTCTGGCACGCCAAGCCCGACGGCATGACCATCGCCTTCACCAGCGTGCCCGCGCTGGTGCTGGCCCAGCTCGCCGGCAGCGAGGGCGTGGAGTTCGACGCCACCAAGTTCGTCTATCTCGGCAGGGCGGCTACCGAGGCGCGGGTGCTGGTGGTCGGCGGGAAGTCCAAGATCAACAACATGCAGGACGTCCAGAACCTGGGGCGCCCGTTCATCTTCCCGACGCAGGGTACCGACGAGGACTTCTACACCATGGCGGTGCTGGCGTACGCGATGGACTTCCCTCTGCAGGCCGTGACCGGCTATCAGGGCAACTCGGACACCACCCTGGCGGTCATCAAGGGCGACGGCGACGGGCACATCACCGCATGGCACTCCTCGCTCTCGGGCATCGAGTCCGGCGATCTGAAGCCCATCCTGATCATCGGCGACTCGCAGGAGGACGGCTACCCGAACGTCCCCACCGCGGTCTCGGTCACCAGCGGGCAGGGCAAGGAGCTGGTGCAGGCCATCGTCAACATGATCACCATGCACCGCAGCTTCTTCGGCCCTCCGGGAATGCCCGACGCGGCCGTGTCGGCGCTGCGTGACGGCATCTGGGCGGCGCTCCACGACCCGGGCCTGCTGGCCGACGCCAAGAAGCAGGGCCTCATCATCGTGCCGATGAAGGGCGCCGAGGAGCAGCCCAAGGTCGGGCAGATCGCGGCGGCGGGGCAGAAGATCGTGCCCATCCTCAAGCAGGCCGTCGAGCACATCCAGTAGACGAGTAGGAGAAGGCATGGGCTTCGAGCTCCTCGCACGCCACGACCTCGCCGGAAGGGGCGCAACGATGCAGTTGATGTCCTACCGGCATCACCTGTACGTGGGCAGCATGCAACCGGGTGTGGGTACGGCCATCCTCGACGTCGCCGATCCGCGACGGCCCGAGCTGAAGGGCTTCCTGCCCGGCTACGGCAACACCATGTCGCCCAAGGTGCAGATCGCCGACGACCTGCTGTTCGTCAACTACGAGTGGCGCAAGGGCGAGCGGGCGGAACGTACCGGGTTCGGCATCTTCGACCTGCGGGACCCGGCCGCCCCCCGCGAGATCGCCTTCTACGACACCGGCGGCAGGGGCGTGCACCGTATGTGGTACAGCGGGCTCGAGCCCACCCTCTTCATGTCGGCCGTTCTGCCCGGCTTCAGGGACCGGATGTTCGTCATGGTCGACGTGAAGGACCCCAGCGACCCTCGCGAGATCGGCCGGTGGTGGCTCCAAGGGCAGTGGGAGGAAGGCGGCGAGACGCCGAGCTGGCCGGACGACGTCAACCCCAAGCTGCACCACGGCATCGTCCACGGCGACCGAGCCTACCTGGGCGTGTGGGACGCGGGCCTGCGCATCCTCGACATCGCAGACCCCGGCAGGCCGCAGGTGGTCGGATCGGCCGCGTGGGCGCCCCAGAAGGGCGGGCACACCCACACCACCATGCCGCTGCCCGGGCGCGGGCTGCTGGTGGTCACCGACGAGGCGACGGCCGTGCCCGAGCGGGAGTCGCCGAAGTTGGTACGGCTGTTCGACATCCGTGACGAGGCGCATCCCGCGCTGCTCTCCACGCTGCCCGAGCCGGAGGGGCCCGTGCGAACGCACGGGCCCCGCTTCGGCCCGCACAACCTGCACGAGAACCGACCGGGCGCCTTCCAGAGCGACGAGCTGGTGTTCGTCACCTACTTCAGTGGCGGGCTGCGCGCCTACGACATCCGCGATCCCAGGGCGCCTGCGGAGGTGGCCGCGCACGTCCCCCCCTCGACGGCGGACGGCGTCCATCCGCAGACCAACGACGTCTACGTGCAACCGGACGGCCTGGTCTTCACGAGCGACCGTGGGGGCGCGGGGATCGAGGTCCTGCAATATGAGGGGTGAGGGCGCGCGGGCGAGGAAGGAGGCGCGACGTGAACGGTGAGGTGATCCGGCTCGAGACCGATGTCGCCGTGGTCGGGGGTGGGGTGGCCGGCTGCATGGCGGCGATCCCGGCGCTGGAGGCCGGTCTCGAAGTCGTCATATGTGACAAGGGCAAGCTGCTCGAGCGCAGCGGCTCGGTCGGCGGCGGCGTCGACCACTATCTCACGGTGATGGAGACCGGCCCCGAGTGGGACACGCCCGACTTCCTGCTCAAGCACATCCCGGAGCTGACCGACGGCATCGTCGACATGGAGGTCACCGACCGCGTGGTGCGTGAGATGCCCCGCGTGCTGCGCAAGCTCGAGTCGCTGGGCGTGGACTTCACGGACCCACGCACCGGCACCTACGACCGCCATCGCTCCTTCGGGCTGCCGGGGGCCTATCACATCAACTTCGACGGCACCCGCTTCAAGCACCACATCGGCCAGCGGGTCCGCCGGGGGAAGGCGAGGGTGCTGGCGCGCACCATGGGCGTGCAGGTGCTGGTCGAGGACGGCCGCGCCTACGGGATCCTGGCCTTCGACGTTCGTAGCGGCGACTGGTACGTGGTCCGCGCCAGGGCCGTGGTCCTGTCCACGGGCGACGTCAACCGGCTCTCGAAGAACGCTTCGGGCCTGGCGTTCGACAGTTGGCACTGCCCCTACAACACCGGTGACGCCCAGGCGATGGGCTACCGGGCCGGCACCACGCTGGCGAACATGGAGTTCACCGAGACGACCCTCACCCCGAAGGGCTTCTCGACGCAGGGGCTCAACGCGCTGGTCAGCCTCGGGGCCCACTTCCTCAACAAGGACGGCGAGCGGTTCATGTTCCGTTACGACGCCAAGGGGGAGAACGCGCGCCGCGCCGTGCTCGCCGACGCCGTGATCAACGAGTACCTGGAGGGCAAGGGGCCCGTCTACCTCGACTGCACCCACATGCCCAAGGACGTCCTCGATCACATGGAGGCGACCCTGCAGATCGATCGGCACACGTTGCCGGCCTTCTACCGGCAGAAGGGCGTCGACTTCCGCACCGACCCCATCGAGGTGTCCATCTCCGAGCTCAGCATCCGGCGGAGCGGGCTCTACTTCCGGGGGAGTGGCATCGCCGTGGATATGAACGGGGAGTCCTCGGTGCGCGGACTCTTCTCCGCCGGCGACAGCGCCACCGTCAGTGGCGGCATCGCGGGCGCCGCCACGCTGGGGCACATCGCGGGCGAGAGCATCGTCCAGTACGCGCAGGAAGGGCATCGCCTGCCCGAGGTGGTCCCCGGCCTGGCCGACCGCCTGGCCGCGGAGGCGGCGGCACCGCTCGAGCGGCCGGACGGGCCGGGGTGGCGCCCCTTCGAGGACCGCATCCGCGAGGTCGTCACCGACCACGCCGGCGTCCGGCGCACCGCCCGAGGGTTGCGCCACGCGCTGGAGGCGCTGCGCGGCCTGGAGCGCGAGGAGGGGCGGCTCGGCGCGCGCGAGCACCATCAGCTCATGCGCGTGCACGAGGCGCGCAACGTCCGCCTCAACGGCGAGATGCTGGCCGAGGCCGCGCTGGAGCGTCAGGAGACCCGCACCGGCAGCGCCCACTGGCGCATCGACTTCCCGCAGACCGACGACGAGCACTGGCGCTCGTTCGTGCTGATCGACCGGACCGACGACGGCCCCGGCGTCCGTACGCTGAGCGCCCGGGGCCCGCTGTCCGCCGGCTTCCGGCGGACAGCCGAGAACGGAGGCTGAGACGCCATGGACGGCGATGCCCGTACACCGTTGGGGCACAACCCCATCCAGATCGACGCCAACGCGTGCGTCCGCTGCACCCTGTGCGACTGGGTCTGTCCGGGGGACATCATCTACAAGGAGGAGGGCGACCGTGAGACGTTGCCGGTGGTCGCCTACCCGGACGAGTGCTGGTACTGCGGGCACTGCGAGTCGGTGTGCCCGACCGACGCCATCACCATCGTCTTCCCGGACCGGATGCTTCACAACGACAGCGACGTGATCTCGCTGCTGGGCGTCGTCGATGGTGCCGACGGCGCCGCCACGCCGTCGTCGGGCGACGACTGACGCGCCGGCCGCGCGCCCACGGTGGCGCGCCGGGCCGTAACACCAGGACGGAGACGGAGCCATGGGCCATCCCAACGACCTGATGGAGATCACCCAACCGGAAGCCGAGGCGCTGCTCGAGTCCGGCGGCACGGTCGTCATCCCGACGGGAAGCGTGGAGCAGCACGGTCCGCACCTTCCCTGCGGCACCGACTGGTACGCGGCGCTGGTGTTCTCGCGGGCGGTGGCCGAGCGCCTGGGGGCTCTCGTCGTCCCCTTCGCGCCGATCGGCATCACGCCGTTCCACATGGGGTTCTCCGGCACGCTGACGCTCCGCCACGAGACGTTCGTGGCGCTGATGCTCGACATCGCGGGGAGCGTCGCCAGGCACGGCGCCCGGCGGGTCGTCATCCTCAACTGGCACGAGGGCAACAGCGACGCCATCGGCGTCGCCGCCAGCCGCATCCAGGGGGAGTTGGGGCTGGAGGTGATCCGCGTGGAGGCCTGCTACGTGGCGCGCGAGCTGGCCGGGGACGAGACCGGCGGGCTCACGCACGGCGGCGAGCTGGAAGTGCTGCCCGTGCTGGCCTTCGACCCCTCGCTCGTGCACCTGGAGCGCGCCACCAACCCCTCGCCCCCCGGCCGCGGCCGCCGCATCGACGCCGTCCGGCGCAACCCGAACGTGCGACCCGTTCTGGGCGACGTGCGCCAGATCGCTCCGACCGGATGGTACGGGGAGCCGCAGCGCGCCACCGCGGAGAAGGCCGAGCGCGTGATCGACGCCGTAGCGGAGCGCATCGCCGCCGACGTCCGGGAGGCCGGCGCCGCCATGGCCGAGTTGCCGGAGCTCCCCGGGCGCCCCTCGTGAACGCCACGGTCCGCACCATCGACGACGTGGAGGCGTTCGAGTTGCCGAACCGGACCGTGCGCGAGGTGTTCTCGGGGGCCAACGGGCTGGCGGCGGGCTGCGCGTTCCGCACGGTGGACGTCGAGCCGGCCGATGGCGGGGCGCCGCGCGTGCCCCACACGCACGCCTACATGGAGGAGATCATCGTGGTCGCCCGGGGGCAGGGCGTGCTGTGGGCGGACGGCGAGTGGACGCGGGTGTCGGCCGGCGACGCCTGGATCGTGCCCGCCGGGGTGCCCCACGCCACGGTGAACCCGGGTCCGGGCGCACTCCGGCTGTACTGCTTCTTCTCCTCGGCCAGGCCGGAGGCCGACTACCGGGAGCTTCCGGAGAGCCCGCTGACCGACTGGCGCGCGGCCTGGGCCGAGGGCGGCTGAGGCGCGAGGCGGGAGCTCCGCCAGGTTACGGCCCCGGCCCGCGCCGCCCCCTATGCTGACCGGGATCATGGGCCTCGAGGAGCGCCTGCATGGGTGACGCCGGCCACCGGGTCAACGCGGCCGGCCGCCCACTTACCCGCCGCACCTTCCTCAAGGGGACGCTCGGCGGGGCGGCGCTCCTGGCGCTCGGGCCGTGGCGGCCGGCCGCCGCCGCCGGCGGGGGGACGCGCGACCTGATCGTGGTCTCCAACCACGGCAAGGGAGGGCCCGTCGCGGGGCCGAGCGTCACGCTCGTCGACCCCGACAGCCTCGAGGTGCTGGCGACGCTGCCGTTCGCCGGAGCCTTCAGCTTCCCGGCGACGCGTTGGGACAACGCCCGGGACCTGATCTGGAGCGGTTTCGCCGACAGCGGGGAGGTCAGCGCCTTCCGGCTGTCGAGCGGCGAGCGGGTGGCGCGGGTGCCTACCGGCTCGAAGCAGAACTACACCGAGATCACGCCCGACGGCAGCGCCGTGGTGGCTGCCGCCCGCTCCCGCAGCCGTTACCTCAAGATCTCCGCCGATCCGACCGCGGCCGATTTCGGCAGCGTGCTGGCGACGCTCGACGACGAGCACGCTGCCGAGCCCTGCGACGTGACCATCGACGCCCGGGGGCGCTTCGCCTACGCGCCCGACCGCGGCAACGGCACCCTGGTCGTCATCGACCTGGCGGCCTTCGAGGTGGCCGCGCGCATGAAGGTGGCGCCGGGAAGCGTCGCCGAGCCGGTGCGGCCGTACATGGCGACCGCGTCGCCGAGCGGCAACGCGCTGTTCGTGGAGAACGCCGCCCTGCCCGGCTCCTCGGGGACGGGCAGCGAGTCCGTCTACGACCTCTCCGACCCGGTCCACCCGCGGGAGGAAGCGCGGCTCACCGCCGCAGACGGGCTCGGGCGCACGCCGCTCACCAGCGAGGTCACGCCGGACGGGCGCTACGGGATGGTGATCTGCCGGGACTCCTCGGAGGTGTCGGTCGTCGACACCCGCAAGCTCGCCGTGGTCGCCAGCGCCGCCTTCCCGGAGGGCAGCAATCCCGTGGCCGCCACCTTCCGCTACGGCGAGGCGGGAAGCCGGCTGTTCGTGCCGCTGCCGGGTCGCGACGCGCTGGCGGTGGTGGCGGTGCCGGAGTTCCGCGTGGAGAAGCTCATCGGGGTGGGATCGCAGCCCGTCGGCGTGGTGTACTTGAAGGCGCCCGTCCCGGCTCGTGCCGGACTGCAGGCGCCGGATCCGTCCGCGCTGGGGGTGGCCCTGGCCGAGGGGCGCACGTTCCCCGCCGGATGTCCGGATCCCTGTTGCGGCGAGCTGTGAACGCGCGCCGACGGCGCCCGTGAGGGCGCGCGCGCCGGCCCGGAGGCGGGGGCGGGTCCGCGCGGGCGCCGGCGAGGAGGAGGAGGCCTGCATGACCAGGAGAGAACGGTTCCTGGCGGCGGTCCATGGCGGCGAGCCGGACCGGCCGCCGGTCAGCGTGTGGCTGCACTTCGCCAGTGAGCACCTGCCCCCGGAGCGCGTGGCGGAGCTCCACCTGGCGTACCAGCGGACCTACGATTGGGACTTCGTCAAGGTGATGAACGACTATCGCTTGCCGTTGGTCGGTGACGGCGCGGCTCTCGCTTCCGTGCAGGCTCTGGAGACGGTGGCGACGATCGAGCCCGACCGGCCGCCCCTGACGACGCAGCTCGAGGTGATCCGGCGGCTGCGTGCGGCGCTCGGCCCCGACGTGCCGATCGTGGAGACCCTGTTCGATCCGCTGCAGACGCTGCTGCGTTCGGCGGGGAGCAGCGTGCTGGCGCTGGTGCGGCAGGAGCCGCGGGCGGCGCGCCAGGCGCTGGGAGCGGTCGCACGGACGCTGCGCGGCTACCTGCAGGCGCTGCGGGAGGCCGGTGCGGACGGCGTGTTCTACTCCGTCAACTGGGCGACGCGCCCCGAGGCGGGCGGGCTCGAGGACCGCGAGTTCCGGTCGCTGGTCGAGCCGCTCGACCGGTCGTTGCTCGAGGCCGCCGAGGGGCTGGTGCGCATCGTCCACGTGCACGGTAACGATCTCGATTTCGCGCGCGTGGCGGGGTACCCGGTGGAGGCCTTCAACTGGTCTCACCGGCACAGCGCGCCGTCGCTCGCCGAGGCGCGCGAGCTCACCGACCGGGCCCTCATCGGCGGAATCGACGAGGTCGCCTTCGCCTCGCAGACGTTGGGGGAGGCCGAGCTGGGCATCCGTCGCGCCGTCGCCGAGGCGGGACGGGCCGGTTTGATCGTCGGCCCCGGCTGCACCGTTGCCCCGGACACGCCGAGGCGCCTGCTCGAGGGCGTGCGGCACATGGTGGAGGGGTTGGCCTGAGCCGCGCCGGGTCCGGGGTCGCAGGGGGTCGGGAGCGCAGCGAGGGGATCGCCGCGCTCCCGACCCTGCTGCTCTATGCCGTCGCCATGGGGTTCCTCGAGGCGGTGGTGGTGCTGTACCTGCGCCGCCTGATCGGCGTCGGCTTCGTGCACGTCCAGGCGGCACCGAGCGGACCCGCATGGGACGCCGTCCGCGCCATGGAACTGGGCCGCGAGGCGTCGACGCTCGCGATGATCCTGGCCGTAGCGCTGCTCGCCGGGCGCGGCTTGCGCGCGCGCCTGGGGGCGTTCGCCTTCGTCTTCGGGGTGTGGGACATCGCTTATTACGCCTGGCTGGCCGTGCTCGCCGGCTGGCCGACGGGACCGTTCGACCGGGACCTGCTCTTCCTCATCCCGGCGCCCTGGTGGGGCCCCGTGCTCGCGCCGCTGCTCGTGGCCCTGGTGCTCGTGGTTGCCGGCGTGCGCTTGCTCCGTGCGCCGTCGGGCGTGCGTGCGCGCCCGCTCGGCGCCGGGGCGGCGGCGGGCGGCACGGCGCTGCTTCTGCTGGCCTTCCTGCTGGCCGGGCCGTCGTCCTTCCCGTGGGCGCTCTACCTGCCCGCCCTGGCGCTCTTCGCGTTCGGATCGCTCGGTTGGTGAGCCCGCGCCGCGGTCCGGGCCCGTCCTCCGTGGACGGAGAGCGCGCCCCTCACGCGGCCGAGCGCACCGGGCACTCCAGCCGGCCCACGCCGTCGACCACGCAGGTGACGACGTCGCCATCGTGGATGGGCACCGCGCCGGGCGTGCCGGTGGAGAGGATGTCCCCCGGCTCCCAGGTCATGCCCTGCGAGTGGAAGGCGATGAGGCGCTCCACCCCGTAGGTCATGTTGCGCACCTGGTTCGACGGGCCGCGCTCCCCGCTCACCAGGAGGCGCACCGTCGTACCCGGCAGGTCGTCGACCTCATCGGGGGTGACCAGCACGGGTCCGAAGCTGAAGAAGCCGTCGAAGCTCTTGGCGCGGGTGAGGAAGCGGGGGTTCACCCGCAGGATGTCCTCGGCGGTCATGTCCAACACGGTGGTGAAGGCGAACACGCTGCCGAGGGCGTCGTCCTCGCCGATGCCGGCGGTGCGCCGGCCGAGGACGACGCCCAGCTCGGCCTCCGCGGTGACGCGCTCCGAGACGGCCGGGAGGAGGATGCTCTCGCCCGGGCCGACGACGCAGCTCGCCGGCTTGTTGAAGCTCGCGGGCGCGGGCGGCACCTGCTCGTCGAGGTCCGCGGCGTGGTCACGGTAGTTGAGGCCGATGCCCCAGATCTTGCCGGGCGGACGGAAGGGCAGCGTGAAGCGCACGCCGGCCGCGGCGGGAAGGCCGGAGGCATCGACGTCCCGGCGCCAGGCGGCGAGCGCGTCCCGCACCGCGCCGTCCCCGGCCAGGACGGTGTCGAGCAGGCTGGCGGGGAGCCGGCGGCCGGTATCGGCGGCGAGGCGCTCGAAAGGGAGCACGCGCTCGCCCAGGAGCAGGACGGGTCGGGGACGATCGTCGAGGACGGCGGTGGCGTAACGCATCGGGGTCCTTTCGGGTGGGCACGCTTCGCAGGCGATCAAACCACGGCCCCGCTCGCGGCCGCCACCGCGACCCGGACATCGCCGGTACACCGAGCCGTCCCGGTGTCCCGCGCCCTCACGCCCGCCTCAAGCGTCCGGGGTAGGCTCGGCAGCCAGATGCGAACCGAACGAGCTTCCCCGGTCGGCACCGAACGGAGGGCCGCCCGCGTCCTGGCAGCGATGGCGGCGTGGGCGCTGCTCGGCGCCGCGCCGGCTGCCGCGCCGCCCCAGCCGGCGCCCTTCGACCACCTCTTCGTCATCGTTCTGGAGAACCGGGCCTACCAGGACGTCATCGGCAACCCCGACATGCCCACGATCAACGCCCTGGCCAGGCGCTACGGCCTGGCGACCGACTACCATGGCGTGGCGCACCCGAGCCTGCCGAACTACGTTGCGCTCATCACCGGCGACACCTGGGGCAGCCGGTCCGACGATCCCTCCCAGCGCTTCGACCACCCCAGCCTCGCCGGCCAGCTCGAGGCGGCAGGGCTCACCTGGAGAGCCTACATGCAGAGTCTCCCGTCCCCCGGCTTCAGCGGCGACCAGGCGGGGAGAGGAACCGCCGTGTATGCCAAGAAGCACGACCCCTTCATGCTCGTGCCGGCCATCGCCGGCGATCCCGGGCGGGCCAGCAACGTCGTTCCGCTGCTGCAGCTCGGCGCAGACCTCGCCACAGGGTCCGCGCCGAGCTTCGCGTTCATCGCCCCCGACCTCTGCCATGACATGCACGGTGCCGGCGCCTGTCCGGGTACGCAGGCGCTCGACCGGGCAGGGGACGACTTCGTGCGCACGTGGGTGGACCGCATCATGGCCTCGAGCGCCTGGAGCGGGAACGCCGCCATCGTCATCACGTTCGACGAGGCCCCGCAGGGGTTGAAGTCCGTGCTGGGGATGGGCGAGAACCACGTCGCGTTGGTCGCGATCAGCCGCGACGGCCCGCGGGGCGTGCGTTTCGACCTCCACGCGGACCACTACGCCCTGCTGCGCACCCTCGAGGAGGCGTGGGGCCTGCCGTTCCTGGCCAGGGCCCGGGACGCCGCCAGCATGGCGAAGCTCTTCCGCTGAGCCCCGCCGGGCCCGTCAGGCCGCGCTCACTGTTGCGGCGGCTGCGTGAGGATGACGCTGCCGTCCGGGGCGATGAGGTACCAGGCCGCGCCCAGCGCGGCGCCCTGCGGAGGCACCACCGCCTGGCCGAAGGTGTCGCCCTTGGAGGTGTCGGCCGCGAAGGTGTACAGCGGCCAGCCGGCGTAACTGACCTGCGTGCCGCCGTCGGGACCCTTCACGGTGGAAAGCTTGTCGGCCGCCACGCCGTCCCCCGCTTGGGGCGCCCCCTCGCTGAGAACGGGCGGCCACACCTGCAGGCACGCGGCCGTGCAGCTCGCCACGGGCGGCGTGTCGGACTTGTTGACCTGATCCACCTTGCCGGGCGCAACGGCCACGTAAAGGGCCGTGCCGCCGCGATCGGTCAAGTAGTCGCCGTAGGTGTCGCTGTGGGCGACGTCCACCTCGACCGGTCCGCTGGCGCTCTGCGCGGCCGCCACGGCCGCGACCGGCAGGACCGCGGCCAGTGCCGCCACCGTACGTGTGACCTGAAGGAGGAGCCTGCGGCGCATGCCGTTCCCGCCTCTCCGGGCCCGTGGTCGGGCCCCACTCTCCCTCCATTACGCGGTGGCTGGCACTTCGGACGCGTCGCTCGGCACACGTGGGGCGCGACGATGAAGGCGGCGGGAGGCGTCGCGGGGCATGCCCGGCGCCTCGGGCGGCGGGGGACCGCCCCCGTCGGGGCCGGCCCGGCAGCGTCCGGCCCCGGTGGCGTGCGGAGCCGCCTCGAACGTCGCGTCCGACGTACCATGGGGGCCGTGCCGGTCCGGTCGCGGAGCGGCGAGTGGGCGCGCCGCCGGCAGCGGCTCGCCCGCCGGAGAGGATGCGAGTGACGGCGTTGCGGACGTTGGCGCCCGGCTTGGGGCGTCTCGCGAGGAGTGTGCTCCGCGTGGTGCGGCCCGGCGGCGGCACCACCTTGCCGGGCTGGGTGGCGCTCAAGCTGGACCCCCACTTCGTTTCGCGCACGGCGGCGCGCGCCCGGCTGCGCATCGTGATCACGGGGACCAACGGCAAGACATCGACCATGACCCTCGTGCGCCACTTCCTGGAGCAGGACGGCAGCCGCGTGGTGGCCAACGGGGAGGGCGCCAACCTGCGCCAGGGCGTCGCCGCCTCGCTCCTCGGCGGCGCCGGCGACGTCCTCGTCATGGAGGTCGACGAGGCCGCCTTCCCCAAGCTCGCGCCCGAGCTCGACCCGCATCTCGTCATCGTCACCGGCCTGTTCCGCGATCAGCTCGACCGCTTCGGGGAGGTCCAGACCACGCGGCGTCACCTGGAGCAGGCCATCCTGGCGCTGCCTCGCGCCACCCTGCTCCTCAACGGGGACGACCCGCTGGTGGCGAGCCTGGCGCAGGAAGGGCGCAGCGTCTTCTTCCGGGCTGCGCTTCCCGCCATGGCGGAGGTCCCGAGCGACATGCCGGTGTGCCCACGTTGCGGCGGCGCGCTCGCATACGACGAACGCTACTACGCGCATCTGGGCCGCTACCGCTGCACGCGTTGCGGCTTCTCCAACCCCGGCACGTCCTACGAGGCGACGCTGACGGCCGGCGGCTTGCGCATGGGGGACGCCGAGCTTCCCCCCTTGCCTCCGTACCTGCATCCCTACAGCGCGACCGCCGCGGTCGCGGCCGCGCTGTGGTTGGGGCGGACGCCGCGGCTGGAGGCCTGGCCCCAGGCGGCCGGCGGTCGCGGCGAGACACGCGTCGTCGAGGGGCGGCGGGTGAGCCTCGCCCTGGTGAAGAACCCGGCGAGCATGAGCTGGAACCTGGCGCAGGCGCCGGCCGACGCGCACGTCTTCCTGATCAACGACGGCGCCGCCGACGGCGTCGACGTGTCGTGGCTGTGGGATGCACGCTACGGCGACGCCCTCGGGAAGGTGACGGTGAGCGGTAGCCGCGCCATGGAGTTCCTCACGCGCCTGCGATACCTGAGCCCGCCGCCCGAGGCGGCCGCCTACCCCTCGCCGCAGGAGGCGGTGGCGGCGGCCGTGAGGGCCGCGCCCGACGGGGGGAGGGTGCTGGTGCTGTCCACCTACACCAACCTCAAGCGCGCGCACCTGCTGCTGCAGGCGGCGCTGCCCGCCGCCGTCCCGGAGCCGGTGCGCCTGCCGGGCTCGCGTCCCGGCACGAGGGGTCCGGGGACGGCCGCACCGCAGGCGCCCGTGCCCGAAGACACGGCCGCGGACACGTCCGCGGAGGCGCCCCACGGCGCCGGGCGCGCCGCCGGCCGCAACGGCGAGCGCCCGGTCCGCATCGCATGGCTCTATCCCGACCAGATGGGCACCTACGGGGACGGGGGGAACCTGGCCGTGCTGCAGCGCCGCCTTCAGTGGCGCGGGCGCGACGCCGAGATCGTGCGGCTCGATGTCGGTGACGCTCTGCCTCGGGACGTCGAGGCGGTCGTGATCGGGGGTGGCGAGGACCTCGCCCAGGGGCTGGTGATGGACGACCTGCGCCGCCACGGCCCCGACCTGCGCGCCCTCTTCGACGACGGCGTCGCCGGCCTGCTCGTGTGCGGCGGCTACCAGTTGCTGGGGGAGACCTTCGAGGTCGGCGGCCGCACGCTCGAGGGTCTGGGACTGCTGCCGGTGGCGACGGTCGCCGGGGCGCCGAGGCTGGTCGGGAGGCTGCTGGTGGAGAGCGCCCTGGCGCCCGATCCGTTGGTGGGGTTCGAGAATCACGCCGGACGCACGCGCCTCCTCGGCGGCGTCCCGCTCGGCAAGGTGTTACAGGGGCACGGCAACGACGCGGACGGGACCGGCGGCGAGGGCGCGGTGGCCGGCCGGGTGGTGGGCACCTACCTGCACGGGCCGGTGCTGGCCCGAAACCCCGCTCTCGCCGACCTGCTGCTGGGGTGGATCGGCGAGAGGCGAGGCTGGAGCGCCCTCGACCCGCTCGACGACAGCGTCGAGCGGGAAGCCTTGCGGCGTCTCATGCCGGCCGGCGTGCCGGCCGCCGGGGGTGGGCGCTCCCGGCCGTGATCGCGGCCGGAAGCGGACGCCCGCGGATCAGTACCCGGACCCGTAGCCCGATCCCGAGCCGCCGCTGCCGCCGGAGCCGTAGCCGCCGGAGCCGTAGCCGGAGGAGCCGGAGGCGGAGCCCCCGGATCCCGACTGCGACGAGCCGCTGCCCGCCTGCAGGCCGGGCGTCGCGACGTGCCAGGTGGGGAAGACGCCGTCGCCGTTCACGTCGCCGGGTTGCCGGTCCTTGGCGTAGGTGTACAGCGGGTGCCCGTGGTACTCCACCTGCCGCCCGTTGGGGCCCCGGAAGACCGCCAGCCCCTTGGGGAGGGCGTCGGGGCCCGTGGGCCGGCCGCTCTTCAGCGTGTACGCCGGCCACAGCTTCGCGCACGTACCCGTGCACGTGGAGGTGTCTGCTGCGTCCTGGTCGTAGTAGTAGAGCGTCATGCCCTGAGCGGTGGTGAGGACGGTCTCCGGCTTCCCGTTGACGGTGACCTTCCGGGTCTGCACGGTGGTGCTGCCGGACGCCGCCAGCGCCACCGATGCCGCGACCGTTACCGCGGCGCTCACCAAGGTCGCTTTGAGGTTGCGTCTCATGCGGGTCTCCTTCCCGCCGGACCTGGGCCCGGCAGGGCCCGGGCCGGCGCTTGCGCGCTCCGCGCGCGGTCAGCCGTACCGGAGCAGAGCCGGGGTGGCCGCGTGCCAGTGCTTCGAGGCGAGGTCGCTCGCGCCCCGGACCTGGCCGGGGCGTTGGTCCTTGCTGAAGGTGTAGAGGGGGTGGCCCTTCACCTCCACCTGTTTGCCGCCGTTGCGCGACAGGGTGTCGAGGTAGGCGGTGATGTTGCTCTCCCCGGTCGGCCGAGGCGCGGTGTCGCCGAGGAAGAGGGGCTTCCAGTCCTTGGTGCAGGAACCTTTGCACGCCGGCGCGCCCTTCTTGCCCTGGTCGTTGTAGTACAGGGTCATGCCCTGGTTGTCGGTCAATACCTCGCGCCACTCGCCCTTCACGATGGCGAAGCGCACGATCACGGTGTTCGGCCTCGAGGCCGTCTTGGCCGTGGGCTGCCGCTTCTTGTTCGAGGACGTGCTGTTCGCCCCGCTCCTGCCCGAGGACTGCCCGGACGCTGAGCTCTTCGATGAGGACTCGGCAGAGGAGCCCGAACCGCCGCTCGAGCCGGCCGCGTTCCCCGACGAAGTGGATCCGCCGGAGCTCGCCGCGGTCGTGCCGCTCGAGCCGCCGGTGGAACCGGAGCCGTTGCCGGACGATGAGGGCTCTTGCGCCAGCACCATCGCGCCGAGCGCCAGGACCGCCAGTACCAACATGGCTCGTCTCATGGGTGCCTCCCTGGGCCGCGCGCCCTCGTTGACGAGGGCGGTCATGCGTGGGATGTCACGGGGAAGGATCGCGAGAGGGCCTTGGCCCGGTACGCCCTGGCCCGCGTGCCCTCCCTGGTGCCGACCCTAGGAGCGCCGGGCCGCCCGGCCTGTGCCCCGGATGACGCTGCGGCCCCCCGCGCGGGTGCGCGGCAAACGAGCGGGCGGGCCGGACGTCGTGCGCCCGGCCCGCCTTCGTGTGCCCCGATCGACTCGGCGTCCCCCAGATCACGTCCGCGGTCGCGGACGCGATCGGGTCATACCATCGCCGTCCCCTCTACGGCGCCGTCCTCCCCCGCCCTCGACGCGCCGAGCGGCAGGCGCGGAGCTGCCTGCGCCGGCGTACGGCGTGCGCCCGTTCGTCAGCTGCCGCTGCCGCTGGACGACCCGCCGGAGGTGCCGCCGGACGAACCGCCGCTGCTACCGCCGGAGCTGCCGCCGGAGGTGCCGCCGCTGGTGCCGCCGCTGGTGCCGCCGCTGGTGCCGTTCGAGGCTCCACCGGTGGCCTTCGGCGTGCTCGGCGTGGCCACGTGGAACGAGGCCTGGCCCGCGCCGTTGGCGTCGCCGGGCGTGGTGTCCTTGGCGTACGTGTAAAGCGGGTGACCCTTGTAGACGACCTGATTCTTGCCGTTGGTGGAGATGGTCGAGAAGTCGCTGGAGCTCAGGCTGCTCGAGCCCATCGCGCTCTGGCTGCTCCCGCTGGCCGTCCCGCCGGCCGTTCCGCCGGCCGATCCGCTGGCCGTCCCGCTGGCCGTTCCGCCGGCCGATCCGCTCGCGGTCCCGCCGGTTGCGCCCTGACTACTGCCGCCGACCTTCACGGACTTGCCGCTGATCGTGAACGGCTTCCAGGACTGTGCGCAGGAGCCCGTGCAGCTCGAGCTGTCGGGCGTGTCCTTGTCCGAGTAGTAGAGCGTCATGCCATCGCTGGTGGCGAGCACTTGCTGTTTCTGGCCCTGTACGGTCGCTTGAGAGACGGTGACATCGCCCCCCGCGCTCGAGGAGCCTTGCGCGAGCGCGATCGCGCCCAACGCGATGAGCAGTGGTGCCAGCCAAGCCCGTTTCACGCGCAAAGTCATATGGACCTCCGAGTGGCCAACCCGAGAACCGGATTGGGAGGGTGGTTTTGGCAGGGCTGCATGCTGATTGGAGTGACTTGCCGATCGGGGTCCCGTGAGACCGCGTTGCCTCCGGATGTGACTGTAGGGTGGATGCGTCCGGCTTGTCTGTGCGCGGGGCACAGCCGGGTCGAGTCGCGTCCGGGAGCGCGCCGGCGCCCACGGGCGCCCTCTACGCTACCGGGCTATCGGGTCGCGCCGCCGGTGGAGGCGCTCGGCGTCGCCAGCGTGGCGACGCGGAAGGGGTCCTTGCCCGCGCCGCGCATGTCGCCGGGCTCGCGGTCCTTGACGTAGGTATAGAGCGGATGGCCGTTGTACTCGACCTGGAAGGACTGTTGCGAGCGTTGGAGGATCGAAAGGTGCGGCCTGAGCTTCTCGGATGCGGTGGGCCGGCCGAGCCCGACCAGCGCGAACGGTTTCCAGGTCTTCGTGCAGGCGCCGGTGCAGGTCGACTTCTCGGGCGTGTCCTCGGTCGAGTAGTAGAGCGTGATGCCATCTTGCGTGGTGAGCACGTGGGCGGTCTGCCCGTGTAGCTTCCGGGCGGTCACGACGACGGTCTTCCCGCCGATGTAGCCGGCGGCCAGGGCGGCGGCGGCGAAGACGGCCGCCGCCGCGGCCAGGGCCGCGAGGGTTCGACGTCGGTGTCGGGAGTCTGGCATCGGTATCGTTTCCTCCCTGCTTGAACGCCGGTGCTTGCCGAGCGCCGCAGGACGCACCGCGGACACGCCGCCGTCACAACCCCATGGAGCCGGGGCGCCCGCGGATCCGTACGGGAGCGGGAGCGCGGGGCGCGTGTTGCCGCGCTCCCGCGCTCCC
>Ga0102953_1001134_pt1 | contig 17289 bp, 12 predicted proteins | sample SalPon2A_C_D2_MG_FD_78509 | JGI IMG/M metagenome (GOLD analysis project Ga0102953, IMG submission 78509) | Soil microbial communities from South San Francisco under conditions of wetland restoration - Salt Pond MetaG R2A_C_D2_MG | ecosystem: Environmental > Terrestrial > Soil > Wetlands | place... | reverse complement strand
GGCTTCTTCGGCACCTACCGCAAGAACGAGACGATCGACCTCCAGTTCGAGCGCAACGGCAAGACCGAGCTCCGCTCGGACCTGCCGGTCAGCTCCTGATCGCCGGCGTCAGCGCCCGACCTGCTCGCGGGCTTTCTGCAGCAATTCATTGAGACCGTCGCCCAACACTCTGCTGACGAAGTTCTCAACCCGGCGCTGGGCAAGGCCTGAGATGGTGGGCTCCAAGTCTGATCGCGCCAGTCGCAACTGCTCATCTGGCGTCTGAACGCCGCGAAGGAGAACGGCACCATTCTCAGCGTCTTCAACGAAGATATCTACGCGCCGAGGCAATTTCGCTGACGCTGGCGGGGCTGACTCGAGATTGATCCGGAAGCTCCGCGTCCCATCTACCTCTAGATTTCGAAATCCACTCGGCGGAGGTTGCTTGGTGTCGCCAAGCGTCTCTATTCCGACCTGTACGCCAGCGGGGGAATCAAGATCTGCGACCTGCCTCTCGATCTCCGGCATTAGCCAGTCCACGAAGTGACGCACGAGCTGGTCTTGTCGCTGACGTTTGGCCTCTTCCGCATACAGTCCGGTGAACTCTTCAAGCAGCGCTTCCGGTTGAGGCGCCATCGCGGTTTGCAGGCTATCTCTAACTAGATCCAGAGCCTCTCGGGTCACCCTCTCAATAATGTCGACGAACGGATCCGGGTCACCCGCGTCAGCGGCAGCCAGCGCCGACAGATAGTCGACACGATGCTCATCCAGCACCATGAGCGGGATGGAGGCATCTCTATACGTATAGGCCGATGCGACAGCCCGAGCGAGTCTGCCATTTCCGTCCGCAAATGGATGGATAACGACTAGGGCGTAGTGCGCGTAAGCCGACTGAATTACAGGGTGGGCTCCCTGGAACTCGGCGCTTTCAAGCTCCTCAATCAGTCGCTGCATTTCAGCTTGGGTGGAGTCGACCGGAGCGTACGCGTGAATATCTCCCCTGGTGGTGCGGACATGATTGGGGTATTTCTTGTATTTGCCCTTTGGAAGCGGTTGCTCCTGGGTACCCACCGGGGTGTGAACCACATACGTCTCCTGTGGCGCAGTTATCTCTTCATGGATGCGCCTGATCCAGGCCTGCGTGACCTTGGGGACGAGCTCCGTCACGTGATCGAGAACGAGCTCGAATGCCCCTAGTTGAGCCTCAAACAACGCTCTGGCATTCGGACCTTGAGTGTCGACCTTCTGCTCCCAGGCCGCCGCCTGTTCGGCGACCGTGAAGGTGAGGCCGCGATTGGTGGAGTACAGGCCCTCAATTGCTCCGGTATCGAAGGCCGCAACGCGCCGCGCAATTGCCTGGGCACGTTGTAGATCGACCTCCGTAGCCTGCTCGGAAGCACGCTGGAACTCGTCGCGGGCAGCCTGCCATAGCTCTTTATTGGGCAGATCCTTTGGCCAGTCCCCGAAGGAGGGGAAGGGTTTATACCGAGCGTCGATCTCGGCAAGCTCGTCTGCGCTCAGTGGCTGAAAGGCCTCCTCGGTCATGCTCCTTGATGGTAAGCGGCCGCCCCGATGACCCGGCTGCGGATCAGCCGGCGGAGGCGTCGAGCACGAGCTGGGGGACCGTGACCAGCTCGTAGCCGCGGTCGCGCAGGGTCTGGACGATCCCCGGCAGGGCGGCGACGGTCTCGGAACGGTCGCCGCCGCCGTCGTGCATGAGGACGATCGCGCCGGGGTGGACGGCTTCGAGCACGCGCTGTTCGATCGCTTCCGGGCCGGGCAGCTCGTAGTCGTCGGTCTCGACGGTCCAGAGAACCGTCAGCATGCCCTGGCGGCGCAGCAGCTTCAGCGTCGCTTCGTCGTAGACGCCGAAGGGCGGGCGGAAGAGATTCGGGGCGGGGGCGCCGCTGCGGCGCAGGTCGGCCGCCTGGCCGAGCACTTCGGCTTCCTGGTCGGCCGGCGAGAGGTCGGACATCCGCGGGTGGTGGACGGTGTGGTCGCCGATCGCGAAGCCGTCGCGCGCCTCGCGCCGGATCGTCTCCGGATGTTCTTCGATCGCCAGGCCGATCGGGAAGAAGGTGGCGGGGACGCGGTGGCCGATCAGCGTGTCGAGGATTTCTTCGCTGTACCCGCTCGGGCCGTCGTCGAAGGTCAGCGCCACCTCGCGCCCCGCCGCCGGCAGCTCGCGCACGACCGGCGTCGTCTTCAGCAGCCGCGCGACCGCGCGGTTCTGCTCCTCCACCCGTTCCGCCGCCCGCTCGCTGAGCAGCAGGCTGCGCACGCCGCTGCTGATCCGCGCCGAGCGCAGCTTCTTCGAGGCCGAGGCCGAGATGATCCAGAAGGGCGTGAAGAGCACCGCGAGCACGACCCCGGCGGCGATCAGCCGCCGCTTCATGTGGACGCGGCTCACTTGAAGATGTAGAGCAGGGCGAAGGCGACGACGACCCAGGCGGCCCCGCCGGCGACCATGCCCCTGTCTCGCGAGACCATCGCCGCGATCGAACGGTCGTCGGCGCGGTCGTAGATCAGGTAGAGGTAGCGGAAGATCACGTAGACGACCGGCGGGATCGTCCACATCATCTTGTTGCCGATGATCGGCGAGCTGACGGCGTAGATCGAGTAGCTGATCACCGTTCCGGTGGTGACCAGGGCGACCATCTGGTCGAGGAAGGGCAGCGAGTAGTGCTCCAGCACGGGGCGGCTGCTGGTGCCTTCGTGCAGCTCCGAGACCGCCTCCTGGCGCCGCTTGGTGAAGCCGAGGAAGAGCGCCAGCATGCCGGTGCAGAGCAGCAGCCATTCCGAGGCGTGCGCGTCGACGGCGCTGGCGCCCGCGGCGACGCGCAGGATGAAGAGGCCCGAGAGCGTCATGACGTCGATGATCACCACCTGCTTGAGCCCGAGGCTGTAGGCCATCTGCGCCGCTCCATAGCCCACCACCATCAGGCCGACCTGCCAGTTGACCGCGGCGAAGCCGATCGCGATCGCGACGATCGCGAGAGCCGGGGCGATCGCGATCGCCGCGCTCTGCGACAGCTCCCCGGCAGCGAGTGGGCGAAAGCGCTTCTTCGGGTGCCGGCGGTCGAGCTCGACATCGATCAGGTCGTTGACGTAGTAGCCGGCGCTGGAGATCGCGCAGAAGGCGACAAAGGTCAGCGTCGCCTCGACCACCTCGTGGGACTGGTTGAACTTGCCGGAGAAGAGCAGCCCGGCGAAGACGAAGAGGTTCTTGATCCACTCCTGCGGGCGCGCGGTCTTCAGCGCCGCGCGGGCGGGCGAGCGCCGCGGGACGACCGGTTCTTCTGGCTGTCCGGCGGGGGTGGTCGGGTGCTCCGAGGTGATCGTTTCCATCGAGGTCGTCGCGGGAGGGTAGCGGTCAGGTGGGCAGACGAATGGTGAAGCACGCCCCCTGGGAGGGCAGATTCTCGACCGCGACCCCGCCGCCCATCGCCTCGCTCAGCTCGCGCACGATCGCCAGGCCGAGCCCGGCGCCCTCGGGAGAGCCGCGGCCGGCGACGGCCCGCAGGTGGAAGCGCTCGAAGGCGCGCGGCAGCTCCTCCTCCGGGATGCCGGGGCCCTGGTCGCCGACCCGGACCTCGCCGGGCCGCGCCTCGACCGTCACCGCGCCGCCGGGGGGGCTGACGCGGATCGCGTTCTCGAGCAGGTTGGAGACGACCTGCAGGGTGCGGCCGTGGTCCGCCGTCGCGGGCGCCGGCGCGGGCGCCTCGACCGCCACCGTCACCCCCGCATCGCCTGCCTGCGGCCGAAGCCGTTCCTCGGCCTCTCGCGCCACGGCGGCAAGGTCGACCGGCTCGCGGCGCACCTCGAGCACGCCCTGGCGCAGCCGGGCGAGCGCGAGCAGGTCGCCGACCAGGCGCTCCAGCCGGTCCGCCTCGCGGCCGACGACCGCGGCGGCGTCGCGCGGCTCGACCGTGCCGTCCTCGATCCCCTCGGCGTAGCCGCGGATCGAGGTCAGCGGCGTGCGCAGGTCGTGCGAGACCGAGAGCAGGACGGCGCGCTCGGCGTCGCGGGCGAGCTCGAGCTGCCCGGCCATCCGGTTGAACGAGTCGGCGAGCGCGTCGAGCTCCTCGGTCCCCCCGCCGGACACCGGCTCCGGATGGCGGCCCTCGGCCAGCTCCCCCGCCGCGGCGCCGAGCTCGAGCAGCGGCCGGGTCATCCGCCGCGCCACCAGCGCCGCCACGGCCGCGGCGAGCAGCGCGCCGGCCCCTCCCGCGATCAGCAGCGCTCCCAGGTAGCGGCTGAAGTCGCCGCCGAAGACGTTGACCGACGGCGGCGGAGGCGGGCGCTGTGGCGGCGGCGGGAAGGGCGATTCGCGCTGGCGCTGCTGTCGCTGTTCGGCATCGTGGCTGATCGTTTCCCGCACGGCCTCGCGGGTCAGCACGATGCCGAGCGCCAGCGAGGCCCCCACCGCGAGCATCACGGCGCCGAGGATCGCGACGAAGAGCCGCGCCCGCAGCGAGCGGGTCACGGCACGACCTTGTAGCCGGCGCCGCGCACCGTCTGGATCAGCTCGGCGCGGCCGAGCTTGGCGCGCAGCTGAGCGACGTGGACGTCGACGGTGCGCGTGCCGCCCGGGAACTCGCCGCCCCAGACCAGCTCGAGCAGCCGGTCGCGGCTGAGCACGACCCCCGGGTGGGAGAGCAACGCCGCCAGCAGGTCGAACTCGCGCCCGGTCAGCTCGACCGGCTCCCCCGCCACCGTCACCGTGCGCGCGGCGCGGTCGAGCGCGACGTCGCCGACGACCAGCGGCCCGCCGTCGTCGTCGGACTCGCCGCCGCTTCCCGTCCGCCGCAGGATCGCCTTCACGCGGGCGACCAACTCACGCGGCGAGAACGGCTTGGTGACGTAGTCGTCGGCGCCCGCTTCGAGGCCGGAGACGCGGTCGACCTCGTCGTCGCGGGCGCTGAGGATCAGGATCGGCACGCTGGTGCGGGCGCGCAGCCGGCGGCAGACCTCGAAGCCGTCGATCCCCGGCAGGCCGATGTCGAGCACGACCAGGCGGACCGGGTGCCGCGTCAACTCCTCCAGCGCCTGCTCGCCGCTGCGGGCCCAGACGACGCCGAACCCGTCGCGCTTGAGGTAAGCGCGAACGAGATCGGCGATCGCCTGCTCGTCCTCGACGACGAGGATGGAACCCTTGGACGAGCTCTTCGTCACAAGGGCTAGCCTTGCATCTGGCCCGGAGCGCCAGGCGGTGGCGGCAGCTGGCCCTGCTGCTGGGAACCCTGCTGACCCGGAGGCATCTGCCCTCGCTTGGGCGGCAGCATGACCGTCTTCGCCGTGCCGCCTTCGGGGCCGCAGACGACGACCCGCTGACCCGCTTCGAGGTCGGCCACCGACGTGCCCTTCTTGCCGGGACCGGCCAGGACTTTGGTTTCGCCATCGACGGAGATCGTCACTTCGCTGCCGTCGTTCTCCTTCAGCGTGAGCGAGCTGTCGCTGGCGCTGGTGACTTCGCCGGCGTCGATCCTGATCGTCTCGGCCTTGCCTTCATGCTGGACATGGACCTCGGCGTAGGTCAGGTCCTTGCCGAATTTGCCGATCGGGCCGCCCGGGGGCGGCGGCATCCGTTTGCCGCTCAGGGCCTTGCGATGGTGGGACTTGCCGCTGCTGCCGTTGCCGCCCTGGGCGACGGCGAGGCCGGCGACGACCAGGGCCGCGATCAGCCCGGTCGTTGCGACGGCTCGTGCCCGTCCCGCTAGTGACTTGAACATCTGAAACCTCCAGTTCGAGTGAATCGGATAGCTCGATCCTCGAATCGGCGGGTACGGCCTCGATCAAGCGGCTGTAAGGGGTCTGTAAGCCCTAAGGGTCGATCAAGACGCCTGGGTTCAGCATCGCCGCCGGGTCCAGCTCTTGCTTCGCCGCTCGCAGGGCGGCGGCGAAAGGATCGGGACGCTGCCGGTCGTACCAGGGGCGGTGGTCGCGGCCGACGGCGTGGTGGTGGGTGATCGTCCCGCCACCCTCGATCACCGCCTCCGCCGCGGCGGCCTTGATCTCGTCCCACTGCGCGACCTCGCCGCCGCGCACGGCGGGCGCCATGACGGTGAAGTAGGGAGCCGGGCCGTCGGGATACACGTGGGTGAAGCGGCAGCTGACGCGCGGCGAGCCGGGCCCGTCGGCGGGCGCGTCGCAGACCTCGGCGACCTTGCGGCGGACGGCGTCGATCGTCGTCGCATGGAACTGCTCGAAGCGGTCCCAGGTGATCGCCGTCTCGAAGGTCTCCGAGAGCACCCCGCAGGCGACGAACGTGTCCCGCAGGTAGGGCGCCAGGAGGAACGCCGAGCGCCAAGCCCCCACCCCACCCTCCCCGCCGGTGGGCCTATTTCCCTCGTCATAGGTGGGTTTTCGGCCCGTCGGCGGGCTGTTGGGGGTGCCGCCGTGGTCGCTCGCGATCGCCAGGGCCAGGTCCATCGGGTCGTTGACGGGGTGGTGCGGGGACTCGAAGCCGAGGACGAGGAGGCTCTTCTCGCCGGAGCCGGCGCCGGTTATACCGGCCTCGGTCGCGTCGAGCAGGCGGCAGTTGCTCGGGTGCAGGCCGGACTGGGAGATCTCGCGCACGGCGGTCGCGGCGGCGAGGAAGTCGTCGAACTCGACCCCGCAGGAGGACTTGAACTCGGGGCGCGGGCGGACCCGCACCCAGGCCTCGCCGATCACCCCGAGGATGCCCTCGGAGCCGAGCAGCGCCCGGTCCGGCGAGGGGCCGGCGCCGGAGCCCGGCAGCCGCCGGCTCTCCCAGAGGCCGCGCGGCGTGATCGCCCGCACCGACTCGACCAGGTCGTCGATGTGCGTGTAGAGGGTCGCGAAGTGCCCGCCGGCGCGGGTCGCTATCCAGCCGCCCAGGGTCGAGTACTCGAACGACTGCGGGAAGTGCCGCAGGGTCAGCCCGTGCTCGCGCAGCTGCTCCTCCAGACCCGGCCCGGTCGCCCCCGCCTGGATCCGCGCCGCCAGCGACTCCGCGTCGACCTCCAGCACCCGGTCGAGCCGCCGCAGGTCGAGCGTCACGAACGGCCTCTCCCCCAGCCGCCCCTCGACCCCGCCGACGACGCTCGTCCCGCCGCCGAACGGAATCACGGCAGCGCCCTCCGCCTCGCACCAGGACAACACCGCCTCGATCTCCGACTCGTCCCGCGGCAGTGCCACGAGATCCGGCGGATTCGCGAACTCCCCCCGAAACCCCCGCACGACGTCCCGATAGGCCTTCCCCAGCGCCCGCGAAACCCGCTCGTACTTCTCATCCGTGAACAGATCCCCAAACCCGCCGGGCACCTTCAACCGCGACCCGCGCACCTCAACCGAATCGAGCGCCACAGCCTCCTCAGGCTCGCCCCCAAACCCGAACCGCTCCCTTATCCCGGCAGCAGCCTCCTCAAGCTCCCAGCGCGAAGGGGCCTGATCCTCATACCCCCACCCCCAGTGCTTGAGCCGGTGTTCGGGCGCTACCAGTGGACGCCTTTCATCAGGTGCGCGAAGGCGACGGCCTCGGTGGTCGGCGCCCGATCCGGCGCCTCGTCGCCCTTCCCTTTGGCCGCCTGCGACTCCGGGAACAGCTTGTACGCGGTGTTGAGGATTTTGTCGCTGACCGTCGGCGCGACCGCGTAGAGCACCTCGCCGAAGGTCCCCATCCGCGTCGCCACCTTCTTCGGCCTGCCGATCATCGCCCCGGCGATCATCTCCGCCGCCTCCTCGGGCGTGATCGCCGGGAACATGTCGTACATCCGCGTCGGCGCGATCATCGGCGTGCGCACCAGCGGCATGTAGATCGTCGTGATGTCGACGCCGTCTTCGACGACCTCGGAGGCGATCACGCGGCTGAAAGCATCGAGCGCCGACTTCGAGGCGACGTAGGCGGAGAAGCGCGGCGGGTTGGTCTGCGCGCCGATCGAGCTGATGTTGACGATGTGACCCGACTTGCGCGCCTGCATCGAGGGCAGCAGCGCGAGGATCAGCTTCAGCGCGCCGAAGTAGTTGATCTGCATGGTGCGCTCGTAGTCGTGGAAGCGGTCGTAGGAGAGCTTGACCGAGCGGCGGATCGAGCGGCCGGCGTTGTTGACCAGGATGTCGACCTGGCCGTGGTAGGCGAGCACCTCCTCGGCCATCCGCTCGACGTCCTCGACGTCGGACATGTCGCAGCGGTGGATGTGGGCGACGCCGCCGGCCCGCTCGATCTCCCCCTTGGTCTGCTCGAGCTTGTCGACCGAGCGCGCGACCAGCAGCACCGTCGCCCCCGCGTCGGCGACCTTGACGGCAGCCGCTTTGCCGATCCCCGACGAGGCGCCGGTGATCAGCACGACCTTGCCGCGCACCGCGGCCGAGAGCGTGCGGTCCTTGAACAGGTCGGGGTCGAGGTTGCGCTCCCAGTAGTCCCAGACGCGGTCGGCGTAGCTCTCCAGCGGCGGCACCTCGATCCCCGAGCCGGCGAGCGCCTGCTGCGCCCGGGTCGAGTCGAAGCGAGTCGGGTAGTTGACGTAGTTGAGCACCCCGGCCGGGATGCCGGCGCGGTCGAGCGCCAGCTTCAGCGCCCGCTTGCCGGGCGGGAAGAAGCGCAGCCCCGTGCGGGCGAGGCTCGTCACCGGGTCGGTGAGGCCGGAGTCGAGCTGCACCGCGGACTGCGGCGCGTCGGCGGCGCGAGCGAACAGGTTGAGCACCTCGCCGGCGGTCTTCGGCTTCGGGTCGGTGAGGCTGAAGGCCTGGCCGTCGAGCCCCGGCTGGTGGGCGATGTGGTCGATCGCCGCGGCGACGTAGTCGACCGGGACGATGTTGATCTCGCCTCCCTCGATCCCGACCGTCGGCAGCCAGGCCGGCAGCACGCGGCGCACCTGCTGCAGCAGCTTGAACATGTAGTAGGGGCCGTCGACCTTGTCGATCTCGCCGGTGCGCGAGTCGCCGACGACGATCCCGGGCCGGTAGACGCGCCAGGGGCGGCGGCATTCCTCGCGCACGATCCGCTCCGACTCGTGCTTGGTGCGGAAATACGGGTGCGTGTCGAGGTGCTGGGCCTCGTCGAACATGTCCTCGGTCCAGGTGCCCTCGTAGAGGCCGGCGGCGGCGATCGAGCTGATCTGGTGGAAGCAGCCGGCCTCGATCGTGCCGGCGAGTTCGACCGCGTGGCGCGTGCCCTCGACGTTGGCGACCTCCTGCGCATCGGCGCCCGCGGCCATGTCGTAGATCGCCGCCAGGTGGAAGAAGTGGTCGACCTCGCCGCGCAGCGTCACCAGATCCTCCTCGGAGACCCCGAGGCCGGGCTGCGAGAGGTCGCCGGCGATCGGCACGACCCGCGCCCCGTCGGCTCCCCAGGCGGTCCGCAGCTCCTCCAGGCGCCCGCGCGAGCCCGCCCGGACGAGCGCGTAGACGGTGCCCTCGCGCTGCAGCAGACGGGCGACGAGGTTGCGGCCGATGAATCCGGTAGCTCCCGTGACGAAGTAGTTCATCGCTCTTTCATACACTCATTCGAGAGATGGCGCAAACGGCCACCCTGCAGATCGCGATGCCCGAGATGGGCGAGTCGGTGACCGAGGGCATCGTTCTCGAGTGGCATGTCGCCGAGGGAGACTTCGTCAACGAGGGCGACACGGTCGTCGAGGTGTCGACCGACAAGGTCGACGCGGAGGTGCCGGCGCCGGCCTCGGGCGTGATCACCAGACTGATTGCCCAGGTTGATGAGGAGATCCCCGTCGGGTCACCTCTAGCCGAGATGGAAGCGGGTGACGGGACGGGCGAGGGTTCGGGCGAGTCCCGGCCCGCGGGTCCTGTCGGGGCAGGGGACCCACCGGCCCCTGCGGTCGCTAAAGCGTCCTCAGGGCCGGTCCCCCCTACCCCGCCACCCGCGGGAGGGGCCGTCGGAAACGGCGCGGCTGGCGCGAGCGGCGGCGATGGAGTCCGGGCCACGCCTATCGCCCGTCGCGTTGCTGAAGAAGCCGGGGTGGATTTGAGCGGGCTCAACGGCAGCGGGCCGGGGGCCAAGGTGACCAAGGACGATGTGCTGGCGGCCGCCAATGGCGGTGGGACCGCAGCTTCCGTCGCCGGCGAGGCTAAACAGCTCAGAGGGCCGGCCGCGATGCTGGCTCAGGCGATGGGCGAGAGTCGCGAGGTTCCGACCGCGACCTCGTTCCGCACCGTCGCCGTGGACACGCTCGACGCGAAGCGCAAGGTGCTGAACGGGCAGCTCAAGGAACGGGGGCTGAAGGTCTCCTTCACCCACCTGATCGCCTGGGCGATCGTGCGGGCTGCGAAGGACTGGCCGGTGATGTCGCGCAGCTTCGAGCAGCGCGACGGCAAGCCGTTCGCGATCGAGAACGGGCCGGTCAACCTCGGCATCGCGGTCGACATCGAGCGCAAGGACGGCTCGCGCAGCCTGATGGTGCCGGCGATCAAGGGCGCCGACGGGCTCGACTTCGCCGCCTTCCACTCCTACTACGAGGAACTGATCACCAAGACGCGCGAGAACAAGCTGACCGCCGACGACTTCCAGGGCACGAACATCTCGCTGACCAACCCGGGCGGAATCGGCACCATCGCCTCGGTCCCCCGCCTGATGAAGGGCCAGAGCGCGATCGTCGCCGCCGGCGCGATCGCCTACCCGACCGAGTGGGCGCACGCCTCGCCGGAGCGGCTGCGCCAGCTCGGCGTCTCCAAGGTGATGACCCTGACCTCGACCTACGACCACCGGGTGATCCAGGGGGCCGAGTCGGGCTCCTTCCTGCGCCGGATCGAGCAGCTGCTCGAAGGCGAAGACGGCTTCTACGAGGACGTCGCCACCGACTTCGGCATCGACGCGGCGCCGCTCGCCGCCGCCCACCCGGCCTCGGCCTCGGCGCCGCCGCTCGGCACGACGCCGCAGGCGGCCAGCCCGACCGCCCCCGACGAGGAGCTGCTCGGCGCGGTCCAGGCGGCCACCTCGCTGCTCAAGGGCTACCGCACCCACGGCCACCTCGCGGCGCGCCTCGACCCGCTCGGCAAAGAGCCGAAGGGCGACCCGGCGATCCAGCCCGAGAACCTCAACCTGACGCCGGAGCTGATGGCCCGCGTGCCGGCCTCGATCCTGCACATCGGCGTCCCCGGCGAGACGCTGCTCGACGTTCTGCCGCGGATGCGCGAGGCCTACTGCGGCACAATCGCCTACCAGTTCGAGCACCTCTCCTCGCACCAACAGCGCACCTGGCTGCAGGAGATGGTCGAGACCGGCGCCCACCGGCAGCCGCTCGACGAGGAGGAGAAGCGCCGCCTGCTCGGCCGCCTGATCGACGTCTTCGAGTTCGAGCGCTTCGTCGAGAAAGCGTATTTGGGGCAGAAGATCTTCTCGGTCGAGGGGCTCGACACGGTGGTGCCGATGCTCGACGAGCTGGTCACCCTGGCCGGCCGCTCGGGCGCCGAGGAGGTCGTCTTCGGGATGGCCCACCGTGGCCGCCTCAGCGTCCTCGCCCACAACCTCGGCCGCTCGGTCGAGTCGATTCTGGCCGAGTTCGAGGGCTCCAAGCAGATCGAGCAGGTGAAGGCGGTCGCCGCGATCCCCCACGGCGGCACCGGCGACGTCAAGTACCACTACGGCCACCAGGGCATCTACGAGACCCACGAGGGCGAAAAGGTCGCCGTGCGGCTCTATCCCAACCCCAGTCACCTCGAGTTCGTCGACCCGGTGGTCGAGGGGGCGACCCGCTTCGTCCAGTCGGAGATCGACGGCGCGAAGCTCGAGCACCGGCCGAAGCAGGCGGTGCCGGTGCTGCTGCACGGCGACGCCGCCTTCCCCGGCCAGGGCGTGGTCGCCGAGACGCTCAACCTGGGGGCGCTGCGCGGCTACACCACCGGCGGCACGATCCACATCATCCAGGACAACCAGGTGGGCTTCACGACCGACCCCGAGGACGCCCGCTCCACCCCCTATGCGGCCGACATGGCGAAGGGGTTCAACATCCCGATCGTCCATGTCAACGCCGACGACGTCGAGGCCTGCTCGGCGGCGATCCGCCTGGCGATGGCCTACCGCGAGCGCTGGGAACGCGACATCGTGATCGATGTGATCGGCTACCGCCGCTACGGCCACAACGAGACCGACGAGCCCGCCTACACCCAGCCGGCGATCGCGGCCAAGATCAAGGCCCACCCGCCGGTCTCCGAGATCTACGCCGAGAAGCTGATCGAGGACGGCACGGTCGAGCGCGAGGAGGTCGAACGGCTGCACTCCGAGCGCCACGAGGAGATGTCGGCGGCGCTCAAGGACCTGCGCCGCAAGATGGAGCTGGGCGAATACGAAGACCCGACCGTCACCACCTCGAGCACCGGCGAACTCGATCGCAGCGCCAGCCCCCCCGTCGATACCGCGGTCGCCGCCGAGCAGCTCGGCGAGCTGAACGAGGCGCTGCTCGAGGTCCCGGAGAGCTTCACGATCCACCGCAAGCTGCGCAAACCGCTCGGCAAGCGCGGCGACGGGCTGCACGACGGGATCGAGTTCGGCCACGCGGAGGCGCTCGCCTTCGCCTCGCTGCTGACCGAGGGCGTCCACATCCGGCTCACCGGGCAGGACACCGAGCGCGGCACCTTCTCGCACCGCCATCTCGTCCTGCACGACGAGAAGACCGGCCTGCCCTACAGCCCGATCCAGAACCTGGCCGGCGCCAAGGCGCCCTTCGAGCTCTACAACAGCCCGCTCTCGGAGACCGCCTGCCTCGGCTTCGAGTACGGCTACTCGGCGGCGACGCCGAGCGCGCTGGTCCTCTGGGAGGCGCAGTTCGGCGACTTCGCCAACGCCGGCCAGGTGATCGTCGACAGCTTCATCGCCTCCGGCGAGGCCAAGTGGGGCCAGACCAGCCGCCTGACGCTGCTGCTGCCGCACGGCTACGAGGGCTCGGGCCCGGAGCACTCGAGCGCCCGCATCGAGCGCTTCCTGGCGCTCGCCGCGGAGGGCAACATCCGCATCGCCAACCCCAGCAATGCCGCCCAGTACTTCCACCTGCTGCGCCGCCAGGCGCTGATCCGCAAGCCGCGCCCGCTGATCGTCTTCACGCCGAAGGGGCTGCTGCGCCTCGACCGCGCCTCCGCCACGGTCGACCAGCTGACCGGCGGCCAGTTCCACTTCATCCTCGATGACCCGACGGCGGCCCAACGGCGCGAGAAGGTCGAGCGCCTGGTGCTCTGTACCGGCAAGGTCTACTGGGACATCGACGCGAGCGAGCGCCGCGGCGCGGCCGAGAACGTCGCGATCGCCCGGGTCGAGATGCTCTACCCGTTCGCCAAGCAGCAGCTCAGCGAGCTGATCGGCGCCTACCCCAACCTGAAGGAAATCGTCTGGACGCAGGAGGAGCCGCGCAACATGGGCGCCTGGAAGGTGATGTCGCGCCGCATGCCGGACCTGCTGCCCGAGGGCGTCGAGCTCGGCTACGTCGGCCGCCCGACGCGGGCCAGCCCGGGCGAGGGCTACTCGGTCGCCCATGCGCGCGAGCAGGAGCGGATCGTGCTCACTGCGCTCACCCCGGGGGCCTGATGCGCAAGCCGGTCCCCGGGCCGCTGTTCGCCCGGGTGAAGCTGCTCTCTTACATCGAGCTGGCGATCTTTGGGGCGTTGATCGCCTTCTGGCTGCTGCCTGGGTTCGACACGGAGACGATGGCTTTCGGGTGGGCGCACGGGGTCGGCTTCATCCTGCTCTGCCTCCTGATCTGGGTCGCCTGCGGCAAGCGCGAGGCGCCCTACACCCTGCTGGCGGCGACGCTGACGCCGGTCGGGCCGGTCGGCAGCGTGATCGGAATCGAGCTGATCGAGCGGCGCGGATGGGGCGTGGGCATCCGTGATTCCCCGCAGAAACCCTTGGAAACGTCGTAGTTCCGCTCAAGAGACCTTGACCCAGGGGCCCGCAGGCGCTATAGGTAGGCAGTGACTGTTCGTCTCGAGCAGTCCCGTTCGAGAGAACAGGCGCGTCGGCATCCCTCCCTGGCTACCGACGCATAGGTGCAGTGAGGGTCGCGCGGACCCCCTGCCTCCCGCGGCCCTCCTGTACCACCTTGGGCAAAATCAGCCCCGCAGGCTCCTCAGCACGGTCTGCAGGATGCCGCCGTTGCGGAAGTAGGCGACCTCGTTCGGGGTGTCCAGTCGGACCGTCGCCTCGAACTCGACTTCTCCGGCGGCGACCGTCACCGTCTTCGCCTCGCCGTCCCGCAGGTCCCCGACGTCGACCGTCTCCTCGCCCGTCAGGCCGAGCGAGGCGATCGACTCGCCGTCCGGGAACTGGAGCGGCAGCACGCCCATCCCGATCAGGTTCGAGCGGTGGATGCGCTCGAAGGACTCGGCGATCACGGCGCGCACGCCGAGCAGCTTCGTCCCCTTGGCCGCCCAGTCGCGCGAGGAGCCCGAGCCGTACTCCCTGCCGGCGAGCACGACCAGCGGCACGCCCTGCTCGGCGTAGTCCATCGCCGCCTCGAAGATCGTCGTCTCCTCGCCGTCGGGGAAGTGGCGGGTGTAGCCGCCGGCCCGCTCGACCAGCAGGTTGCGCAGGCGGATGTTGGCGAAGGTGCCGCGGATCATCACCTCGTGGTTGCCGCGGCGCGAGCCGTAGGAGTTGAAGTCGCGCGGCTCGACGCCCTGCTCGATCAGCCACTCGCCGGCCGGGCTCGCCTTCTTGATTGCGCCGGCGGGCGAGATGTGGTCGGTGGTGATCGAGTCGCCGAGCAGCGCGAGCACGCGGGCGCCGCCGATCGGCTCGACCGGCGGCGGCTCGGGCGGCATGCCGTCGAAGAAGGAGGGCCGGCGCACGTAGGTCGAGTCGGGCCAGGTGTAGCGGTCGCCCTCGGGCACCTCGACCGCCTGCCAGGTCTCGTCGCCCTCGAGCACGCCGCCGTAGTTGCGGGTGAACATCTCCGAGGCGACCGAGCGGCCGATCAGCTCCTTGATCTCGGCCGGGTCAGGCCAGACGTCGCTCAGGTAGACCGGCTCGCCGTCCGAGCCCTCGCCCAGCGGCTCGCTCGTCAGGTCGAGGTCCATGCGGCCGGCGAGCGCGTAGGCGACGACCAGCGGCGGGCTGGCAAGGTAGTTGGCCTTTACGTCCTGGTTGATCCGGCCCTCGAAGTTGCGGTTGCCGGAGAGCACCGCGCAGACCGCGAGGTCGTTCTGCTCGACCGCGGCGGAGATCTCCGGCGCCAGTGGCCCGGAGTTGCCGATGCAGGTCGTGCAGCCGTAGCCGACCAGGTTGAACTGGAGCTCGTCGAGGTACTCGGTCAGGCCGGCCCGCTCGAGGTAGTCGGTGACGACGGTCGAGCCGGGCGCCAGCGAGGTCTTCACCCAGGGCTTGCGCACGAGGCCGCGCTGCACGGCGTTGCGGGCCAGCAGGCCGGCGCCGATCATCACCGAGGGGTTGGAGGTGTTGGTGCAGCTGGTGATCGCCGCGATCACCACGCGGCCGTGGTCGAGCTCGACCTTCGTGCCGTCCTCCAGCGTCAGCTCGACCGCGTCCTCGCTGCCGCGTCCGATCGTCGCCGCCGGGGCTCCGCTGACGGCGGGACGCGGCCGGCCGCGCTCGTCGTCGTGCTCCTCGGCGGGCGGGTCGGAGGCGGGGAACGACTCTTCGCTCGCCTCGTCGACGCCGTTGCCGAGCTGCTCCGCCGCCTCGGGGTCGAACTCGCGCATCGCCTCGAGGAAGGCCTGCTTGGCCTGCGCCAGCGGCACCCTGTCCTGGGGGCGTTTCGGCCCGGCGATGCTCGGCACGACGTCGCCGAGGTCGAGCTCCAGGGTCGCCGAGAAGACCGGGTCCTCGGAGTCGGCGTCGTGGAACATGCCCTGCTCGCGCGCGTAGGCGTCGACCAGCTCCAGCGTCTCGGTCGGCCGCCCGGTCAGCTCGAGGTAGCGCAGCGTCTCGGCGTCGATCGGGAAGATCGCGCAGGTCGAGCCGAACTCCGGCGACATGTTGCCGATCGTCGCCCGGTCGGCGAGGCCGAGCGTCGCCAGGCCGGGGCCGAAGAACTCGACGAACTTGGAGACGACGCCGTGCTCGCGCAGCATCTCGGTCACCGTGAGCACCAGATCGGTCGCCGTCGCCCCCTGCGGCAGCTCGCCGCCGAGCTTGAAGCCGACCACCTGCGGCAGCAGCATCGAGACCGGCTGGCCGAGCATCGCCGCCTCGGCCTCGATCCCGCCGACGCCCCAGCCGAGCACGCCGAGGCCGTTGACCATCGTCGTGTGCGAGTCGGTGCCGACCAGCGTGTCGGGGTAGGCCTGCCACGTGCCGGCGCGGTCGCTGCTGTAGACGACCTGGGAGATGTGCTCGAGGTTGACCTGGTGGCAGATCCCGGTCGCCGGCGGCACGACGCTGAAGTTGTCGAAGGCCTCGCGCCCCCACTTGAGGAACGAGTAGCGCTCGCGGTTGCGTTCGAACTCGCGCTCGGCGTTGACCGCGAAGGCGCGCTCGTTGCCGAAGGCGTCGACCTGGACCGAGTGGTCGATCACCAGGTCGACGTCGACCAGCGGGTTGATCTTCTCCGGGTCGCCGCCGATCTCGGCCATCGCGTCGCGCATCGCCGCCAGGTCGACGACGGCGGGCACCCCGGTGAAGTCCTGCATCAGCACGCGCGCCGGCTGGTAGGGAATCTCGGCGCTCGGCGTAGCCGCGGCGTCCCAACTCGCGATCGCCTCGACGTCCTCCCGCTTGGCCGAGACCCCGTCCTCGAGCCGCAACACGTTCTCCAGCAGCACCTTGATCGAGTAGGGCAGGCGGGCGACGTCGAAGCGCTCTTGCAGCGCATCCAGCCTGAAGACCTCATAGGAGCGAGCGCCGACGTCAAGCGTCGATCGGGCGCCGAAGGAGTCGAGGGAGGTCACAGATCCATCCTAGGCGAGGCGACGAGTCAGGCGAGGCCCAGGAAGAGCTACACCGACGAAGCCGCGACGACAGACACATCGTCGTGGTCGATCGCCCCGCGCCTCTGGGCGCGCGCCGTCACAAGTGCAGGCTTGCGGCTTGCGGGTGCCACGTCGAGCACGAACTCGATCCCAAGCCGCCTGACTGCGTTGATGATCGTGTCGACCTCCGGGTTGTGCTCCCCGGACTCGAGCTTGACGACGCGCGGCTGCGAGACGCCCAGCTTCGCCGCCAGGGCCCTCTGGCTCAGCTTGTGCTCGGCGCGATAGCGCAGAAGCGTCGCCGCAAACTCCCGCGCGGGAGCGAGCCTCTGCCACTCCGCCCGAAAGCTCGGATCGGCCAGCTGCTCCTTCGCCAAGAGGGCATCGAAGTTCTTGCGTGAAGGCGCCATCGCGAACCATGATAATAACTCTGTTATCAGAGGTCAACCATGGCGCTTCAGACGATCGCTCGCT
>Ga0102953_1001132_pt1 | contig 17301 bp, 18 predicted proteins | sample SalPon2A_C_D2_MG_FD_78509 | JGI IMG/M metagenome (GOLD analysis project Ga0102953, IMG submission 78509) | Soil microbial communities from South San Francisco under conditions of wetland restoration - Salt Pond MetaG R2A_C_D2_MG | ecosystem: Environmental > Terrestrial > Soil > Wetlands | place... | reverse complement strand
CCTTTTCCACCACCCATTGGCAATGTAGTCAGACTATTTTTAAAGGTCTGCTCAAACCCTAAAAACTTCAATACGGAGAGTGTCACCGTTGGGTGAAATCTCAAACCGCCTTTGTAGGGGCCCAACGTCGAGTTAAATTCAACACGATAACCGCGGTTGATCTGGACTTCTCCCTGATCATCAACCCAAGGCACACGAAACATAATAACCCGCTCGGGCTCCACCATTCGCTCCAGAATTTTTGCCTTTTTATAACGTGGATTTTTCTGATATACTTCCCAGATGGATTCAACCACCTCTTGAACTGCTTGGTGAAATTCTTTTTCACTGGGAGTTTTGGCCGCCAGGGCCACCATAAAATCGGTAATTCCTGTTTTCATCTTTTCGGTATTATCCAAAATGAATAACTAAAAAATTTAGACAAAGGAAGTGACGAAAATAACCTTAAAAACTGATTTAAATCCACTATTTACCGAACTTAACAATGTTTTAGAACAGTTTAGAAAAGGTTTGGATGACGATTCATTGCCTTTCGTTTTTCCAATGTAAATTTCAAAACAAATAACGAAACAGAGTTTGCTACCACCCAACTTTCAATGGTCGAATACACTGACATAATTTCCATCACAAATGTTACCGTTAAAAAACCTCAAATTCAACACATTGAAGGGTTAAAAATCTATAAATGAGAAATACGCCCCCAAACGCCCCGAACACTCCTCTAAGCCTGATTATTAAGCTATTAATCCAAATTCAAATCCTCCGAAACAAAACAACCCTCAAATCATTGAAAATCATGGCCTAAGTTTTGTCTTAAACTCCATGTTCTTTTTCTCGAGTGATGTTGAACCGATGGGAAATTTGAAGTTGAATAGGAATTGTAGAACATTAAAATTATACAACCATGAAAACAAAAATATTAACCATGTTGACAGTTGTTCTGCTAGGATTCGGAACAGTCACACAAACAAATGCACAGGATACCCTGAAAAACTCGGGGCAAAACCTTACAAAACAGGAAAAAAGAGAATTGCGCAAACAGCAGCGTGAAGCCTACAACCAGTCACAATTTGAAAAAGCTAAGTCGGCTTTGGAGAATGGCAACTGGGTACTTGAAGCTAACCGTCTTTACACCAAATGGGGACGTACCATAAATGTGAGCGATCAAACCAATTTTGTATCGTTAGAAAACAACACGGCATACATGCAATTGGCCTTTGACAACCGAATTGGACCAAATGGGCTGGGAGGTATTACATTGAAAGGAACTCCTTCTGATATAAAAATGACGGAAGATAAAAATGGAAACATTACTTACAGCATGACAGTACTGGGCAATGCTCTAACCGCAACCATTACCGTTCGATTAGGTGATGGAAACAGCTATGCCGATGCCGAAGTAAACGCCATAACTTCAAGCGCCCGATTAAGATTTGCCGGCTCATTGGTTCCAGTGGATGAGTCGACGACCTACCGCAGCGGAATGGACTTTTAAATGAAGTAGTTAAAAAACACGAAAGAAAGGCTTCCCTAATGGGAAGCCTTTCTTTTATTTTTATGGCGAATTAGATTAAACAATTCCCTGGGCCATCATGGCTTTGGCGACTTTCACAAAACCCGCAATATTGGCGCCGTCAACATAATTCACCCATCCATGATTGTGGTTTCCATAACGTACACACATTTCATGAATACTCTTCATTATCGTATGCAGCCGACCATCTACTTCATCACGCGTCCAATTCAGGCGCATGCTATTCTGGCTCATTTCTAAACCAGAAACTGCAACTCCACCTGCGTTTGCTGCCTTGCCCGGTGCATATAAAATTTGAGCTTTCAAAAATTCATGGACGGCTTCTGGTGTACTTGGCATGTTGGCGCCTTCGGAAACCACTTCACAACCATTTTTGAGCAATAACTTGCCTTCCTCGCCACTTATTTCATTCTCTGTTGCACATGGTAATGCGACATCACATTTTACGGACCAAGGACGTTTTTCGGCCTGATATTCACAGCCATACTTTGAAGCATATTCCTTGATTCTTCCCCGCTGATTATTTTTCAAATCCATGATATAGTCCAATTTTTCCCTGTCAATACCTTTGGGATCGTGGATGAAACCACTGGAATCGGACATGGTAACAACTTTCCCGCCCAACTCAAGAACCTTTTCAGCAGCATATTGGGCCACATTGCCACTTCCTGAAATAGCCACGCGCTTCCCGTTAAAGTCTTCACCTTTCCTTTTCATCATTTCCTGGGCAAAATAGACTGCACCATATCCAGTGGCTTCCGGTCGAATCAAACTTCCTCCCCACTCCAATCCTTTACCTGTTAACACACCCGTAAATTCATCGCGAATGCGCTTATATTGCCCAAACAAATAGCCAATTTCGCGACCACCAACGCCAATATCCCCGGCTGGGATATCGGTATTTGGCCCAATATGCCGCTGCAGTTCAGTCATGAAACTCTGACAAAAATTCATGACTTCATTGTCTGATTTATTCTTTGGGTCGAAATTCGATCCGCCCTTTCCCCCTCCCATCGGAAGGCTGGTCAGACTATTTTTAAAAACCTGTTCGAAAGCTAAAAACTTCAAGATGCTTAAATTGACTGTTGGGTGAAAACGCAAACCACCTTTGTACGGGCCGAGCGCTGAATTCATCTCAATTCGGAATCCACGATTGACATGAACTATCCCCTTTTCATCCACCCAGGGCACCCGAAACTGAATCACGCGCTCCGGTTCAATGATTCGCTCCAAAATCCTCGACTGTAAATACTTTGGATTGTCTAACAGAAATGGGGTAATCGACTCAACTACTTCATGAACTGCCTGGTGAAATTCCTTTTGATGCGGATCGCAGGACTTCACATAAGACATGAATGTTTCAATAAATTGACCAGCTGTCTTTTTCATGATAATCGTGATTTATTTTAATGGTTATCCGCATTTTTACCTGGTTCGCAAATTCCTGCCAGGCGTCAGACTGAGATTCTCCCTGCTTGCCCCGGCCCTAAAGGGAGCAGGGAAAATCAATTCGCTCCCTTAAGGGCTTCGGGCAAACGAATTGATTTTCAATACTTCATTCTGCTTTTAGGTATGCATGCGGATACCCATCTTATTTTTTATATTAATTTCGCAAACAAACCACGATCTTACAAGCTGTTTTCCAACAGACTATGTGATGCTCAAAATTACGATCTGAAACCAGAACGAATAAGAAAATTTCATTTTTATCAATTTTCGCCATTGAACTTCATGAATTTTCAATTCATGGAATCAATACTCAACTTACAGGTAATCAGTTAAAAGTCGATTATTCGCAAAAATCACTCAAAATTAGAGGCACTAAATCACCTGTTCATGAATGAATCACCCTACTTAAACACGAAAAACAACAATTTCATCAAATTATTCATCAAATAATATGATAATAAGTTTGAGCGGCGTAATTTTATAACCCAATTGGGACAATAACAGAAGAATGAAAACTTATTATCCGACAATACAGAAAACGATCACGCTGTTGTTTCGTTTGTTTATGTGGGTCTTCGCCTTATTGATTCCGTACATCATTCTTGAAATCATTAAAAGCCCCTTGAGAGATAATCTCACATTTAAAACAGTGTATTTTTCTGTAGTGGCAATTTTGGCAAATACATTCACAATTTTTTATGCCACCAGGCGAATAAAAAAGCAGGAATCTTACAACCTTTTTACAAACTGGAAAAACCTTCCGCTCAACTACCTGCCGTTATCTTTAATTGGCATTATGGCTTTTGTTTTTCTAGTTGATCCTTTGGAGCAAGTGTTACCTTTTTCGAACAACTTCAAAAATTATTTTACGACTCTGCTGGAAATAAAAGGATATGCCTTTTTTGTGATCGTTATTGCCATGCCCGTGTTGGAAGAACTGTTATTTCGGGGAATTATATTACGCGCCTATTTAAAGAACTACACCGCCCTGAAAAGTATTCTATTGTCGTCTTTCCTTTTCGGTATCGTTCATTTCAACCTGGCTCAACTGATCATCTCTTTCCTCGTTGGCATATTCATTGGTTATCTATACTGGCAAACAAAGTCATTATCACTGTGCGTGGTTGTTCATGTTGTTCACAATGCCATTTTCTTTATCGGTTTTCATTTTTTCGACACTGGATTCAGCATTGAATCTGCAATTTCCAACACCCTTGTTTACCTCATGCTTTATTTGGTAGCGGCAGTCGTTTTAACAATTGTCATCCTTACCATTTACCGAAAAAGTCTTCCATCCGCGCGGTAACAAGCCACTTTGTAAATACTTCCCCGGGAATCTGAATTAAATGCTGAAAATTGTAATTTTGTGCCCAAACAAATATTACAATACTATGAAACAAGCAGAAATTCATACCAACAAAGGGGTCATGAAAGTTAATTTTTATGAAGAAGATGCCCCGGGAACCGTTGCTAACTTTGTAAAGCTTTCCAATGAAGGGTTTTATGACAGATTGTCTTTTCATCGGGTTATTCCAAATTTTGTCATTCAAGGAGGTTGCCCTGACGGAACAGGTGCTGGCGGTCCCGGCTACACCATCAAATGTGAGTTGGATGGCGACAACCAGTACCACGATCGCGGTGTTTTGTCAATGGCCCATGCGGGAAGAGACACTGGCGGCTCTCAATTTTTTATTTGTCACAGTCGCGAGAACACGGCACATCTGGATCGACGTCACACTTGCTTCGGCAAAGTTTATGAAGGATTGGAAGTTATTGATGCTATCCGACAGGGAGATACAATCGAAAAAATCGTAATTTTAGAAAAATAATAACAATCATGGATTGAGTGAGTCCAAACCTCACTCAATCCATTTCAACTTCCAATAAAATGGGTGGTGGAGAAGCAGCTATAGCAGCCATGATTCAAGCGATACGAAACAATCGCGTTGTTTTGAAAAGTAAACGGAAAATCTTTGATAAACATCCGTCAAAAACGGACATGCGCCACCGAGAACTCGAATTCAAACAAGCCACTCCAACCGAACTAAAAGCTTTTCGTGAAAAACTTCAAGCTGAAAAACGAAAACAAATCAGGCTTACTGTCCTCGCCTACCTGATCGGAATCTTGCTACTTGCCGCAACCATTATACTGATCAGTACCTGACAACTAGATTTGTTCAACGACGCTATCCAAGTTTTTGTAAAAACACCTTCGCAGCCTCCAAATCTTCGGGAGTATCAATTCCTATATTTTCAAAATTGGTTTCTGCCACTTTGATTAGCAGGCCATTTTCCAACCATCGTAATTGTTCCAATGATTCGGCAATTTCCAACGATGATGGCTTCAATTTCGTAATTTGCTGCAGGATATCTTTTCGGTAAGCATACATTCCCAAATGACTGTAAAATTGATGATGCGAAAGCCACGTTTCTTTCTCAACACCGCGAATATGAGGAATTGTTTCGCGGCTAAACAGCAAGGCATTGTTGTTACGATCCATCACAACCTTTGGTCGGTTGGGATTAAACAGGACGGCATTATTTTCGATTTTCTTCACCAAGGTTGCAATGTCCGTTTTTGAGTCATTGAAACAGGATTTCAATGCCACTATTTGCTCCGAACGAATGAAGGGTTCATCGCCCTGTATATTAATAACCACGTCGAAATCAACGTCACTGGCAATTCGATTGGCTGCTTCAGCACAGCGGTCCGTTCCACTTTGGTGATCATCACGAGTCATCACAAACTTTCCACCGAAATCGGAGACCGCGTTGGCAATCCGCTCGTCGTCGGTAGCCACCCATACATGATCCAGTGTTTCACAGGCGTTTTCATAAACATGCTGAATAATGGATTTTTCACCAAGTTGGGCAAGCGGTTTTCCCGGGAAACGAGTCGATGCAAAGCGTGCTGGAATGATTCCGATAAACTTCATAAGGTTTGATTTTCGTGTTTAGAAGACCTAAAAATTGTTAAATCTCGCTTTGTACACCGACTCATATTCATTCTTGGCCGATAAAACAAAGGCTGTAAAACTTAAAATTGTAACTTTGTGAGTTGAAAATTCAGTGTCAAAAATATGGATGTTCAGGAAATAAAACAACGTTTTGGAATTATTGGGAATGCTCCGGGACTAAACCGCGCCATTGAAGTCGCGGTACAGGTGGCCCCCACTGACTTGTCGGTCTTGATAAATGGCGAGAGTGGAACCGGTAAAGAATCGTTCCCTCAAATTATACATCAATTTTCATCACGGAAACATGGCAAGTACATTGCGGTAAATTGCGGGGCGATCCCGGAGGGAACCATCGATTCTGAATTGTTTGGGCACGAAAAAGGCGCCTTCACCGGAGCTTTGGCTGACAGAAAAGGTTACTTTGAAGAAGCTGATGAAGGAACCATCTTTTTGGATGAGATTGGTGAACTGCCGCTCTCAACCCAGGTTCGTTTGCTTCGCGTATTGGAAGCTGGCGAATTCATGAAAGTTGGCTCATCAAAAGTCTTGAAAACGAATGTTCGGGTTGTAGCAGCTACCAACGTAGATATTCCATCTGCTATTCAGACAGGAAAATTCCGCGAAGACCTTTACTACCGGTTGAACACGGTTCCCATCCACGTCATTCCATTGCGCGATCGCAAGGAAGACATTCATTTGCTTTTTCGGAAATTTGCACTCGATTTTGCAGAGCGTTACCGCATGCCTCCAGTTCGACTGGATGATGAAGCAACACAAATTTTGAGCAATTATGACTGGCCGGGAAATGTCCGCCAACTCAAGAATATTACAGAGCAAATCTCTATCATCGAACAAGATCGAAATATTAATGGAACCGCCATACGCAATTATTTGCCGGCTGGAGGAGCCTCATCGTCACTCCCTGCTCTTTATAGTGGTGTGGACGAGAAAACGTTTGCAAATGAACGCGAAATCCTGTATAAAGTGCTCTTCGATATGAAAAAGGATATGAACGACTTAAAAAAACTAGTTCATGATTTGATGGTTGACGGAGCAGACCGGCCAAATTTTCATTCGGATAATGCACAAATTATCCGGAAGATTTACCAACAGGAAGAAGATCATTTGGCACCTGAACAACAAGAACAAAAACCCATACCATACAATAATCCGATCAACCGCGATGACATTCAGGATACCGAAGAGTTTGTGGAAGAATCATTATCGCTGGAAGAAAAGGAAATTGAACTCATTAAAAAAGCCCTCAACAAGCATAAAGGGAAACGAAAATATGCCGCTCAGGAACTGGGCATTTCCGAACGAACCCTCTATCGTAAAATTAAAGAATATGACATTGACTAAATCTTCTGCCAGGAATCGTTTGGCCATCTTCCTGGTCGTGGTATTAGCGGGAGTAGGATTGCTGGAGGGATGTAAAGTCTCGTATTCTTTTACCGGCGCCTCCATTTCACCGAACGTGAAAACATTTTCGGTTTATTATTTCCCCAATCGGGCACGGTTGATTAATCCCAACCTGAGCCAGCAAATGACCGAGGCCCTACAAGACAAACTGCTACGCCAAACGTCATTGGACCAGGTGGACGAAAATGGTGATCTCGAATTTGAAGGACAAATCACCAACTATGAAACGCGGCCAATGGCGATTAAACAAGGTGACGAGTCAGCACTGACCCGCTTGACGATTACAGTGAAGGTGAAATACACCAACAACAAAAATCATGAAGATGACTGGGAAAAAACGTTCTCGGCTTACGAAGATTTTGAGAGTACCCAAACTTTGAGTGATGTTGAAGATGAACTGGTGAAAACGATTTTAGATAAATTAACCGAAGACATTTTTAACGCGTCAATTGCGAACTGGTAATGCGAAAAGAAGAATTTTTCAACTACCTGGATCACCCGGAAAGACTGAGTGCTGAAAGTCTGCCCAAGCTGAAAGAGCTGGTGCAAACCTACCCTGCATTTCAAACGGCCTGGATGCTGTTGTTGAAAAATTTGAAACTGTTGAATGACCCGGAATTTGATCATTACCTCGAGAACGGAGCTATTTTTGTTGCCGACCGTCGAAAGCTTTACTTCTTTGTTAACAAGGAAGAACCGCAAGTAGAAACAGCCCCCGAACAAAAAACAGATCCGCTTGAACGGGAATACATGAATACCGGTTTTTACAAACTAAGTAATTCACCGCAACAAGATGAGTCGCTCATTGACCTGATCAAGTCGATCAGGAAAAAGCAAGGGCAAAAAATGATTGAAGATGCCGATAAACAGTCGGAAGAAACCGTTGAAAAAAAGGACAAGAACTCGTTTGTAAGCGAAACACTTGCTAAAATTTATGCTCAACAAGGTTTATACAAAAAAGCAATCCAATCTTATGAAAATTTAAGTTTGAAATATCCGGAAAAAAGTACTTACTTTGCCGGGCAGATTGAAAATCTGAAGAAATTAATGAATTAAATAAATAGCAAATCATGTATACGCTGATCACTGTACTTATTATCATCGCCTGTGTATTGTTGATTTTGATCGTATTGGTTCAAAATTCAAAAGGTGGTGGTTTGGCAAGCAATTTCCAGGCATCAAACCAAATAATGGGCGTTCGTAAAACGACAGACTTTTTGGAAAAAGCAACCTGGGTTTTAGCTGCTTCTTTGTTGTTACTTTCTGTTTTAGGAAGTGCATTTATTCCCAAAACCCCGCAAGAAGGCAATCAATCTGTTATTCAAAAACAAATTGACAATGCTGTTGATCCAAATGCAGTTCCAAACTTCCCAACAACAGCACCAAGCAATGATGATTCATCACAAGAAACTCCGGGACAGTAGTTTCTAAAAAAAATATTAAGAAACCATCCGCCATCCGGATGGTTTTTTTATGTCCAAATGTCAGGTTTCATGCGCAACTGACAACAACATCAAGGCACTCACATTCTGACAGTTAACTCCCAATCTCTGTTTTCACGTATCGAATCAAGTGAAAAAATGTCGTTATACGCTCTCAAAGAACTCTTTTCTTTCCTTTGGCACAAAATTCGATAATGTAGGGTGTCAATTTAAAAATATGTCTAACTAAAATAATTTGTAAAAATGGCAGAGTTAAAAGGTAAAATCCTTGCAGGTAAAATCCTGGTTCAACCAGAGGAAGCAGAGACAAAGACAGCAAGTGGAATTATCATTCCTGATTCCGCGAAAGAAAAACCACAAGTGGGTAAAGTAGTTTTGGTTGGCGCGGCTAAAAAAGATGAGCCAATGGAACTGAAAGCTGGTGACACTGTTTTCTACGGGAAATATTCCGGAACAGAATTGAACATTGATGGGAAAGACTACCTGTTGATGTCACAATCGGATGTTTTATACATTGTATAATTGAACAACAAATTCAAAAACATTAAAAAAGCAAATAACAATGGCTAAAGAAATTAAATTCAATATTGACGCAAGGGACGCACTTAAGAAAGGGGTTGACCAATTGGCTGATGCTGTAAAAGTGACGTTGGGTCCTAAAGGTCGTAACGTGGTTATCGAGAAAAAATTCGGTGCACCACAAATCACCAAAGATGGTGTGACAGTGGCTAAAGAAATCGACCTGCCAGACAGCTACGAAAACATTGGAGCACAAATGGTAAAAGAAGTTGCCAGCAAAACTGGTGACGACGCGGGTGACGGTACAACAACCGCTACTGTTTTGGCACAATCAATTGTGAATGTTGGTTTGAAAAACGTAACAGCGGGTGCCAACCCAATGGATTTGAAACGCGGTATCGACAAAGCAGTTGCGAAAGTTGTTGAAAACATTAAAAGTCAGTCTCAGGTCATTGGTGACGACTACAATAAAATTAAACAAGTTGCGAAAATATCAGCCAATGGGGATGAAGAAATCGGTTCATTGATTGCTCAGGCCATGGAAAAAGTACACACTGAAGGTGTGATTACTGTTGAAGAAGCAAAAGGAACTGAAACTTACGTTGAAGTTGTCGAAGGTATGCAATTCGACCGTGGTTATATTTCTCCATACTTCGTAACCAACACCGAAAAAATGGAAGCTGACCTGGAAAATCCATTCATCCTGATCTACGACAAAAAGATCAGCACCATGAAAGACCTGCTTCCTGTCTTGGAACAAACTGCACAAAGCGGACGTCCATTGATGATCGTTGCTGAAGATATTGATGGCGAAGCATTGGCTACCTTGGTTGTTAACCGCTTGCGTGGTTCATTGAAAGTTTGTGCTGTTAAAGCACCTGGCTTTGGTGACCGTCGTAAAGAGATGTTGGAAGACCTTGCTGTTCTGACCGGTGGCGCAGTAATTACCGAAGAAAAAGGTATGAAACTGGAAGACACGAACCTGGATATGTTAGGTCAGGCAGAAAAAATTACTGTTGATAAAGAAAATACAACTGTTGTTGCCGGTTCAGGTGACCAGGAATCAATCAACGCACGTGTCAACATGATCAAACGTCAGATTGAGACAACAACATCTGACTACGATCGTGAGAAACTGCAAGAGCGTCTGGCCAAATTAGCTGGTGGTGTTGCTGTATTATATGTTGGTGCTGCATCGGAAGTCGAGATGAAAGAAAAGAAAGACCGTGTTGACGATGCCTTGAGCGCCACTCGTGCCGCTGTTGAAGAAGGTATTGTGCCTGGTGGAGGTGTCAGTTATATTCGTGCCATCAATGCATTGGACGGTCTGACAGGTGACAACGATGACGAAACAACCGGTATTGAAATCGTGAAACGTGCCATTGAAGAACCACTTCGCCAAATTGTTGCCAACGCTGGCAAAGAAGGCGCTGTGATCGCACAAAAAGTTCGCGAAGGAAAAGGTGACTTTGGATACAACGCTCGCGTTGATGAATTCCAAAACTTGTATGAAACTGGTGTAATTGACCCAGCAAAAGTGACTCGTGTTGCGCTTGAAAACGCTGCTTCAATTGCTGGAATGTTATTAACAACCGAATGTGTTTTAGCTGACGAAAAAGAAGAAAATCCTGCTCCTGCAATGCCTCCAATGGGCGGTGGAATGGGTGGAATGATGTAATTATCAGCCAAAAGAAACAATACAAGTTAATCTATCAAAACAGCGTGTCAATTTTCGGATGCGCTGTTTTTTTGTTTCTTATTCTGAATACAACTGGTTATTGAAGTGGCATTTTATGCTTTCGAAAACGAATGGCGAAGTTGTAATAAATCGAATAGGAAAAGTCAAATACAAAATTCTTTTCAGCCCGCCCATACCCGGGATCAAAGTAAACGTGAGGAAGGTCAAAATTTTTCTGTCCCACTTTTTGTCTGCCACGGACACTCCACCCCAGAAAAAAGTTTTTGAAAATTTCACCTTTGATTCCCAGCACAGCTTCAACCCATTGTGCACTGTAATTCTGGCGCGGGAAACTACTGTTAAAATCACCCCAGTAATTCGGGACATGGAATGATTTTACTTCCTGGTTGGCCAAATTAAATCCGTAGCGCAATCCGATGTAAATGATATCCCGGTCCTTTTTGTTCTCGGCTACCAGCATGTTGTAATCAAAACCTATACGTGTGTAAGAACCCGCCGAACTGTAATCCAGGTAATCCTGTCGTATTTTCAGTTTTTCCCACCCGGTTTCAACCACGGGATAAAAATTCGGGAACAATTCCATATCGAAACTAAATTCCGTACCGTAACGGTTTCCTTTGTTCCACAAATGTTGGAACGACCGGGAAACATCCATTCCCACCCGCAAACCATACATGTGGATATAGTTATCGGGTCGTTTGGGCTTCTTTTTAATATTGCGCTCCTGCGCCTGGCTAATTAGCGTTAGCAGGCAAAGGACTAATGTAAAGCTGAATATTTTCATGCCAGTTTCTGGTTACTAAACTGTCTGTCACCTCATCATCTACTAATCGACGATGAGTATAATCGATATCTTTAATTTTATAATCGAAATAAAAGCCGGTTTCTGCCGATTCAAAAATTAGCTGTGGCTCTTGGTAAATGGTTAAAGTGTCTATCTGTGGATTATTTTTCAGGGAATCCAAAATCACGACGAAACGGGACACTGTATCAGTGCTCAACTGAAGCAAAAAAGACCTGGTTTGCGCTTGGTAAATCCAAAGGCTGTCAGCATGGCCAACACCATACACCGACACGATTGGTATGCTGATGTCAAGTGTATCATCGTTCACCAAAGTGACTTGCATCAGTGATTTTGGTGGTGCATCATAAACATCATTGCAACCGACAATAATCGCCAGTAAAAACAAGCAGTACAGGATATTTTTCACGTTTGTAATGTTTCAATTTACGTCTGTGTGACTTCTTATAAAGGTTGAAATTTTGAGAATTGGATTCCCTATCCTTCCCCTTCAAAAATCAAGAACGCTAATTTAAGGATATTCCGTATAGATTAAAGTTAATCGGTAAGAACTTTTCAAAATCCGGTTCAATTCCAATTTGTCGACGATGCTTTGGATGCATTTTCATCCAGTGGTTCCGGGTGAATAGTAGTGACCAAATCGAATTTCTCTTTAATTCGAATTTCAATTTTTGTACAAATGAGGTGTGCTTCATCCAAGGGCATTTTCGCCGGCAACTTGATATGGCAACTCAGTTCACTATGGTTCCCGTACTGGTGCAGGTGAAAATGATGGATGTAAACCTCGCGATCGAATAACTGATCCACCTCGAGTTTAATTTCATGAATTAATTTCGGATCGATATTCAAGCCCAGCAAACTGCGAATTTCTTGAGATAGAATTTCGTAGCTGGCATAGGCGATCATCAACGCAACAATCAGTCCCAGCACAGAGTCAATCCACCAAAAATACTTCCCAACAAAAATACCAATCAATATGATGATTGACGACAATGAATCGGTTCGGTGGTGCCAGGCATCAGCTTTTAATACGGCTGAATTGGTCTTTCGAAAACCCCAAAAGGCATATTGCGCCAATGTTTCCTTCCCTACAACCGAAATAATGGTGACGACAATGGCGATGGTTCCAAAGTGTCCGGCTTTTCCGCTGTTGAACTTTTCAATGGAGCTAAGTACAAAATCGAAAGCAACAATGGCTAAAAGCACCCCAATGATGATAGCGGCAATGTGCTCTGCACGTCCATGCCCAAAAGGATGTTCTTCATCTGCCGGCTTATTCGAAATTTTCCCACCAATCAAAACAATGATGGATGAAACTGAATCTGTCAACGTGTGCCAGGCGTCAGCAATCAAGGCAATTGAACCCGAGACTATTCCAGCCCAATATTTTAAGCCAAACAATAGTAAATTGGTGACAATTGAAATCCATCCTTCACGTACAATATATGTCTGATTGTTATTTTCCATACCTATTCGATATAGCAAAACTAGCTAAATATCGATTAAATTGAAGAATGAATGACATTGATTTTTATCGACATCAAGAGTACCAAACACACTCGAATAATTAAATACCAATTATTTACGGGAATTTATTTCAGAATATTGATGTCCGGTTAAAATTCAATCACTCCTCTAAAAAGTCAGTCATGTTTAACCGCCAGGCGGTATCCGGTCTTTGAGAGCTCATTTTTCTGCAATACTTGATCTCCTCGGATAATTTTTTCCGCATAGCGGATATTGCGTTATAATATAGAGAGATACAGACCACTCCATTCCTCGTAGCGGATACACTTTTGTTTTTACCGGACAATCGTGATTTTTGAATAGAAATTACTGGTTCCGGTGAATCTGAACCATGAGCAGGATGATCAAAATCATGATGAAGGCCATCACAGCGCCAGCGTAGAAAGTGGCATTTAAACCTGCAATCGCAAAAATGAATCCAACGAATATTGGCCCCAATGTTTGTCCCAGACGAAGTACCATTGAATTGACAGACATAAATGCAGCACGCTCCTCGATGGAAGCAAAACCAACCAATAAATTCTGGATGGATGGTATAATAATTCCTTGTCCCAGACCAAATACAATAACAGCGGCAGCCAGCATCCAATAATTTCCGGCAAAAACCATGATAACCGAAGCCAAAAGGTAGCCCAGGCTTCCGATGATCAGCTGCGGCCTGACTTTTATCATTCGATTGATTTTGCCCAACTGTGAAGAAACCAGAGCAGTTGTTACAGACATCAGCGACATCATAATTCCGATGTGAGAGGAATCAGCTCCCAACCGTTTTTTCATCATGATAGGGAAATAGTTCAGGTAGGTGCCATAAAGGATTAAAAATACAATCACATTGATGATCAATAATCCCCACACCGCCTTTTGATTAATGGTCTTCCAGACTTGTCCGAAATAATCCTTCAAATGTTTCTTGTTGTTGGGTTGCGGACTTTCCAGCTTTCCAATAACCCAGATACCGAGGGGGATGGCTAATACAGGAAGTGCAAAAATATATTGCCAGCCCAATGTAGCAATTACCCCACCCAAGGCCGGATATGCAGCCGTTCCCACACTCAACACACTGGCATTATATCCCATGACAGCCGTTCTGCGTTGCCCCGAGAATAAATCACCAATCACAGTAATATTTAAACTTCCCAAAGAACTTGCCCCAATACCTTGCACAAACCGCAAGGCCAGCAGCCAATAAAATCCAGGAGCAAACATACATGCAACACCGGCAACACCAAACAAAAATAACGACGGGACAAGTATCAATTTCCGTCCATATCGGTCAGCTAGCATCCCCGTGACAGGAGCTAAAAAAATACCGGGAAGCGTAAAAGCAACGATCAACCACCCCACTTGCTGCGTATCAATCTTAAAATAGTCGATGATATCCGGGAATGCCGGAGTGATACTGGCCACCCCCATGACAGCAACCAGCGTGATACAAAAAATAATGTACAGATTTTTGTTTTTGAAGACCGAATTTTCAGACGTTATCATAGTTGATGTTGATCAAACTCAAATGTATAAATAATAACTCAAATGTTTCCTCCCTGAATAGTCAAACAAAAAAAGGCGTATCTGCTAATGCTGACACGCCCCCTTTAAAGATGTGAGGATTTCTTCTTAGTGGTTCAACTAAACAGCTTGAACAACGCTGTTTTCAGCACCAAAACTATTGGCAATAAAGCCATCTGCTTCAGTTTCATTGTACCATTCTTTCCCGTTAACCAAGTAACGAAATTCGTACGATTTCCCTTTTTCCAATTCAATGATACTGGTAAATTCACCAGATTTCAATTTGTTCATTGGAGCAACAGAGGCATCCCAATTGTTAAAATCACCAACCAATGAAACAGATTCAGCTTCAGCGGCAATGTCTTTTGAAACACGGAAAGTAACTTTACAAACCGGTTTCGATTTTAAAACTTGTTTCTTTAAACTCATACCTAAAACTTTTTCAAACTAAATTAAGGACTAACTGGGATCAAAAATAAACCAGCATTCAATCCACCACCACAACCAACTACCAACACGACAGTTTATTAGCAATAACTTAACAAACATTACTTTTTCTACGATACACCTAATTCGTGTTCCTGATGCATTACAAATGATCGAAAACGTTTGCGATTATTTCAGGGATAATAGCATTTCTCAACATTCATCAATGTATTTATCGTAAAAATTCGATTCAAATGTATCTAAATCATAAGTTCAAATGATTGCAAACGACATTCAATCCTAATTTTTTACAAATGATCTGAATGATTCATTTTCTCCCATCAAAACACAATATTTAATTGATCTCAATTGTTTTATCCTTTGTAATTATTGATACAATTAACTTTAATACAGAAAGCTATGAGAAGAATAATCATGCCAATGGCTGTACTGCTGGGGTTGGGAACACTCCTGTGGCAATGCAACCGCGACAATAGTAATCTGCCCCAACAATCCTTTCACGAGTCAATTCAGAGTAATACCGAAGCATTGAACAATGCAGCGAATGCCATTTCAACAACCGATGGCTACAAAATTCTGACGGAGAGTAGCAGCCAGGTAAAATCGGGCGATGATGGCGAACATGTTTACTACGCTGACAGCATTTTAATCGACAGCATCAAAGGAGCATACGAATTCGATCCATCTCATAAGATGTTTAAATGCCGGGATTGTCTGTATCGCATGTTTAAACGAACCGGGGACGACGATAACCTGGTCATTAAATTGCCTGAAGAATACGTTTTCCACCCTTGGCGAATTCACTTTCTTGCACCAGAGGACACGACATTAAAAAACAATTTTACAATTACGACTACGAACTACTATTACCATTTTGCACAAGGATGGTTCTACGACTATCGGTTAGCTGCATCATTTGATACCGATACAAGTGCAGTCGGCAAAGTAAAAATCCTGTCGCATCGAAAGTCGCACAATGATTTCAGCTACTCATCAACCTATACTTTTGACAATGACTACAGCATCAGTGTTAGTAGTGAAAGCGGTGATACCACCTCATCAAGTTACAGTTTAATGGATGGCTCCGATGTGTTATTGAAAGAAACATTGATGAAAATCCGCGCGACCGATTCAACCTCAAGGGAACGCGTCTACAGCCTTCAAATTGGAAATATTGAAATTCGCCGGTCTACTGCGGCAGACAGCATTCAAGTGTATCAAGACGGTACGTTGCAAACAAACGTAACGGCAAAAATAGTTGATGAGGACAATAATTTTGAGGATCATTCGATTTGCAGAAAACGAGATATTCAAATCACCTATGCGGATGGCACAACAACGACTGTCTCTGAACTATTGGCTCCATCGAAAGAAATTCTCTCAGACCTGCGTGATTCCATGCATGACATTTATGTTGCGAAGCACTTGATTGACTACATTGCCTGGAACATTTACAGGAATAAATGACGATTGAAAAGAGCTAGATAAGAAAAGCCGAAGCATGAGATCATGCTCCGGCTTTTTTATATTTTGCATAGTTGGCTAAAATTCCATTGGATTATTGAAGGAATTTAATATTCATTTGAGCACCAACTCCTGGAGCCATATCCAATGTCATTGGCGTTGCAGAGTTATTACGCAAAGTAATCACATCGCCAGCCGCCAAAGTTAGCATTACACTACCTGAGAATTGACCAACTGAATTTAACACATTAGTATTGGTAGAAGCATCAACTGTCCCATTAATTGCAATGGCAATGGCGCTACCCACTCCGGAAGTGATATTCACACCATAATCTAGTTGGTACGTTCCTGTAGTTGAAACTGTAATTGTCGTTGTACCCGCAGTATGGTAAACACCACTGAGCGGGCCATTATTCGAATACACGATATCAGCACCGCCTACAACAGTCGCATCAATAGAAGTTGCTAATTCATAGATGTAACCAAATGCAGTTGTACCGCCACCACCACTTGGAGCCGACCAGGTTACGTTT
>Ga0102953_1001130_pt1 | contig 17325 bp, 13 predicted proteins | sample SalPon2A_C_D2_MG_FD_78509 | JGI IMG/M metagenome (GOLD analysis project Ga0102953, IMG submission 78509) | Soil microbial communities from South San Francisco under conditions of wetland restoration - Salt Pond MetaG R2A_C_D2_MG | ecosystem: Environmental > Terrestrial > Soil > Wetlands | place... | reverse complement strand
GGGCTATTATGGAGGAGGTATAGAGCGTATTTATGCCGATCCGTATCATGAGGGAAGAATCATTTCTGTTGGATCAAACGGCTTTGTGATATCATTTTTAATGATTTCCAAAGATTATGGGTTAACTTGGTCTAAAAAAGACTTATATGGTAGTTCATTATGCACGGATGTGATTACACAGCCTGGTAATCTGAATAATATGTTAATTAGTTTTTCACCCTCCTATACTGACTCAATTCGGATAAGTAAATCGACCGACGACGGAAAAACATGGAAGGGAGTTTATAATAAAGCCAATATCAGTGCCTTAGTTCAAAATACTCAAGATAAACGCATTGTCTATGCCAGCGGACTGAATGATTCGCAGACTCTCTTCTTTGCGGCCAGCAATAACTTCGGCGATACCTGGCAAACAGTGACTGACACAACCGGACCTACCGGAATAACCACCAACGATCTGGTGGCCGCCACGGTCAACGGCCAGGAAGTTCTTTTCTTTGGCACCAATAAGGGGGTGTACGAGTATACGTTTTCGAAATAGCCGGTTACGCCGGGCCTACCCAAAAAGCCATGAGTAATAGTAAAGGGCCTAAAAATATCAGGGCTATAAGCTTTTTTTTACATTAAAGTATAATGAAAGACTGTACTTATCAGATGACATCTTTCGCGCAACAAACGTTAGCAATTAATTAAAATCATATAATGTCAATCGCATCAATATTGAAAAATATGTGAGGTTGAAAGAATAACCGGGGTTCGAAATAAGAATCGATGGCGAAAAGAATAGAACACGGACAACACCGATGACGCGGATTCTCGCGGACAAAAAGTTAAAATAGCCCCTCTCCATGGTTATGGAGATAGCTTGTCCCGACCCCGAGGCATCGGGGCGGGAGCTTGGGGTGAGGTACAGTGGCCAGAACCCATTTTCGAATGCCTTGAAACCGGGAAATTCAACCCAATCCCGAACAGTTTACTATATCGAACTCATCGTGAACAGAGTTGGTGTTAAGCCATCGTTAGCAAGAACTTTCATGTTGTATTACTATTCCAGTTCATTGGATTATGACTTATTTTATTCTAATTTTGGACAAAATAATGGAATAATAAATATAGTATTCTAATCAACTGGAATAATGACCGTAAAGACTCACAAGCTAAAACTACTACCTCCTAAAATCGATTATTCTCAATTGATCAAGGAAATAAGTGATGCTAATAGGGCACTTGGAGAACTAAAAGGGCTGTTAGCGAACATCCCAAACCCTGATCTGCTCACAACTCCACTTTTAACAAAAGAAGCTGTGGCAAGTTCAAAGATTGAAGGCACACAGGCCACCATTGAGGATGTCTTTAAGTATGAAGCGGAAGGAAAGAGTACTGAGAATGATTCAAAAGAGCAGGATGTTAGGGAGATCATTAACTATAGACTTGCAATCAGAGAAGCGGTTGAGTTGTTGAAAAAGAAAGCAATTGGTGAAAATTTTGTAAAAAAACTACACTCAACATTATTAAACTCGGTAAGAGGAGAAAACAAAGACAGGGGTAACTTTAGAAAGATACCTGTTTTCATCGGAAAACCTGGAGCAACAATTGAGAATGCCATTTTTGTTCCGCCCGGAGCGACTGAAATGGTTGAATTAATATCAAATTGGGAAAAATATATTAACAGCAATGATGAGCCTGATCCACTGGTACAGACAGCAATTGCTCACTATCAATTTGAAGCAATTCACCCCTTTTTAGACGGAAATGGACGAATTGGGAGATTACTAATACCAATTGTACTCTATGATAAGGAGACCCTTTCATACCCCTTATTGTATGTCAGCGAGTCATTTGAAAATAATCGCGAGGATTATTACGGCTGTTTAAGACTTGTTGATGATGAAAATGATTGGATTTCCTGGATCAAATACTTCCTGCGATCTATAAAAACTCAAGCCGAAGACACTCAGGAAAAAGTGAAGGATATGCTTACCCTTTATAAGGAAACTAAAGACAAGCTTTCCGTCTTTAATTCTCAATACGGCATTGAGCTACTGGATATAATTTTTGAAAATCCAGCCGTCTCATTTAAATCTATAAAATCAGAAATTCGAACCAATAGTTATCAAACTATTTATAACCTCCTTAATAAATTCGAAAAAGACGGGATATTAAGAGAGATAACTGGCAACAAAAGGAATAAAATATATGTGTTTGACAAACTGATGAAAATCATTAGATAATCTCGATAACAAACGATAAAACGCTAACTAAATAGACAAACTGACAAATACCCGAACCGATAACACGGGCTTTGGGGAACAACGGGTAACGTCCGATTCTCCACTTTTAACTGGTACATAAATTGAGAAAGAGATAGATATAATTAGAGAGCCAATCGTTCTTGTTGGCCATTCAGTCGGGGCATCTCATCGTGCTAAATTTTTAACGTGAATTCGGTATAAGAATCGATGGCGAAAAGAATAGAACACGGACAACACAGATGACGCGGATTCTCGCGGACAAAGAGTTAAAATAGCCCCTCTCCATGGATATGGAGATAGCTTGTCCCGACCCCGAGGCATCGTGGCGGGAGGTTGGGGTGAGGTACAGTGGCCAGAACCCATTTTCGAATGCCTTGAAACCGGGAAATTCAACCCAATCCCGAACAGTTTACTATATCGAACTCAGGTTATTACTGAAATTGATGTGACTACACCAATTGCTGGAATATTCATTCAACACCTCCCCTCCTTTACCCGTCGATCCCGACCCCGATCGGGAATCTCCGTGAGAAATGAGCGTTTGGCACCTGGCAGAATTCACGATTCTGCGGGAAATAGTGGCAGGTGAGAAGGTTCTTATATCGAACTGACGTTATTTACAGGAAAAGCCTTGCTTTCCCTGTCCCGCCGCAGTGGAGACTTATAGGGGGCGTCACCAAGCTTTATCATAATGAAACCGATTGTATACCAATGAAACGCGGGGTAACACCCACCTTAATCCTCCCTCAAGGGAGGAGATCGCGGGGATTGTTTGACTGCGCAACCACTGTCCTAAGTTTTTATAAATAAAGCCTTACCCTTATCATTAACACTTTGGGGACAGCCACATTTTCCCCGCCCGGTCTCCAATCTTCTTATTTTCTGAGTTCCAGCACCAGTGCTGACTTTGCAGGCACGCTCAGCTCATTCAAATCCGTGATCTTCTCACCCGATATCACATCAACAGCCGAGTGATAACCGTTCATCCGTTCCTGGTACCGATCAGTGGAAAATGTTTGATCATGACCGGCCCCGTTTAACGCTACCATCACACACTGCCGGTCGGTGTACCGGAAATAGACGTACAGGTTGTTCTCCGGGATGAACTGCATCAGCTTCCCGTTCGATATGACTTTATTGCCCTTTCTCCAGTGAAGCAGTGTTTGTGTGTAGTCAAAGATCACGTTCTGCCGGAGCGTGCGGCCCGACCGGGTAAATGCATTATGCGGATCCCCCGGCCAGCCTCCCGGGAAATCCTGCCGCACGTTGCCGTCCGAGCCCTGTTTGGTGCCGGTCATCATCAGCTCGGTACCGTAATAGATCTGCGGGATGCCGCGCGTGGTGAGTAAAAAAGCGATCGCCATTCTGTAATCGCCGGGATCATCACCGATAGACGAGGCAAACCGTTCCAGGTCGTGATTATCCAGGAAGATCACATTCTTGTTCGGATCGTGGTACATGAAATCCTGCGTGAGGGTAAGGTACAGCCGAGACAGGCCGGTGTCCCAGCCGAATGGGGTTGAGAAGGCGGATACCATGGCATAGTGCAGGGGAAAATCGGTAACACTCGGCAGATGAGAGTTATATCCACCGCCCAGCGGGAAATCCTTCTGCCACCAGGCCTCGGCCGGTATCTCAGGCACCCAGGCCTCGCCAACGACATTGAGACGCGGGAATTCACGCAGCACAGCCTGCACCCAATGGGCCATGTAGGTCTTATCCGGATAGGGATAGGTGTCCATCCGGATGCCGTCGACACCCGAATATTCAACCCACCAGATCGTATTCTGGATCAGGTAGGTGGCCAGCAGCGGATTCTTCTGGTTCAGGTCCGGCATATCTTTCACGAACCAGCCATCAGTCATCTTGTTGCGGTCGTAATCAGATGCATACGGGTCCGAGACCGTCTCGGCACGGTAGTTTGTGTTGCCGTTTTTCTTCAACGAATGGACCCAGTCGGGCGCCGGCAGGTCCGACATCCACCAATGACTGCTGCCGATGTGGTTGTGGATCATATCCATGATCACCTTCAGGCTGTCCCGGTGCGCCTCGTTGACAAGTTTCAGGAATTCCTCGTTCGTTCCAAACCGGCGATCGGCCCGGTACATGTCGGTACTGGCATACCCGTGGTATCCATGATAGGAAGCAGGCATGTCGGCCTCGAAGACCGGGGTCATCCACAATGCGGTAACGCCCAGGTTCTTAAAATATCCGAGATGATCCTCGATGCCCTTGAAATCTCCTCCATGGCGGCCATTCGGATTCTGCCTGTCCGGGCGTTCCAGCATCCCTGCCGCGTAATCATTTTCAGGGTTGCCGTTGGCAAAACGATCGGGCATGAGCAGGTAGATGACATCCGAGCGGTCGAAGCCCTGGTTGCGGTCTTTCTCAAGATTTCGTGCACGAAGCTGATAGATCCTGTGCAAGACCTCTTTGCCATTGCTGAAGGTCAGTTCAAAAGAACCGGGTTTGGCCCGGTCGCTGATGGTAAGATAGACGAACGTATAATTCGGATTCTCCACATTCTGCTGCCGTTCCAGCTTCACACCGGGATAGGTAAACGACACCTTCGTTTTCCCTATATCCTTCCCGTGCACAAGCAGTTGCAGCTCATGGTTTTTCATGGCGGTCCACCAAAATGTGGGTTCGATGCGTTCGATCTCCGCCTGGCTGTAAGCCCTTACATTGGCGAGGCAAAAAAAGAGCAGTACTGCCCCAAAAAATTTCAACGACTTAAAAATCGATTTCATAACAATCTTATCACAAATTTTGCCGACAGTTCCTTACCTTTACTAATGAAATAAGGTCTTCGGTATTAGATTAGAGTTTAATCCTGTTATGCGTCCCGTCTTTTTAATCACAAATATTGGACAGCAGCCGCAAGGCATTACAGCGAAGCTGGGGCTCCTGTTGCTTGTGCTCTGCTTTCTTGTGATTCATCCTCCTGCCGGGCACGCTCAGGAGTTTAAAAGTTTCAAAATTGCGCGGCTTAAATACCGCGGCGGTGGCGACTGGTATAATGATCCATCCTCCTTGACCAATCTGATCAAATATACTCAAAAACATGTTCCGATCGACATCAATATTGAATATGATGACGTTGATATCGGCAGCAGGGATCTCTTTAACTATCCGTGGGCGTTTATAACGGGCCACGGGAACATCACTATTAATGACGCAGAGGCCCAAAATCTAAGGGAATATCTCGATAATGGTGGTTTTCTCTATATTGATGACGATTACGGGTTCGATCCCTATATCCGAAAGGCTATAAAAAAAGTGTATCCGGACGAGAAATTTGTAGAACTTCCGGCATCCGATCCGGTTTATCACCAGGTATACCAGTTCCCGGACGGCATCCCGAAGATCATGGAGCATGACGGAGACCGGCCGCAGGGATTTGCCATGTTCCGGGATGGCCGTATGGTGATCTACTATAGCTACGAAACGGATCTGGGCGACGGCTGGGCCGATGAGGATCTGCACCAGGTACCGGAATGGAAACGGACAGAAGCCCTGAAGATGGGGGTCAATCTGCTTGTTTATACTCTTACTCACCCCTAAGTAATGATATGCATTTTTTTGAACGGTAATTTTTTGGATATTTAGCCGTGATAAATACATGCCAATAGCCTTTAATATGATTATACCAATAGCCAGCGACCACGCAGGGTTTCAGGCAAAAGAGAAGGTGAAGCTGATTCTGGAAGAAAATGGGTATATGCCGGTTGATTACGGAACCCATTCTACCGAATCGGTCGACTACCCCGACTTTGCCGTTCAGGTCGCTGAAGCGGTTGACCGTGGAGATTATCAAATCGGAATCCTGATCTGCGGATCCGGTCAGGGCGTTTGTATGACCGCCAACAAATTCGACCAGATACGTGCCGCCCTCGTTTGGAATCATGAAATGGCAGAATTAAGCCGCCAGCACAACAATGCCAACATATTGTGTCTTCCCGGCAAGTATCTCTCCGATGATGAATTAAAAGATATTGTATTGACCTGGCTCCGTACCGAGTTTGCCGGGGGGCGTCATGAACGCCGCGTTCAAAAGATTTATGCATTGACCCACCACTAATCACAGTACTCAACTATGAAAAGTCTGAAAGTTCAGGATCCTGAAGTTTACGCCATCATTGAAAAAGAAACAGATCGTCAAAACAATAACCTGGAACTTATTGCTTCCGAGAATTTTGTTTCCAAGGCCGTACTCGAGGCGATGGGTACTGTGCTGACCAACAAGTACGCCGAGGGTTATCCCGGCAAACGTTATTATGGCGGCTGCGAGTTTGTAGATGTCGCCGAAGATCTCGCTCGTGAACGGGCAAAAGCATTGTTTGGCGCCGATTGGGTCAATGTTCAGCCCCACTCGGGAGCCCAGGCAAACGCCGCGGTGTATCTCACGTTTTTGAACCCGGGCGATACGTTCCTGGGATTGAACCTGGCCCACGGCGGCCACCTGACACACGGTTCCCCTGTCAATTTCTCCGGCATCAATTATAACGCAAAATTTTATGGCGTTAACAAAGATACCGGCCGGCTCAACATGAACGTGATCCGGGAAGTGGCAAAAAAAGTACAGCCGAAGATGATCTCGATCGGAGCCTCAGCTTATCCGCGCGATTTTGATTATGAGGCTTTCCGCAGCATCGCTGATGAAGTAGGCGCCTTCCTGTGGATGGACATGGCCCACACGGCCGGGCTGATTGCGGCGCACCTGTTGAATAATCCCCTGCCCTATTGCCACGTGGTGTCAACGACGACCCATAAGACGCTTCGAGGTCCGCGCGGTGGGATGTTGCTGGTCGGCAAAGACGCCGAGAACACGATCGGGAAAGTGGCACCGAAGTCAGGCCGCGTTAAGATGTGGAGCGAGCTGCTCGATTCGTCGGTTTTCCCTGGCACCCAGGGCGGGCCGTTGATGCACGTCATCGCCGCTAAAGCGGTGTCTTTCGGCGAGGCTCTTCAGAACGACTTCATAACCTATCAGAAACGCATCCTTGAAAATGCCAAAGCTATGGCCGACAAGTTCCTGGAGATGGGATACAATCTTGTCAGCGGCGGCACGGATAATCACCTCATGCTTATCGATCTTCGCAACAAGGGGTTGAACGGTAAGCTGGCCGAAGAATCTTTGGGAAGGGCCCAGATCACAGTCAACAAGAATATGGTCCCGTTTGATACGGAAAGCCCGTTTGTTACCTCCGGTATTCGCATCGGTACCCCGGCAATGACTACCCGCGGTTTAGGTCCGGATGAATTTCGTTACATTGTAGAATTAATTGACAAAGTATTGATGAATCCCGAAAATGAGTCAGTGATCCGGGAAACAGCGGGTGAAGTCAATGAACTTTGCAATAAATATCCATTGTACGATTTTGTCACTGCCTAGCGTTGTACGAAAGATTGAAACCTGACTACGGAATCACCGTTTAACGGTTAAGGTTGTCGCGCAGCACGAACATATTATATGAGCACTGAAACAAAAGAAACACGCCAGATCATGAATGGCGAGCCTCCCAAGGCACAACCGGCCAAAATGGACGACAATATGCCGTTTCTCGATCACCTCGAGGAGTTGCGGTGGCGTATTATCAAAGGTTTTATCGGGATAGTCGTAGGCATCGTCATAGCCTTCGTTTTCTCCGGATTCATGATCGATAAAGTGTTGCTGGGTCCGGCTCATAAGGATTTCTTTATCTATCATCTTCTGCATATTCATGCCGAGAATATCGATTTACAGAGCAGAAAACTCCCGGGTCAGTTTTTTGCGTACTGGGGGACACTGGCGGTAATGGGCGCCATCATCGCCGCTCCCTATTTCTTCTACCAGTTTTACGCCTTTATTGAACCGGCCCTGGAGTCGGATCGCCGCCGCAAGACCAAGGGTATCGTTGCCGTCATCAGTTTTCTTTTCATTCTGGGCGTTGCATTTGGGTACCTGATCCTTACCCCCTTTGCCCTTCAGTTTTTTACGCAATTCAAGATATCCGATCTTGTCCGCAACTATTTCGATATCAACGAGTACTTCAGTTCGATGGCCATGTGGATCATTGCCTGTGGCGTCATCTTCCAGATGCCGATGGTCACCTATTTCCTGACCAAGATCGGCATCCTGACCCCTGAATTCCTTAAAAAATACCGCAGGCATGCCATCGTCGTCTGTTTTATTCTTGGTGCCGCATTGACACCGCCGGACCCCCTGTCTCAGGCTCTTGTAGCCATACCATTGATAGGGTTATTCCAACTTTCCATCTTTATTTCGAAAGTAACAGCCAAACGGCGTGATAAAGAGATCTTTGGTGAAGCCGGAAGGCCGACCTGATGAATGCAATGAACAGGTAAGTTGTTCACAGGTTATCAGATAGTAGCCTGACGCGAATTGGAGATAAGAATACATGGAAATGGATAAGAACATTAGAAAAAGCGGCTCATCCGACACTAAATTCACCTCTTGACAGTCATTCCCGCAGAGCCGGGAATGACTGTCAAGAGGGAGGATATTTATATCGAACTTCCAATAATTTACTGTATAGCATCCGCTGGCAGACGAGATAGCTGCCGGCGTTCAGCAATCTGCGGTCAGTTGACGATGGCTGGCTACCAATAATTTAAGTCCGAATGTCTGAACCCGTACCCGACCGTGTGCCCAACAGGTTGATACACGAGTCCTCGCCATATTTACAACAACATGCCTACAACCCGGTAGACTGGTACCCCTGGGGAGAAGAAGCCCTTGAGAAGTCGAGGAATGAAAACAAGATGATATTCCTCAGTATCGGCTATTCGAGTTGTCACTGGTGCCATGTTATGGCCCACGAATCGTTTGAGGATGAAAGTGTTGCACAATATCTGAACGAGCATTTTGTGCCTGTCAAGGTGGACCGGGAAGAACGGCCCGACCTGGATGCGATCTATATGGATGCCGTGCAGCTGATGAACGGTCAGGGCGGATGGCCGCTTAATGTGTGGCTCACCCCACAGCTTGTTCCCGTTTACGGAGGAACGTACTTCCCTCCCCGGTCCCGCTCCGATATAATGGGACCGGGACAGTTACCCGATTTGATGACCATCCTGGAACGGCTTGTACACATTTTCAATAATGAGCCGGAGCAACTGTCGAATCATATCTCACAAATGCAGGATGCTTTACAAGCCGACCTCCTGGATCATTTGAAGGCGTCACCGCTTGATCCAAAGGACCTCGACAAATCGTTTGCCGCCATACAAAATGGTTATGATGTCACGTACGGCGGGTTCTCGCAGGCGCCAAAGTTCCCTCATCCCATGACCATCGAGTTCCTGTTCCAGTACTTCTCCCTGACAGGCAACAAGCTGGCAGCCACTATGGCTTTGCATTCACTTCAGGCCATGATCTGTGGCGGAATTTACGATCAGATCGGCGGCGGCTTCCACCGGTACAGCACCGATAAATACTGGCTGGTCCCCCACTTTGAAAAAATGCTCTACGATAATGCCTTGCTGCTTTCTGCTATGACCAGCGCATGGCAGGTCAGTAAAGCACCCATTTTTAAAGAGGCCGTTGAAGAAACGATCGATTTTCTATTTCGTGAGATGACTGACGAAAACGGAGGCTTCTACAGCGCACTCGATGCGGACAGCGAGGGTGAAGAGGGCCGTTTCTATGTCTGGACAGCCGGGGAACTTCAACAGGTTCTGGGTGATGAAGATATGACGAAACTTCAGGAATGGTACCCTGTCGAAAAGGATGGAAACTGGGATGGGTTTATCATCCTGAACCGAAGAAAAATCCCACAAACCTCTTTCTCCCAAAAGTCTGACCTCTCTCCCAAAGACGATGACTGGCAACGCCTGAGAAACAAACTACTGGAAGTGCGGGAAAAGAGGGTGCGCCCCGGTACCGACGACAAGGTTCTGACCGTCTGGAACAGCCTGCTGATCAAATCGCTGGTTCGTGCCGGACGAACGTTCAACCGTAAAGATTGGCTGGAAAGAGCAAAAAAAGCAGCTGATTTCATTCTCAATACAATGTACAAGGATGGCACCCTGTATCGTGTGTACAGGGATGGCAACGTGCAACAGGCCGGTTTTCTGGATGATTACGGGTGTTTCATCGAAGCGTTGACTTTCATCTTTGAGGCGACCGCGAGGGAGGAATACCTTACCAAAGCACAGGAACTGACGGACGAGATGTTACGGTTGTTCCATGATCCGGAAAAGGAATCCTTTTATTATAATCATCGTGGCCAGGACACCCCGCTGAAATCCGTCAGGGATATATTCGACAATGTCACCCCATCCGGAAATTCGTCTGCTATCACAGCTTTGCTTCGTATCAGCGACCTGACCGGTGAATTCAAATATCACGATATAGCGGTCCCGGCACTTGGGAAATTAAACAAGACAGCTACTGAAAACGCGCCCTCGTTTGGGTACCTGCTTCAAAACCTTGTACATGAATATTCTGAGAAGCATGAAATAATCATTGCGGGTCCGGATAATGAACGTGATCGATGGCTTACCGAATGGTCAGAAATATACGCTCCTCACGATATCTTCATCGTAGGCAATGGATTCCCAAAATCGGATCTGCCACTTCTAAAAGGAAAGAATCCGATTGATGGTAAAACGACAGCCTATATCTGCCGTCATTTTTCGTGTAACGCCCCCATCACGGAGCTTGATAAATATGTTCGAGAAATCCGGGAACAAAACCATCAAGTTTTGTAATTTCCACGTGCTTATAACGGCTTTGATTACCATTATGCTTAAAACCTTTTTCATGAAGGCCTTGAAAACTACCGTACCACTCTCTTTATTGGTTAGCGTACTTGCTCTTATGGCAGGCTGTCAAAATTCAGCCAAACCGGATTTAGCCGGGCGCTACCGCGGGGTCATTGAAAGTCCGGGCGGGGAACTTGCATTCCCTATCACCATTGCCAAAACAGACAGCGGTTATACCGGTTATGTAAGCAATGGGACCGATACCCTGTCATTCTCCGACATTAAAGCCGGACCCGATTCCGTCTCGCTTGATTTCAGTTTTTACGATTCTCATCTGATTGCTGCCGTCCAGCCCAATGGCGATCTGAGGGGACGGTGGACCAAACATTCCATTGGCACCCGCATCCTGAATCTGCCATTCCATGCAGAGAAAGGAGTCACCTACCGGTATCCCCGGAAAAGTACCGATGCCGGCCTGTTTGATGGCAAATGGCCTACAACATTTACAACGGCCGACTCATCACACAGTTACCCGGCAACCGGTGAGTTTTACACCGACAATGGCAAATTATACGGTACCTTCCTTACCGAGACCGGCGATTTCCGTTTCCTCCAGGGTTATGCGCAGGACAGTACGATGACCTTGTCTACATTCGATGGCGCCCATGTGTTCCTGTTTAAGGGACATCTGCAGAAAGACGGTACGATAAAAGGCGATTTCTGGTCGTATACGTCTCATGACACCTGGACGGCTAAAAAGGGAAGCAATGAACTGCGTAATCCGTTTGCCATTGCCAAAATCGATCCCCAACATCCAGATATCACATTCAAGCTGCCTGATGTCAACGGCCATATGATCAGCAGCAATGATCCTCAATTTAGAGGTAAACCGATTCTGTTGTATATTTTCGGAACATGGTGCCCCAATTGTGCTGACGAGACAGCTATGCTCAGACAGATGTATTCGAAATACAAAAATACAGATCTGAAGATTGTCGGGGTGGCCTTCGAATACTTTGACAGTTTTAAACAAAAAGCAGAAATGGTACGCCGGTACCAGAAACGGTTTAATATCCCCTGGACCCTCGTGATTGGCGGAAAGGCCGAGGCAAATGATGTCTTATCCAGCCTTCCATTTGTCCAAAAATTAATTTCTTACCCAACGGCGTATTTTGCCGGGCCCGATCATGCAATAAAATACATTCATGTTGGGTTTAATGGACCAGGTACCGGCAGTTACTACTTCAAGGAAAAGAAAGCATTCAAAGAAAAAATTGACGATATAACTAAATGAAAATCAGTAATATACTCCGCTTATCGCTTGCTGCACTCTTTATGGCTGTAATGCTTGGCGGATGCGGTAAAAACCCTTTTCGCCCCGATTACTCTCTGGTTCCTGCTCCCTTCGACACGACGGGTACGCCACGCACACAGCTGAGCGATGGGTTGGTGTATTATACAATCGATCCGGGATACGGTCCTTTTAAAGTTGTTCCAAACGATGCAACGACCGGAGTTCAGATTCAATACACCCTGAGGAATAAAGACGGTAAGATTCTGTCCAGTTCTTTTGAGAAAAGCAGCTATGGTCTCCCCTTTGTCTATAATTTGTCCGTCAATCTCAGCAATACCACCAGTCTGGTTTATACTCAGGGTTTCCGTGAAGGAGTATTGGGGATGCGCCTGGGTGAAAAAAAGGTACTGATCGTTCCACCTGATCTCGGATATGCAGGAAGCACGGCTTCGATCGCCAATGACACCCTGTATTACGATGTGCAACTGGTCAGTTTCTAAGAACCCACTTTGGAGGTTGAAAGGGAAGGTATGAACGATTATATAAAATCATGCATACCGTTGTTCATACGTTCAATCGATAAGTAATCTTGCAGCTCTGTTATTCGATTCAGCCATTGTCGCGGTACACACGCCGTACCCGCCGTTTCGAAATCCCACATAAAATTTCGTAGGAAATGCTTCCGATGGCACTGCCCAGGTCATCGGCTGTTATGCGGCTTTGGTCCATGATAGTCACCGGTGTACCTACCTTCAGGTCATCCTTGCCCAGATAAAGCATGGAATAGTCCATCGTGATGATGCCGACTACGGGATACGATTTTTCTTCCACCATCATCCTGGCTTTACCCGTTAGATTCCGGCGGTATCCGTCGGCATAGCCGACAGGCACAACGCCAAGGTAGCCATCTTCCGGACAAGTCCATGTTGAATGGTAACTGACTTTCATCCCCTTTTTGATGGGTTTAACGGCTGCAAGATAGGATTCCCATTCCATAACCGGCTGAAGCCCCTCAACGGCAGCATCACCGGGCCGGTAGCCATACATGCTGATGCCATGCCGTACCATCGAGAAATGTGAGTCTTTATAAAACAGGACCCCGCCGGAGTTTGCCGAATGATAGAGAAGGTCGCTGCCAAATATATCCCGGACAGAATGAAATTGTTTGAGCTGTTCGTCTACCGACGGATCAATGGGATTATCTGCACTGGCAAAGTGAGTCATGATGCCGGTTAACCTGAGCCCGGAATAATCACGGATAACCCCGGCCACCGTTGACGCTTCATCCGGATAGAATCCAAAACGCCCCATGCCGGTATCGAACTGCAGGTGATAGGATGTGTTTTCGTCCAGCCAATCCAGCTGGGAGAGTTGGCCTACGATGGCTGTAATCCCAAGTTGAGCATAAAAAGGGCCACTGTGAACCGTCGGTGGAGCAAAGATAAGCAGATCTTTTTTGATGCCCGATTCTCTAAGTTCTACGGCTTCCTGCATGGAAGCCACCGCGAACCAATCGACTTTATCTTGCAGGAAATGGGCCACCTGCACCGCTCCATGGCCATACGCATCAGCCTTAATGACGGCAAGCTGCCTGACACCTTCTCCTATGTGCTCTTTCAACAATCGTACATTATGCTCCAGGCGATTTAAATAGATGGTGGCCGTCGAATTGTAGAGATAAGGTTCAGAAGTCATAAAAAAAGGAATGATGGAGTATGGGAACGATGGAATATATGGATTCTCATTACCGGATACAGCCCCAATGAGTTAACGCTCAAAGCTGCAACTCCGCACCATTTCTAAAGCGTCCGGTACTGCTCCAGTAACCAAAAGCGCATTTCATGCGCATCACACAGCCCCATCATATCTCCATTTTGAAAAACCGGCACAAAATCAGCTTTATAACTCACTTGGGGGTCATACGTCTCCAGGTTTTCAATCTCTACAAAGGTACCGGCTTCGACGGGTTTGTAAATTTCCATCAGAGATGATTCGTCAGCATTCCAGTTAGTTGTCAGATCATGACCATAGACGATGTGTTCCAGCCCCTCACCATTGATGATAGGAATGATGGTTCTCGGCAGGTACCGTTCGTCTTTACTGCGAATATGCTCTATGATAGACCGGGGGCTGGAGTCATTTTCGAGATCCAATACCAGATCTTCAATTTTGGGGACGTACGTCAGCTCTTTACGGCCGCTGAAGATCGTATACATCATATACAATCCAAACAACCCAAGCCAGAAGGTAAGGTCGCGATCATAAAAGAAATAAGACACGATTGCCACGATGAACAACAGGCCTATGATTTGTTTGCCTGCCAGGTACGTGGCCTGAGAAGCGCGGTAATACCTTTTCTTTTTTATCCAGATTAACGCTCTCAGTGCACGCCCTCCGTCGAGTGGAAAAACGGGAACAAGATTGAATCCGCCAAGCATCAGGTTAACCAGCCCCACGTTCCACGCAACAATGGATACGACATGATTCACAGGCTCAAGCATGGTAGCCAGCACATACCACATACCGGCAAACAGCATAGACGTAGTTGGCCCGGCAATGGCAACCATCAGTTCATGGGAAGCACGAATGGGACGATGCCGTAACTCGGCCATACCGCCCAGGAGGAACAGGTGTATTCGCTCGATGGGCAAGTCATAATATCTTGCCGTTATGGCGTGTCCAAGTTCATGTACAAGAATGGATACGGTAAGCAGTAAAGAAGTAACCCCGCCCATAATCCAGTAGTCCGCCCTGTTATGCATGAACATGAACTGAGGATAATAACGCTCACTCAGCAGCCATGCCACCAATACAACAATCAGCGGCATCATAGGATCAATGGTTATTGTAAACCCGACAAGGTTAAAATTATACCACCGTGAATTCTTCTTTATCTTTGTACTATGAGCTTTTTCTTCGTCGCTGTGAACCAAGGATTAACTCCAATAATTGTTTCCTCTTGTTGCTTATATAACTAAAATAAGGCCTGTTACATTGTGCATGACAGAAACATATATAAAATAGCATCCGTTTGTGATAAGCACTATGAGAAATCATTAAAAACATTTTTTTCTATTTCTTCCTCACCCCAATCCCAGGATCTGCCTGATAATGGTATCCAAATTCCAATAAGTATCTACTATTCTTGTTTTTGAACGGACAATACATGATTTTAGTGGATTCACAATTTTAATCGTCAAGGAAACAGGGATATATGAATTTTCTCAAGACCGTTTTTGCCAGCTTCATTGGTTTCATTTTGGGTGTGATTATTCTCTTCCTTCTTGGATTTTTCATCCTCATAAGCATTAGCTGGTCGTCGAACCCGGAACCCTATATCAGTAACAATTCTGTGCTTACTATCAAGCTTATGGGGAATATTCCGGACCGTGTACAGGAGAGTCCATTCGACAAATTATTACGCAATAAGGAACTCTCGCAAGTCTCCCTGAAAAATTTCAAAATGAATCTTGAGAAAGCTGCCACTGACAAGCGTATCAAGGGGATATGGCTGCAAATGGATTACCTTACGGCCTCCTGGGCCACGCTCCAGGATGTCCGGAACAAGTTGGTCCGGTTTCGAAAAAAAACCGGAAAATTTATCTACTGCAGCACGGGTGACATTGGGTACAACGAAAAAAGCTATTACGTTGCTACGGCAGCCGACTCGATCTTCTCCCCTCCCGAGTCGTATTTCGAATTTGACGGATTCTACCTTCAGACAACCTTCTACAAGGGGCTGATGGATAAACTCGGCATCGAACCGGAGATAAGCAGGGAGGGTAAATACAAGTCGGCAGTTGAACCTTTTATCCGCAAGGATTATTCAGAGGCCAACAAACAGCAGTTAAATGAATTATTAAAAGATGTTAATGACACGTTTCTGAAAGCCGTCTCACAACGTTCCGGTCACTCCGAACAGGAATTGGAAGGATGGCTGAATGAATCACCCCATATAACGGCCCGGTACGCCTTCAAAAATCATCTGATCGATGCTCTTCTTTATCCCAATGAAGTCAGGCAGCATTTGAAGCATAGGCTCGGTGTTGGTGATTTTTCGGATCTGAATACCGTACCATTCGACAGGTATACAAAAGTAAGTCCGTCAAAAGCGGGATTAACGGTTCCGAATACGCAAAATCGTATCGCGGTTATTTATGCTGAAGGGGAAATTGTCCCGATGAGTCCCACTGAATCGCCGCTGGATCAAACACGGTATATCACAGCAAGTGATTTTCGTAATGAACTGAACGAGATAGAAGCGGATCCGGATATCAAGGCATTGGTCGTACGCGTTAACAGCCCGGGCGGCAGCGGAAGTACATCCGACCTGATATGGAAGATGCTCGAGGATACCAAGAAAAAAATGCCGGTTATTGTCTCCATGGGTTCATTAGCAGCATCGGGGGGATACTACATATCCGTGGCGGCCGATACGATCGTAGCCATGCCCAATACCATAACCGGGTCTATCGGCGTGTTCGGGACCAAGTTCAATGCAAAAAAAATGTTTAACGACAAGCTGGGCATCACTTTCGATGTTGTAAAATCCAGCAAATATGCCGACTGGATGATCCAGACCAAACCATTTACTGATACTGAAGCCAAAGCATTTCAGCATTTCATTGATGAATTTTATCACACCTTTGTAAATCGTGTGGCCAAAAGCCGCGGACTACGGCCCTCGTTCGTCGATTCGATAGCACAGGGCCGTATCTGGACCGGACAGGACGCACTCAAGGAACACCTTGTTGATGTTCTCGGCGACCTGGATGATGCAATTGGCATTGCCGCAAAAAAGGCGGGTATCCAAAAATATACGGTCGTTATGTATCCGCATCCCAAGAGCTTCCTGGAGACCTTCACCCATTCACTTGATGCACAGACCTCAACCTGGATCAACACATTCTATCCGGGAGGGCATGAAATTAGTCGGATTGCTCGTTATATTCATGAGAATCCCCGGCAGGTCCAGGCCCTTTTGCCGGTTACGATTGATGTCCATTAAACTTTATGAAGATCGGTAATCTGACGATTGAACAACTTAGTGAAGGCCTTTTTGAGATTGGC
>Ga0102953_1001129_pt1 | contig 17326 bp, 10 predicted proteins | sample SalPon2A_C_D2_MG_FD_78509 | JGI IMG/M metagenome (GOLD analysis project Ga0102953, IMG submission 78509) | Soil microbial communities from South San Francisco under conditions of wetland restoration - Salt Pond MetaG R2A_C_D2_MG | ecosystem: Environmental > Terrestrial > Soil > Wetlands | place... | reverse complement strand
TTGCCGTCCTCGATCAGATAGGCCTCGGTGGTGGAAAACACGAACTTGCCGCTGGTAATGTCGACCTGGCCGCCGCCGAAGTTGGCTGCGTACAGGCCATGCTTCACCGAGGCAATGATCTCCTCGGGCGACTTGTCTCCGGCCAGCATCATGGTATTGGTCATGCGCGGCATCGGCAGGTGGGCAAACGATTCGCGCCGCGCATTACCGGTTATCGGCACGCCCATCAGCCGCGCATTCAGCGTATCTTGCAGGTAACCGCGCAGAATGCCATCCTCGATCAGCACCGTGCGCCGGGTGGGATTGCCCTCATCGTCCACACTCAATGAGCCGCGCCGGTTGGGAATGGTGCCGTCATCCACAACAGTCACGCCGGCTGCCGCAACACGTTCGCCGACGCGCCCGGAAAACGCGGAGCTGCCCTTGCGGTTGAAATCGCCTTCCAGCCCGTGGCCCACCGCTTCGTGCAGCAGGATGCCGGGCCAGCCGGCCCCCAGTACCACGGTCATGCTGCCGGCCGGTGCCGGGCCGGCCTCGAGGTTGACCGTCGCCTGGTGCACGGCCTTCGCCGCATAATCGTGCAGCACTTCGTCGGTAAAATAATCGTAATCGAAACGCCCGCCGCCGCCTGCCGAACCCTGCTCGCGGCGACCGTTCTGCTCCACGATCACCTGCAGCGACAGCCGCACCAGCGGACGAATGTCGGCGTTCATCAGGCCATCATTGCGCACCACCAGCACCACTTCGTATTCTCCCGCCAGGTTGGCCATCACCTGGGTAACGCGCGGATCCAGAGCGCGCGCCTGATGCTCCAGCCGCTCCAGCAGCGCCACCTTGCGCGCAGCATCGAGCGAAGCGATCGGGTCATGCGGCAGGTAAAGCTGCTTATTGCTGCCGGCATGCAGCAGCGGCGCGGTCTGCCGGCCGCCCTGGCGAGCGATGGCACGCGTGGCCAGCGCCGCCTGCTCCAGCGCCGGCAGGCTGATTTCGTCGGAATAGGCAAACGCGGTTTTCTCCCCGCTTACCGCACGCACCCCCACGCCCTGGTCGATGCTGAAGCTGCCGGACTTGACGATACCCTCCTCCAGCGACCAGCTCTCGCTGCGGCCGTACTGGAAATACAGGTCGGCATAATCCACCTTGTGCGCCAGCATTTTCGCAAACACCTGCTCCAGCCGCCCGGCATTGATGGCATGCGGGTCCAGCAGCGATTGCTGCGCGAGCAGGAACGGGGTTTCGACTTTGGCGTTCATAATTCTCCGACCTGTAAAGTGCGATGCTCCAGCGCCGGCAGGCTGGCGCGCAGGCTGGCTTGGTAACCGCGGTTGACTTCCGCGACCACCACGCCGGAACCGCGCGACATCTCATCCAGCACGCGTCCCCACGGATCGACGATCATGCTGTGGCCGTGGGTTTCGCGGCCGCTGACGTGGTAGCCGCCCTGTGCTGCGGCAACCACATAGGCCAGGTTCTCGATGGCGCGCGCGCGCAGCAAAGGCTCCCAGTGCATTTTGCCGGTGGTCTCGGTAAACGCCGAGGGCAACACGATGATATCAGCCCCTTCCATCGCACGAAACAGCTCCGGAAAACGCAGGTCGTAGCACACCGCCAGCCCGATGCGCCCGAACGGACTGTCCACCACCACCACCTTGCTGCCGGCCTCTATGGTATTCGCCTCATGATATTTTTCGTTGCCGAGGTCGAGATTGAACAGGTGAATCTTGTCATAGCGCGCCACCTGTTCGCCAAGTTCGTTGAACACCAGGCAGGAGTTCAGCACCTTGTCCGGGCTGCTCGCTGCCAGCGGAATCGAGCCGCCGACCAGCCAGATAGTGTGCTTGCGCGCCATCTCGCCGAGAAAATCCTGTATCGGCCCCGTACCCGGCTCCTCGCGCACCGCGATCTTGTCGGTGTCCTGGATGCCCATGATGGGGAAGTATTCCGGCAACACCACCAGCTTCGCGCCCTGCTCCACTGCTTTCTCAATCAGGCGTCGCGCCTCGCTCAGATTGCCTGTCACATTCGGGCCGGAAGCCATCTGGATGGCGGCAACCTTGAAAGCCTTGGCCTGTGCGGCGATACGTCTCTGTGTGGAATTTACGTCCGGCATGTCTGTCTCTGAAGAAAGGTTATTTTTGTTCTGTTGTGGCAGGCTTGCCCGCACCCACTTTGGTCACACTGGGATCGATCCAGGTTCCCGTAATATTGTATTCAAACGATACCAGTTTATCGAGCGGCTCGCGCAACAGCTTGTTGGCAATAAAGGTGCCGATACCCACCGCTGGTCCGGCAGCAAACGCGCCGAGCAGGGACACACTGTCGCCCACCGTAGGCAGGATGCGCACGCGCAGATTCTGCGTCTCGTGATCCAGATCGACTTGGCCGAGCATGGTCACCTTGGCAGACGAACCGACCATCTTGAAGTTGTTAGTAAGCATCATGCCATGCGTAATTTGCGCATCTCCGGTAATGCTGTCGAACTCGAAACCTTCGCTGAACACATCGGTGAAATCCAGCGTGATATGCCGCGGCAACGCCTGCAGGCTGAGAATGCCGAGCAGCTTGCCGATGCCGGGGTCGATTTTCAGGAAGCGCCCCTTACCTGCTTCGACATGCAGCTTGCCGTCCAGCGTGGCATAGTTGAAATCGGTTGGGCTGCCGTCCCAGGAAAACGTTCCATTGAGTTTGCCGCTGCCGCCTTTTACGCTGTCGGGATAGCCGGAGCGCGCAAGAATGTTGCCCGCATCGTCGACCTGCAGGACGAAGTTCGCCTGAGTCCGCGACAGCCCGTCCGACATATGCCATTTACCGTCCGCGGTGAACATGCCGTCCGGGTTGGTCAGGACCAAGCGCTGCAACAGCCAGTCGCCACCGCTTTGCTGCATCTGCAATTCCAGCTTGCCGAGCTGTTTGCCCTTGTATTCGAGCTTGTCCACGAGCAGTTCCAGTTGGGGCGAATCGCCGCCCGCAACCGGGACAGGCGACTGCGCAATTGCCGGCCCGGCCCGTTCGCCCTTGATTTCAGCCAGCGCCAGGTTTTTCAGGTGCACGGACAGTTTTCCCTGGCCTTGTGGCTGCCACACCGCCCTGCCGCTGACATCGCCCGAAGACAGACGGGCAAGCAACTCCCCGCTACGGGTATACGCTGCGATATGCAGGTTATGTATCGTCTGGCCATAACCACTGACTTCCTGAATCTGCAGTCTGGCTCCACGTATGGCTGCCTCTTCTCCGCGTCCACCTCTTATTCCAGCCAGCGCCCCCCATCCTTCCAGCGATAGGTGCGGAATGGTGCCGACCAGCCAGATGCCATCGCGGTTCACCTGCCGGCCGGTGTTGCCGAAATCCACCATACCGCGCCTGATTTTCCATGCGCCATCCTGCAATTGACGCAGGAATTTCGCACTGAGCAGCTTGCCGTATTGCAACGACCAACTGTCCTGCTGCGGATCGATGCCTTTTTGTTCGAAACTCAGCGGAATTGCCTCGTCGGCACGTTTGGCAAACGGCTCGGGCAGCGTGGAAGCCAGGCCTGCCAGGTCGGAACTGACACGAATGTCGGCATGTCCGCCGGCCATATCGACCTGCGCCTTCCATTTGCTGCCGCCCTGCAGGTAGTGCCATAACGGTGCAGGTGCGATCTTGCGCATGACATCGAAATCGGCCTTGCCGGATGCAGTGGCACTCACCGCGCCGTCTGCATTGCTGTGCACCTCCACTTGGGCGGGGCCGCCAAGGATTTGCGCAGTGAGATTTTCCGTATGCACTGCAGATTCGGAAAACAGCAGATCACCGCTGGTGGCACGCAATAGCGGCGCATCTCCACCCAGGTCGATATCGTTGTTCTCAAAGCGGTAACGCCCTGCAACTTTCAAGGGATTGTTGCCGGCCAATGGAATATCCAGTTGCAACTTCAGCAAGCCGTTTCCACTTGCCGTCATGCCGTCGGTAAAACCGCTGATATAGCCACGCACCGGGCTCTTCTGGATGAAATCGAGACCGCGTGCGGTCTCCCCCGATGCCTCCCCGCGCACCTGCAGCATCAGATTGGGACTGGCCAAATCCGGTATCACCACACTGACTTTCTGCAGGTGTTCGCCCAGCGTAGTGGCGGAAGGCGAAGTCACTTCCAGCCGGTTACCCTCGATCAGCAAATTGGCTTCAATGTGGTCGATGCGCGGCCAGTCCTTGTCGTATTCCAGCACGCCGTTCCGGGCATGCGCGCGTATCTGGAACAGGCCTTTCTTGCCGTCTGGAAAAGGGAAGTATTTCAGGTCGCCGCGCAGGCGCATGCTGAACTCGTCGGCCTGGCCGTCGACCAGCGCTGCGGCCAACCAGTCGTGCGCCTCCTTGTCGATTGCCTGCAACGGAATATAGCGATCGACCTGGTGCACCGATGCCCGCGTCAGGTGTGCCGTCATGTCCACCCGGCCCGGGCTGTTCGGCAGCGAGTGATAACTGCCATACAGGCTGCCGGCCATGTCGGCATTGGCCACGGAAACATTGCTGAACTTGATTTCCACGCCCTGTTGATCCGCATGCCAACTGCTCTGCGCAGTCAACCTGTCGAACAGTAGCGACTCCTTCATCACCTCGGGCGCATCGACGGTCAGCTTGCGCGCATTCAGCGACAAGGTGCCGCCTCTGTCGTTCCCGTCGACCTGGCCGGTCAAGCCGGAGAAACCCGGAATATTGCCGACGCGATGCAGCGACAGCCCGATAAAACGCCCCTTGAGCTCGTAATGGAATAATTTGTGATCCGGACCGTTTTCCCATTTCGCCGTCAAGCCGTCAATGCGCCCGCGCGGGGAAAATTCCGCCAGCTTGCGCTTGAAATTGCGATCAAGCGGCAGGAAGTCGGACAGCGTGACCAGGCTGCGAAAATCCAGTTTGTTGGCGCGCACCTCGCCACTGGCCGGTCGCTTGCCTTGCGCATCGGCCAGACGCAAATAAAAATCGGTGGGCGGCAAGGCAAAACCGTTGCGCAGGCGCAGCGACAGGTTGCTGGTGGAAACCTCGATACCCTGCGGCAGGTCACGCCAGCCGACACGCCCGCGCAGCATGTTTACATCCAGTGGCGGCAAATCCTCCGCCAAGCGGGTGCGCACGTCGGACAATGCCAGATCGGCAGTCATCTGGCTGATCTTGCCGTTTTCTATGCCCAGCCAGCCGCGCAGCGCGCCCCGCCCGCGCCTGAGCGGCACCGGCAGCGTCAGCCAGGTGCGCCATGCACCCACATCGGCATAATCCAGCTGGGTATACAGTCTGCCGTCCCAGCCCGACAATTCCTTGAAGGTTCTGCCGTAAAACTCGCCGCGCAGGTCGATCTGCGATGCCAGTGCCGCCGGCGGTATGGCACGCAATGCGAAACGGTGCCGGCGCCAGCCGTTGTCGATCAGCAGATTGACGTCATTCAGCACCAGCGGCGGGCTGGCACGTTGCTCGTCGAGCCAAGTAATGCGCGCATCGCGTACCATGATGCGCGACGGGTCGAGCAGCCAGTCGGCAAGGCTGTTGCCGTTGGCAGGTGCACCGGCCAACGGCATGCCGGCGATAAACAGCTGCCCTTGGGCATTGCGCCGGATCTGCAGATCGGGCTGATCCAGATTCAGGCTGTACAACCGCAACTCTCCGGCAAACAGGGAACTCCATGCCACATCGTTTTCCACCCGGGAAAGCGTCAGCGCAGTCTGCCCTTGCTTGTCGAGAATGCGCACATTGGTCAGCCGTAAATATGGACGGAAGCCATGCCAGTTAGCCTCGATCTTGCCGATGCGGACTGTCCGGCCGATGGCCTCGCTCGCCATGGCGGTGATATCGTCGTGATAGTGCTCGATATCCGGCAATATCCAGTAGCGCAGCGTCAGCAGGGTGCCGGCCCCGGCAAACAGCAGCAATACGGCGCTGATCAACGCAAATTGCGTCAAATGGCTGAGTCCGCGCCAAGCCAGGCGCAGGGATGTTTTCAGCATATGGCAATGTGGCACGCAGACCACGCAAACAGGCAAACCAAGGTGGATATCCGGGTTTTATAATGGGCAGACATTCTAACGCGAAGACTTCCCAGTGAATACCGCCGCACACCGCTTGCCTGCTGATTTTGACGAAATTCTGCGCCTTGCCCGGCAAGGCAGCCGCTATGTGCAGCGCCTGCTCGATGCTGACCCGGGGTTGCTGCCGTGGCTACGCGCTTGCTTTGCCCGGCCATGCAGCTCAGAAGAAATGGCCGGCTGGCTGGACGAGATGCCGACGGCGGACGAAGCCGCGCTGGCGACCGCCCTGCGCAGGCTGCGCGCGCGCGTAATGCTCAAGCTGCTGGCGCGCGACCTCGGCGGCCTCGCCGACCTCGACGAGGTCATGCTCACGATGACCGCGCTGGCGGAACTTGCCACACGTCATGCACAGGCCTGCGCCATGCAATCGTTGACGCAACAGTTTGGCATACCGCGCAGCCCGGCCGGTATGCCGCAGGAACTGCTGGTGGTCGGCATGGGTAAGCTGGGCGGCCGCGAACTCAATGTTTCCTCCGATATCGACCTGATTTTCGTTTACCCGGAGGACGGCGAGACCGACGGATCGCGCACGCTGTCCAACCATGAATTCTTCACCCGGCTCGGGCGGCGCCTGATCGGCCTGATCAACGAGCACACGGCCGACGGTTACGTATTCCGCGTCGATATGCGGCTGCGCCCTTACGGCGACAGCGGCCCGCTGGTAATGAGCTTCGCCGCGCTGGAAGAATACCTGGTCGCACAGGGGCGCGAGTGGGAGCGCTATGCCTGGATCAAGGCGCGGGTCGTCTCACCTGAAAACAGTCCGGCGGAAAAGGAACTGGTACAACTTGAACAGCCTTTCGTATTCCGCAAATACCTCGATTACGGCGCATTCGAATCGATGCGTAAACTGCACGCGCAGATTCGCCAGGAAGTTCGCCGCCGCGACCGGCTCAACAACATCAAGCTTGGCCCCGGCGGCATTCGCGAAATCGAATTCATCGCCCAGGTATTCCAGTTGATTCGCGGCGGTCGCGATACCCGGCTGCGCATCCGCCCCACCCTGCAGGTGCTGCGCACACTCGGCGAACTCGGACAACTCGAGGATGAAACCGTCGGAAAATTGAGTGCGGCCTATGTTTTCCTGCGCAACCTGGAGCATCGCCTGCAATATCTGGACGACCAGCAGACGCAGGACTTGCCGGAACAGGAAACGGATCGCAGCGTAATCGCCACCGCCATGGCTTGCGCCGATTATTCCGCATTGCTGGCGCAACTCGATCTCCATCGCGGGGAAGTCAGCAAACGTTTCGACCAGATTTTCGCCACCCGGGAAATCGAGCTGCCGGACAACCAGTTGTGGCAAGGCGGCCTGGCGCAAGAGGAAGTATGTCATAGCCTGGAAAAGCTGGGATATGCCGATGCAGAGATGCTTGCACAGCGCCTGCAGCAAACCCGCGACAGCGCCCGCTACCGCCAGTTGCCGGAATCCAGCCGGCAGCGTTTCGACCTGCTGGTACCGCAGTTCATCACGCTATGCGCCGCCACCGACAACCGCGACCAGGCGCTGCCGCGCATGCTTGGACTGCTGGAAAGCATCAGCCGCCGCGCCTCCTATCTCGCCTTCCTGGCGGAGTATCCGCGGGTACTGGAACGACTGGCCAGCATCGCCGCCGCCAGCGAGTGGGCCAGCGATTATCTGGTGCAATATCCGATCCTGCTCGACGAATTGCTGGCGGCGCACGAAATCTACCAGGCGCCGGACTGGATGGCACTCGACGCAGCCCTGCAGCAGCAACTGCAGGACTGCGGCAGCGACATCGAACGGCAAATGGAAGTGTTGCGCCAGTTCCAGCACAGCCAGGTCTTCCAGTTGCTGGCAATGGACCTGCAGGGCCTGCTGCCGCTGGAAACGCTGAGCGACCACCTGAGCGACCTGGCCGACCTGATTCTGCGCCATGTTCTGCATCTGTGCTGGCACGATGCGCGCAAAAAACACCGCGACCAGCCCCTGTTCGCAATCGTCGCCTATGGCAAGCTGGGCGGGCGCGAACTGGGCTACGCCTCCGATCTCGACCTGATTTTCCTGTACGACGACCCACACCCGGATGCGGCGGAAAACTATGCGCGGTTGGCCAAAAGCATCAACACCATGCTGGGCAGCTACACATCCTCCGGGCGCCTGTATGAAACCGACCTGCGCCTGCGCCCGAACGGCGCCAGCGGTCTGCTGGTCAGCTCGACCGAGGCATTCGATGAATACCAGAAACAGCATGCCTGGGTATGGGAACACCAGGCATTGACCCGTGCCCGCTTCTGCGCGGGCGATGCCGGAGTGGGCAAACGGTTCGAGACCATCCGCCACGAAGTGCTGTCCCAGGTCCGCGACCGGGATGAGTTACGCAAGGAAATTGTGGCAATGCGCCGCAAGATGCATGACGGCCATCCCAACGCCAGCGGCCTGTTCGACATCAAGCACGATCCCGGCGGCATGGTGGACATCGAATTCATGGTGCAATATCTGGTATTGGCCCATGCCTCCATACATTCCGAACTCACCGCCAACCACGGCAACCTGAAACTGCTGCGGCACGCCGGAGAACTGAAATTGATAGATGCCGGACTGGCAGAGCAAGTTTGCGACATTTACCGCCAGCTGCGCGTGCTGCAGCACAAAATGCGCCTCAACAGCCCGCAGCCCTGCCGCATCGACCCGGCCCAGATTGATGTCTCAGCGGTATGCACGATGTGGGAACAACTACTGAAGGAAAAAAACTAGCGCACCTGCTTGACGCTTCCCGTATCGTTCAAATGATAGACATTGTCCGACGACAGGGACGGCCCGGACTTCGCTTTACCCGACCTGCCGATCAGGCGATAAGCCGTCATCTCGCCCTTGCCCTTCACGGCAACCGAGGAGGGCGGATCGAACAGGTAATTCTGGCGCAGGCGGTGATAGGTGTTCTTGTCGACCACGACCTCCCCCTTGCGTGCCTCGTCGGTGAAACGGCTGGCAATATTCACCGTATCGCCCCACAGATCGTAGATAAAACGCCTGGTGCCGATCACACCGGCCACCACCGGACCGGTGGCTATGCCAATATGCAGCCCCAGTTTCTGCCTGGACAGATCCGGGTGCAGCGCGACGAATTCGCGCATTTCCAGCGCCATGTCGGCAATATGGGTAACGTAGTCATAGTGCGCGCGGTCAAACCCGCCCACCACCATGTAGGCGTCGCCGATGGTCTTGATTTTTTCCAGACGGTACTTCTCGGTCATTGCATCAAACCAGGAGAAAATCGTATTCAACATGCCCACCATCTGCTCCGGTGAAAACTCTTCGGTCAGCTGGGTAAAATTGGACAGATCGGCAAACATTACCGTCACGTCGGCATAGCCGTCGGCAATCAGTTCCTGCTTGTTCTTCAGGCGCTGTGCAATACGCGCCGGCAGCACGTTGTACAACAGGCGCTCCGACTTATCCTGCTCCTCCAGCAGCAAGGCGTGTTGCTGGTCGAGCTTGCGCTTGATTTTCTCCGTTTCCAGCACAAAATAGCGCACCACGAAATAGATCAGCGAAGACATTGCGGCAAAGTTGAGCGCAAAAAACACACCCACCGTTTTCATCGGCACGCCGTTCTGCACCCCCGAACCGAGAAAATAATCGAAGAAACCCGACAAGGCGGTCATTACAATGTAGGCAAAGAACCATGGAATAGATTCGCGCCAACCCGACACCACCACTGCCCCGACCGGCGCCAGCAATGCCCACAGCATGATGCCGCTGGAAGACACCGAACTGCCGATGCTCCACTGCATGATGAAGGGAGCGAACAGGAAAAGGCTGAGCTGCACGAAGCGGAACACCGCGAAGTTGCCCGTCTTCAGGTAATAGGCGATGGAAGCAATGGAGACCAACTGGTAAGCCAGGGGCACGTTGGTGGAAAAATGGATGCCCATCCACCAGTAGATGGTCAGCCACAACATGACCGCCAGGTTCATGAAAGCGCCGACGAAAACCAGCAGGCTGCGTTGCAGCCTGTCTTCCTGCTTTTCCGCTACTTGCCCGGCACGCTCCGCTAAACCGACTGGTTTCGCCACAACGATCCTTTCAACGCAACTCTCCCCTATGCTCTGGAATATTCCTGTGTGTTCAAACCCACCAAGAATTATCAAGTTTATGATTTAGTCAGATAATACCGCAACCTTGGCGTATAGATATATAGCCGACCCAACTTTCCCGGTCTCCGCCTACCTGCGCTTAGCGCTTCATAAATATTGCCGGAAAAGCTAGAATTGCAAGCTTGAATTGTTTATCGAGGAAATCCAACCATGTCCATGGCTGATCACGACGGTTTTATCTGGTATGACGGCAAACTCGTGCCCTGGCGCGATGCCACCACGCACGTACTGACCCACACCCTGCATTACGGCATGGGCGTCTTCGAGGGCGTGCGCGCCTACCAGACCGCACAGGGACCCGCGATTTTCCGCCTGCCGGAGCATACCGACCGCCTGTTCAACTCAGCGCACATATTCAAGATGAAAATACCGTACGACCGGGAAACCTTGATGGAAGCGCAAAAAGAGGTGGTGCGCACTAACAAGCTGGACTCCTGCTACATCCGCCCGATCGTGTTCTACGGCGCGGAAGCCATGGGTCTTGCCGCCACCACGCTGAGCGTGCATGTCGCCATCGCAGCCTGGCCGTGGGGTGCCTACCTGGGTGCGGAAGGCATGGAGAAGGGCATCCGCATCAAGACTTCGAGCTTCACCCGGCATCACGTCAATATCAACATGTGCCGTGCCAAATCGGTCAGCACCTATACCAACTCGATCCTGGCCCACCAGGAAGTGGCGCAGGACGGTTATGATGAGGCGCTGCTGCTGGACGTGGACGGCTACGTTGCCGAAGGCGCCGGCGAGAACATTTTCATCGTGAAACAGGGCAAGCTGTATACGCCGGACCTGACCTCCTGCCTGGAAGGCATCACGCGCGATTCCATCGTCACACTGGCACAGGATCTGGGTATCGAACTGATCGAAAAGCGCATCACGCGTGACGAGGTATATTGCGCAGACGAAGCGTTCTTCACCGGCACTGCGGCCGAGGTTACGCCAATTCGCGAACTGGACACGCGCACCATCGGTGCTGGTTCGCGCGGCCCGATCACGGCCAAACTCCAGGCACTGTTCTTCGACATCGTCAGCGGCAAGAACGAAAAATATGCCGGCTGGCTGGATCACGTTTAAAGGAAATACCATGCAGACCGGACACGATACGCAAAGCCATGTTGAAGTAAGTGCAGAGGACTTGCCGCTGCACTGTCCGACCCCGGATATGCGCCTGTGGAATGCCCATCCGCGCGTATATATCCCCGTCGAAAAAACCGGCGAGGCTCGCTGTCCCTATTGCGGAACGCTGTATACGTTCAAAGGCGCACTGCCCGCCGGACATCACTAGCCCCCATGTTCAAAATCCTGGTCGTAGCACCCAGCTGGGTTGGTGATGCCATGCTGGTGCAGCCCATGCTGATGCGCCTTAAGCAACGCCACCCGGATTGCGCGATCGACATGCTGGCGCCGCCCTGGATCGAGGCGCTGCTGCGCCAGATGCCGGAAATCAATGACGTCATCATCAATCCTTTCCCGCATGGTGCACTGCGCCTGGGCGAACGCATGCGCCTGGGCCGGCAGCTGCGCGACGCGCATTACGACCAGGCCATCGTGCTGCCCAATTCGTTCAAGTCGGCGCTGCCGCCGTTACTTGCAAAAATCCCGCTGCGTACCGGCTTCGTCGGCGAAATACGCTATGGCCTGCTGAACGACGCGCGCAAACTCAACAGGAACAAGCTGCCATTGATGGTGGAACGCTTCGCGCAACTCGCCGAAGCTCGCGGTGAACCTCTTGCCAGGCCGCTACCATCTCCCCATCTGGAAGTTGGCACCGAGCAGCGCCGACGCGCGCTCGACAAACTCGGCCTGAACCTGGACAAGCCGGTGGCCGTATTCTGCCCCGGGGCAGAATACGGCCCGGCGAAGCGCTGGCCCGTGCCCTATTTCGCCGAACTGGCACAGCATCTGGAACAACGTGGTTATGTGGTATGGCTGGTGGGCTCGCCCAAGGACAAGGAGGTTGGCGACAAGATCGTTGCGCTGGGCAACCAGCACTGTCGCAACCTGTGCGGAGAAACCGATCTGGCCGAGGCAATTGCGCTGCTGTCGTGTGCCGAACTGATCGTCAGCAACGACTCCGGGCTGATGCATCTCGCCGCCGCACTCGACCGCCCGCTGCTCGCACTTTACGGCTCCAGTAGTCCGCAATTCACGCCGCCATTGTCAGACAAGGCGCAAATCGTCAAGCTGGACCTGCCATGCAGCCCCTGCTTCAAGCGCGTCTGCCCGCTCGGGCATTTCAATTGCATGATGAAACTGACACCGGAACTGGTCGCCAAGCATCTGCCGGAACATTCCCCCGGCAATTCAATGGAAGCGGATTAAAGACAGACGAACGACAGCGAGAATCAGCCGCCAAAGGCAAGCTGCTGCTGGCGCGGCTGGAACCAGTAGGACACCAGTTCCTGCAGCAACTGCTGGAATTCCTCAAGGTTGGCGGGTTTGCCGACAAAGCTGTTGGCGCCAACCTGATAGCTCAGCACCACGTCGGAAGGCTCGCATACGGCGGAGAAGACCACGATAGGCAGATCCCATGTGCGCCGGTCCAGGCGCAGTTTGCGCAATACCGCCAGCCCGATCAGCTTTGGCAATTTTAGATCCACCAGAATCAAGCGGGGCAAATGTTGCTGCTCTTCCATTTTCTGGGACAACCATTCCAGTGCCGTTTCGCTGTCCGGCATCACCGCCAGCTGCACTGGTGGCATGCACAATGCGCAGGCCTGCTCCGCCATGGCGATTTCCGCCGGGTCATCCTCGACCAGTAAAATGGTATTCACTTTTTTCCTGGAAGCAGCCACTACTTCAAACCCCCAAATCTGCCTGTTTTGGCACGACATTTGACTAAATACAGCCAAATTTTGCGGAAACCTACACTACTACCAGTATTTTGTCCAGCATAAACAGCAGGTTTGATATGGTTTTAGCGACTAAACCTTAGCTGGAAAATTATCCATTACGGAAGCTGATACAAATACAGCAAACTATAATTTTGCCTTCACCCAGTCAGGAACCGAGGCTAATGCCTTCGCCAGGTTCTCCGGTTGAGTACCACCTGCCTGTGCCATATCCGGCCTGCCACCGCCCTTACCGCCAACCTGCAGGGCAACAAAGTTGACCAGTTCGCCAGCTTTTAGTTCAGGATTTAGATTTGCTGATGTTCCTGCAATTAAACTAACCTTGCCTTCAGAACGCGCAGCAAGGACAACAGCAAAATTTTTAAATTTATCGCGAGTCTTATCCAATGCTTCTCGCAAGGCGGCAACATCTGCGCCATCTAATGTCGCCGCGAGTACTTTTACACCATTGATATCCAATGCTTGAGCAACAAGATCTTCGCTTTGTGTCGTCGCTAGCTTCGACTTCAGCGCAGCAAGTTCCTTTTCCAACAGCTTGGCATTGTCCATGATCTGCGCGATGCGCGATGCCGCATCGGATGGCTGCACTTTCACTGCAATCGCCACATCGTACAACTGGCGCTCCTGCTGTTGCACCAGCGCCAGCGCACCCGCCCCGGTTACCGCTTCTACGCGACGCACACCGGCCGCAACACCAGATTCGGCAACAATCTTGAACAGACCAATATCGCCGGTGCGCTGTACATGCGTACCTCCGCACAATTCGCGCGACGAACCGATGTCAAGCACGCGCACTTCGTCGCCGTATTTCTCGCCGAACAGCATCATCGCGCCGGTCTTCTGCGCATCCTCAATCGACATCACGCGCGCCTGCGTCTCGGTGTTGGCAAGAATTTCCGCATTGACGATGCTCTCTACCCGACGGATCTCGTCGGCCGTCATCGGCTGGGTATGCGCAAAGTCAAAACGCGTCTTGTCCGGATCGACCTGCGAGCCCTTCTGCTGCACGTGCGCACCAAGCACCTCGCGCAACGCCTTGTGCATGAGGTGGGTCACACTGTGGTTGCGCATGGTTGCCTGGCGCGCGGCGGTGTCCACCTTCGCGGTCACGCCGTTGCCCACGGTCAACTTGCCGGTCTTGACGATGCCATGATGGCCGAACACTGTAGCCTGAATTTTCTGCGTGTCCTCGACTGCAAAAATGCCGTGTGTGGAACGCAGTTCACCACGATCACCGACCTGGCCGCCGGACTCGGCATAGAACGGCGTATCGTCCAGCACCACCACGCCCATCTCACCCTCGACCAGTTCGTTAACCGGCGAGCCATCCTTGTACAGTGCCAGGATGTTGCCCTGATGTTCCAGCGTGTCGTAGCCGCGGAAAGTGGTGGCCGGCCCTTCGTACTCCAGGTTGGTCGCCATCCTGAACTTGCCGGCCGCGCGCGCCTGCTCCTTCTGGCGCGCCATCGCCACATCAAATCCTGCCACATCTACTGTGACCTCATGCTCGCGGCATACGTCCTGAGTCAGGTCGAGTGGAAATCCGTAGGTATCATGCAGCTTAAAGGCTACATCCCCTCGTAATGATTTCAAGGAACGTAATTCATCAATAGAAACTTCAAATAACTTTATTGGGAATCCCGCACCAGCAACTAGCGCTTTAATTTTGTCTGGGATTACTTCACTTGAGCTAGATTTAACAACCACCAGCGCCATTTCTTTGTAGTCACCAATATAGTTTTCTTTGAAAGCATAGATATTCTTATAAAAGCGGTCGATTTTTTGTTGACTTAATGATCCTAAAGCCATCACTTCAATTGGCAGTTCTTTGCCATCAACAATAAATAGGCCGTCAAAGGCATATGGCATTCCACTCCAGCCAGAAACATTTAACCCTTGATACTCCCAGCCTGTCTTATTTTCGAGCCACTTAAGAGCAAAATTCTCCATTGAAATTGCTGCATCTAGAATATGCATACCACTTTCAATAGTGGCAAAGAAACGTTCTTCCTCCTGCCTCAGCACATCCATCACACGTCCCTGGGCCTCGGCAAGGTCGGGATAGGCTGCGCCCATTTGCTCGACCAGGTCCGGCACCAGCCGGTGGAAGAATGCCCCCCGTGCGCCGAGCTTGTAGCCATGGCGAATGGCACGGCGAATGATGCGGCGCAGCACGTAGCCGCGGCCTTCGTTGCCGGGAATCACGCCATCGGACACCAGGAAGGCGCAGGCACGGATGTGATCGGCCAGCACACGCAGCGAAGGCTGTTCGAGATCGGACTGTTTCGTCTCCCGCGCTGCGGCCTTGATCAGTGCCTGGAACAGGTCGATCTCGTAGTTGGAATGCACGTGCTGCAGCACCGCCGAGATGCGCTCCAGCCCCATGCCGGTATCCACCGACGGCTTCGGCAGCGGATGCATTACACCCTGCTCGTCGCGGTTGAACTGCATGAACACGTTGTTCCAGATTTCGATAAAGCGGTCGCCGTCCTCGTCCGGGGTGCCGGGCAGGCCGCCGGGAATGTCCGGGCCGTGGTCGTAGAAGATTTCCGAGCACGGCCCGCAGGGTCCGGTATCACCCATCATCCAGAAATTGTCCGATGCGTAGCGCATCCCCTTGTTGTCGCCGATGCGGATCACGCGATCCGGCTCCAGCCCGATGGTTTTGGTCCAGATGTCGTAGGCCTCGTCGTCCTCGGCATAAACAGTAACGTAAAGCTTTTCGCGCGGCAGTCCATACACTTCGGTGAGCAGTTCCCAGGCATAGACGATCGCGTCGTGCTTGAAATAATCGCCGAAGCTGAAGTTGCCCAGCATCTCGAAGAAGGTGTGATGGCGCGCGGTATAGCCGACGTTTTCCAGGTCGTTGTGCTTGCCGCCGGCACGCACGCATTTCTGGCTGCTGGCAGCACGGGTATAGGGACGCTTGTCGAAGCCGAGGAACACGTCCTTGAACTGGTTCATGCCGGCATTGGTGAATAGCAGCGTGGGGTCGTCGTGCGGCACCAGCGAACTGGAAGGAACGATGGCATGGCCCTTGGAGGCAAAAAAGTCCAGGAACTGCTGGCGGATCTCACTGCTTTTCATTTACTCACCGAATCGAATGTGTGCCCATAACTGTCAAAGCCGCTTCAGGAGCGGCATCAGATACGAATCATATCATTTGGTGGACCGATAATGCAGTTGTAGTGGGGGGTCAGTCGTCTTCCAGAGCCGAGCTCGATTTGAACAGCCCGAAGATCGACTCCATGGAAAAGCCGCGGGACTGCAGGAAACGCACTTGGCGAGCCTTTTCCTTCGTGTCCTGCGGGAGGGTGCCAAACTTTTTTTGCCACACCTCACGCGCTGCATCGCGTTCGGATTCCCTGAGTTGCGGCATGGCTGCATCGATCAGGTCGTCTGATATGCCCCGGCGGCGCAACTCGTGGGCAATACGCTGCGCGCCGAAGCGGCTGCGGCGCTGATTGACCATCTGCTCCGCCGCGCGTTCGTCCGATAGCCAGTTGCGCCGGGCCAGGTCGTCGAGCACGGCCTCCAGGTCATCGCCTTCCTGCACGTGCGGCAGCAGCTTGGCATGCAGTTCCGCGCGGCTGTGTTCGCGCCGCGCCAAGTAACGCATGGCACGGTGTTTCAGCGTGACTTCAGTCTTCGGCTTCACCACCACCCAGCGTTGCGATGCCGATGGCCTCACGGACGCGATTTTCAATCTCGCGGGCGATTTCCGGACGTTCCTTCAGGTATTCGCGCACGTTGTCCTTGCCCTGGCCGATCTTTTCGCCGTTGTAGCTGTACCAGGCTCCGGATTTTTCCACGATCCTGTTTTGCACGCCAAGTTCGATGATCTCGCCCTCGCGCGAAATGCCCTGGCCGTAGAGGATATCGAAGTGCGCCTCCTTGAACGGCGGCGCAACCTTGTTCTTGACCACCTTGACGCGCGTCTCGTTGCCGAGGATCTCGTCGCCCCTCTTGATCGCGCCGGTGCGGCGGATGTCGAGACGCACCGAGGCGTAGAACTTGAGCGCATTGCCGCCGGTGGTGGTTTCCGGATTGCCGAACATCACACCGATCTTCATGCGGATCTGGTTGATAAAAATCACCAGCGTATTGGAACGCTTGATGTTGGCGGTCAGCTTGCGCAGCGCCTGCGACATCAGCCGCGCATGCAGGCCCATCTGCGGGTCGCCCATATCACCCTCGATCTCGGCTTTCGGTGTCAATGCCGCCACCGAGTCGATCACCACCACGTCGACCGAACTCGAGCGCACCAGCATGTCGGCGATTTCCAGCGCCTGCTCGCCGTTG
>Ga0102953_1001127_pt1 | contig 17341 bp, 16 predicted proteins | sample SalPon2A_C_D2_MG_FD_78509 | JGI IMG/M metagenome (GOLD analysis project Ga0102953, IMG submission 78509) | Soil microbial communities from South San Francisco under conditions of wetland restoration - Salt Pond MetaG R2A_C_D2_MG | ecosystem: Environmental > Terrestrial > Soil > Wetlands | place... | reverse complement strand
GTTGAATATTTGTCGGACCGCTATGGCATTGATGAAGAGATACCCACAATAGATCCGAAGATAATTGTACTTCATTACACCGTCATCCCCACCATGCAAGGCACGTACGAAGCATTCTATCCCCCTGAGCTCCCCGATACGAGGCCGGAAATCCGGGGTGCGGGAAGCTTGAACGTCTCCTCTCACTATCTGGTAGACCGCGACGGGACAATCTACCGGCTGATGCCGGATACGCTTATGGCAAGGCATGTCATTGGGTTGAACCATTGTGCCATTGGTATTGAGAACGTCGGGGGCACGGAAAGCCTGCCACTTACAAAAGCGCAGCTCAAGGCAGATATATGGCTGGTCAGGCAGTTGAAGGAAGAATACCCAATTGAGTACCTGATCGGACACTATGAATACCAGCTATTTCAGGGCCATCCCCTGTGGATGGAGAAGGATACGGGCTACCGGACCGTTAAGTATGACCCGGGCAAAAAGTTCATGGAAAAAGTGCGAAAGGCTTTCAAAAATGGTACTTTTAAGCCCGTACCAAAACCCCAGGACCCATGAACAAGTTGTGCGCCCTCCTTTTTATCGCCACCTTCCTATTACACGCCTGTCTGGCACAGGAGGCTGCTACGGATATTACAGATTCTCTTTTTTCGACTTATGATTCCTACCGCGAACCTACTTTGTCTGACAGACGTATCAAATACAGTGACCTGCAGCCGCTGTTCGAAGAATACAACCGGGACCCTGCCTTCACAGTACAACAGGTAGGAACCTCCATTGAAGGAAGGCCTCTGAAGCTTATCAGCCTGGGCCGGGGCGAAACGGATGTCTTTTTGTGGTCGCAAATGCACGGGGACGAACCCACAGCCACCCAGGCAATTTTTGATATCCTGAATTTTTTCCAGAGTGGGGATTTCCAACCGGAAAAGGAGTCGATACTGAGCAAGCTGCGGCTCCATTTCCTCCCGATGCTGAATCCGGACGGGGCAGAGGTTTTTCAAAGGCGGAATACCCTGGGGATCGATATAAACCGGGATGCCCTTAGGCTGCAGTCACCGGAGGGCCGCACCTTAAAAAGGGTACGCGATAGCCTGGATGCCGATTTCGGGTTCAACCTTCACGATCAAAGTACTTATTACAATGCCGAACGCAGCCCGAATCCTGCCACCATATCCTACCTGGCGCCGGCATATAATTATGAAAAGGAGATCAATGAGACCCGGGGTAACGCAATGCGTATCATCGTGTTTATGAACAATATTATCCAACATTATGCGCCCGGGCAGGTTGGGCGGTATAACGATGATTTTGAACCCCGTGCCTTCGGCGACAATATCCAGAAGTGGGGTACCGGGACCATCCTGATTGAATCCGGCGGCTATCCGGATGACCCTGAAAAACAATTTATCCGCAAGTTGAACTACGTGTCTATCTTATCGGCTATATACGCTATCGCGAACGGCGCATACGAGGAAATCCCCCTTACCGATTACGAGAAGATCCCTGAAAATGACCGGAAATTGTTCGACCTGAAGCTGGTTGGGCTTACCTACCCGCTTTTGGGGACGGATTACCTGCTGGATGTGGGGATTCAGAGGCAGGAAATTGACAAGGCCGGGCATGACGACTTTTGGTATAAAAGTATTGTTACAGACCAGGGCGACCTGTCTACCTATTACGGCTACCATACCCTGGATGCCAGCGGGTACAGGGCTGTGGGTGCAAAAGTTTATCCGGAAACCCTTTCCTCCCTGGAGGTAGCGAAGAAACTGGATCCGATGGGCTTACTTCGTTCGGGTTATGGCTATATCCGCCTGCAGAACCTGCCGGCCGGAACAGAGCAATCGCCCCTTCCACTGCATCTTGTTGCGACAAATTTCAAAGTTCCGGACCTACGCCTGAACGTGGGGGTTAATCCCACTTTCTTCCTGCAAAAGGATGGGGTCCTTCGCTATGCCGTCATCAACGGCTTCCTCCTTGACCTGCAGGATGGTACCGGCGAATTTGGCAATGCCCTGATCCTGCGCTAGGATTTAAGTTTCCAATAATATATATTGTATAAAAAATCCGGCCGCCTCCTATTAGGGGAACGGACGGGCCATTATCTCAGTACCCGTAGCTGGCCGTCAGGTGGGGTGCATTCAAAAGCAGGGCCACCAGCATAGTGAACAGCGTTAGGACAATGGAAGAAAAGATGGAAAGGAACAGGCGTTTATAGCCTTTAGACAGCTCGCCTATGGGACTTTCCCTGATGATTTCGTTGATAACATCCATGATTTCCGTTTTTTGAGTTATACATCTTTGTCAGTTTTTAGGATGTTTTTGTATCAACCGGTTGAAGGTCTGTGTATAAGGAACAGTTGGGAAGTAAAAAACCCTACCGGGAAGGGTAGGGTTGTTTTGTAATGGCGGCGGGCCAGGGTCTCTTTGATAAGCTTCTGAATGGGTATTAGCAGTAAAACTAATACGGTACAGGTTTGGGGGTTTATTCGCAGCCTCCCGTAAAACCTTTCGCGCTGAATTTCGTCTGTACGGCGCCCTGGCGGTTTCCGTCTTTCACTTGTATAGCCAGGTTATTTTCGCCGCTGCCATCGCGTTTGGGACTGCAGTATTCAAAAAGGTAATAACTATTGGCCTGCTGGGAAACGCGATATGAAATATCGTTAAAAGTAGTCTCAAGTTCTTCCTTGTTGCCCGCAAAAACACTATAGGTCTTTCCGATATCGGATAACACCTCTGCGTCGATTTCCGCACCCAACCCGATGCTGAAAAAGGAGATATTTGAGTTCGCATTTTTCACTTTGTCCAGGGCGGACGATTCTGTATAGCGGGAAGCCTGGTCTGTCCCATCGGTGAAGATTACCAGGGATGCCGCTCCAATAATGTTATCACTACTGCTGTCCTTAAGGAGTTGTGTGGCAATGTCTGTCGCTTTGATAACAGCACCGTACAGGTCTGTGGAGGGGTCTTTGCTGATGTCCTGGTTAATTCCTTCAATTGCGGCCGTAAGTTCTCCTTTGGAAGGCGTCAAAGGGTTGAGCAGGTGTAGTTTGTCTTCTCCGTCAAACCAGTAAATCGCCATTTGAAAAGAGGGTGATTCCACCTCCGGCATCACATTGTCTATAAAACTTTCCGAAGCCGTCTTAAGCTCGTCCAGGCTACTGCTGAGGACACTGTTACTAAGGTCGAGGATCAGGAGGGTATTGTTATTGAAGATTTGTGAATTAGGCGAGATACGGGCCTGAGATTCCGTTTTGGAAATGGTGCTGAAGCAGGCATCATTCCTCCCTTGTTCATAGATTGTGAACTGGTCGGCTGTTAAGCCAGGCACCGGATTCCCATTGGTATCGCTTACCCTGAAGAAGATGGAGACTTTGCCAGGGAGGGTGGTATATTGATCCTGAATGGAAAGCAGCAATTCATTTTCGCCCAGGTTTAGGCATTCGTCAACGGGCTTGCCTTCTCCGAGATCCCCGAGATTCGGGTCGAAGCTAACATCGTTATCGGCATTTCCACAGGAATAAGTTACTAAGAAAAGCCCTGTAAGAGCCAGGGCGGCAAATCGTGATTTCATGTACATATAGTTTTCAGTTCCACTCACAAAACGCACAAATGTCATCAAAATTATAGCAGCCTCAAAAAAGTTATGATTGTGGGGACCGACTTAAAACCAGAGACAGGAAATTTTGTAACTTACCTTCCGCTTTTGAAGAAAGGATTGGCTCTCTTCTTTTGAATTGCCGCCATATCCCATGCCCAATGAAGTAAATGCCTTTTATGTTGGTCAGGTTCAGATGGCCTTGCCCCGGACTGAATAAATCTGCGGGGAAAGTTTGACCCGGGGATATTTTAAATGTCGAATTTTAATACCTTATCAGGATGAAAAAACTTTGGTTACTTGTTTTGTTGCCTGTGGCACTTTGGTCCCAGGAGTGGAAGCCGCTTTACAACGGAGAAAATTTGGACGGATGGGAACATGTAGGCGACGGGAATTTTATTATTGAGGATGGGATCCTGAAAAGCCAGGGGGGAATGGGCCTGTTGTGGTATCCCGCCATGAAATTCGGGGAAGTAAAACTTAAGGTTGTTTACAGGGGGGCAGACAGCAACAATGCCGGCGTATTTATCCGCATTCCTGAAAAACCCGAGGAAGCCTGGATGCCGGTTAACAAAGGGTATGAAGTACAGATCGACGACCGGGAGGACGAATTTCACAAAACCGGGGTGCTCTATTCCCTGACCAAAGCAAAGGCGAGTCCGGGAAAAGCCGGCGAATGGAATACGATGGAAATTACCCTCGACGGCAACCGTACCGTGGTATATGTCAATGGCGTACTGGTTACCGATTATACCGAGGGAATGCCTGTACCGGAAAAAAAGGAGACTTATGAACCGGATCGCGGCCCAAGACCGGATACGGGATACATCGGGCTTCAAAATCATGGGGAAGACGACTCGATCGAGTTCAAAGAGGTGAGTTATATGGAATTGAAGGATTAGTGAATAGGCTGTGAATTAGATTTAGAAATAATGACGGAAGAATTTGATGCGATTGTAATAGGCTCAGGAATCTCAGGTGGCTGGGCAGCCAAGGAATTATGTGAAAACGGCCTCAAAACCCTGGTACTGGAGCGGGGTCGTCCCATTCAGCATGGAAAAGATTACCCCACGGCCAATATGGCGCCCTGGGAATTCAAATACCGCGGCAGCATGAGCCGGGAATTCCTGGAAGAAAACCCCCTCATCAGCAAAGCCGCCGGATTCGGGGCAGATACCGCCCATTTCTTTGTTGAGGACAAGGACCACCCTTATGTACAGAAAAAGCCATTCGACTGGATTCGGGGTTACCAGGTGGGAGGCCGTTCCATCATTTGGGGCCGTGCCTGCCAGCGCTGGAGCAAGTATGAATTTCAGGCGCCTCACAAATTTGGATATGGGATTGAATGGCCGGTTGATTACGAAACCATGGCTCCCTGGTATTCGCATGTCGAAAAATTTGTTGGGGTATGCGGGAATAAAGACGGGATTGAAGCCATGCCTGACGGGGAATTCCTGCCGCCTTTCGATTTCAATTGCGTGGAGGAACACATGCGCGAAGTGCTCGAAGAACACTACCCGGACCGGCACCTGGTACATGCCCGATGGGCCCATCTGACCGAACCGAAAGCCATACACCTGGAGCAGGGGAGGGGCAAATGCCAGGCCAGGAACCTGTGCATGCGCGGCTGCCCTTACGGGGGCTATTTCAGCTCTGTTTCCTCAACGCTTCCCTGGGCAGACAAGACCGGCAACCTTACCGTCCGGCCGTTTTCGGTGGTTCATTCCATCCTCTTCGACGAAGAGAGCGGAAAGGCGTCCGGGGTAAAAGTCATCGATTCAAAAAGCGGGGAGGAATCCATATTTAAAGCCAGGATCATCTTCCTCAATGCGTCGGCGCTGAATTCCAACCTGATATTGCTGAATTCCAGGTCAGCCCGCTTTCCGGACGGATTGGGCAATGACAACGGCCTGCTGGGCAAATATATCTGCTTCCACCTGTACCGGGGCTCCGCCGGGGGCAGGATGCCCGGATTCCAGGATACTTACCGCTACGGCCGGAATCCCACGGATCTCATCCTGGCCAATTACAGGAACCTGGGTCAAAAGGAAACGGACTACGTCGGCGGCTTTACCACCTTCTGCGGGGCATACCGGGAGCGGAACCACCGGCTGGACAATAGTGAGGTACAACTGGGGGCCGCTTTTAAAAATGCCCTGAGCGAGGCAGGGGACTGGCATATCTATATGTATATGCAGGGGGAAACTATCCCCAAGGAAACCAACCGGGTATATCTTAGCCCCGATAAAAAAGATCAATGGGGGATACCCCTCCTGGTCACGGATGTGGGTTACGATGAAAACGACGATAAAATGGTGGCCGACTGGCTGGAACAGAGTGTAAAGATGCTCGAGAAATTCGGCTGTACGGATATTGTTTCGCGTGATAACCACCAGGCCCCCGGCCTTGATATCCACGAAATGGGTGGGGTGCGGATGGGAAAGGATCCCTCAACTTCCTTGCTTAACCAGTGGAACCAATTACACCAGTGCAAAAATGTATTTGTAACGGACGGGGCCTGCATGACCAGCACTGGAAATCAAAGTCCGTCCATCCTGTATATGGCCCTGACCGCCCGGGCCGCGAATTATGCGGCTTCCGAATTCAGGGAAGGACACTTTTAAGAGAGTAACCGGAACATGAAAACTAAAGTAGGCATAGGATTGGTCGGATCGGGATTTGTTTCCAGTATCCACGCGGAAGCCCTGAAATCAGTAGCCAGGGCGGAAGTCCTCGCCGTTTGTTCCCCCACAAAAGGGAAAGCCAGGGAATTCGCCGGAAAGTATGGCATTCCGAACCACTTTACCGATCTAAATGATATGTTGGCCCTCGACTCAATAGACCTGGTGGTCATCGGCTCCCCGAATGATACCCACTGTGAGATCGCAATGAAGGTGGCGGCTGCAGGGAAGCACCTGGTGGTAGAGAAACCGCTTTGCCTGAACCTGGAGGAAGCGGATCGCATGAACAACGCCTGCCGGCAGGCCGGGGTAAAACTCATGTATGCGGAAGAACTCTGTTTTACCCCGAAATACGTGCGGCTGAAAGGCCTGTTGGATGAAGGCGCCCTGGGCAGCCCCGTTATGCTAAAGCAATCCGAAAAACACGACGGGCCCCATGCCGACCATTTCTGGGATGTGGAGCGATCCGGCGGGGGGGTGACCATGGACATGGGGTGCCATGCCATACAGTTTTTCAGATGGCTGAATGGCAATAACCCGGTAAAATCGGTCTATGCCCAGATGACCACAGGTGTGCACAAAAGCAAGACGAAAGGAGACGACAATGCCATAATCATCCTCGAATTTGAGAATGGCGTCCTGGGGGTGGCCGAAGAGAGTTGGACAAAACTCGGAGGCATGGACGACCGGGCCGAAATCCACGGGACGGAAGGGGTTGCCTATGCCGACGTTCTGCAGGGTAATTCCATCCAAACCTACAGCTCCAAAGGAGTGGGCTATGCGGTTGAAAAAGCCGGCAATACGGTGGGGTGGAGCTTTACAATGTACGAGGAGATTTGGAATTACGGGTTTCCCCAGGAATTTGAACATTTCGTGGATTGTGTCCTTCACGATAGCCAGCCCCTGGTTACCGGGGAAGACGGCAGGGCTGTGCTCGAAATAATCATGGCCGCCTACGAATCTGCAGGATCGGGCAGGAAGGTTTACCTGCCGTCCGCAAACCAGGCCGACAAGCCCTTTAAACTTTGGAAAGAAAAGTAGAAGAATCATGAAAAGAAGAAACGCTTTAAGGCTGACGGCAGTTTTAATGGGGGGAACCATCGTTGGATCCGATGTTTTCCTTTCGGGATGTACCAATGCGCCCACAACAAAGGCTTTATTCACAGATAAGGACATCGCCCTGCTCGACGAAATTGGGGAGACAATTCTGCCCGAAACGAAGGAATCACCCGGCGCGAGGGCCGCAAAAATCGGCGACTTTATGAAAACCATCGTCACGGATTGTTATTCCGAAAAAGAACAGACCGTTTTCCTCGACGGCCTGGCTGGGATCAACGCCCTAGCTGAAAAATCCTTTGGCGGGGAATTCAGTTCTCTTGGGACCGAAGACAAAATTGCCTTTTTGAATGGGTTGGATAAGGAAGCCCGGGCTACCCCCGAAGGTCAGCTTCATTATTTCGGGCTCATGAAACAACTTACTATCTGGGGTTACTTTACATCCGAACCCGGCGCTACGCAGGCCTTGCGTTATAACCCGGTGCCCGGACGCTATATAGGCTGTATCCCCTATAAAACAGGAGACAGGGCCTGGGCAGAATGAAATATATCGCTTGCAGGGATTATGATGAAATGAGCCGGCAGGCTGGTGCCGCTCTAATCGGGGACATTCGCAGGTTTCCACGGCAGGTCCTGTGTACCGCCACGGGGAACTCCTGCCTGGGGCTCTACCAATGGCTGGCGACCCGGCACAAAGAGGATCCCTCCCTATTCAAGCAGCTGGGTATTGTGAAACTGGATGAATGGGGCGGGATGGATGAAACTGACCCGGCCTCCTGTGAGGCCTATCTCCGTACCCACGTTACGGGGCCTTTGCAGATCTCCGAGGATCGGTATATCGGGTTCAGTAACCGTAACCCATCCCCGGAAAAGGAGTGTGAACGGATTGACCAGGCTCTTGCCAGGCACGGGGGGATTGGCAGTTGCATCCTGGGCCTGGGGGTCAACGGGCACATCGGCTTTAACGAACCGGCAGACTTCCTGGTGGCCGGCAGCCATAAGGCGTCCTTGAGCCGATCCTCCAAAATGCACGGGATGCTCCAGAAATCAAATGGTTCCCCGGAATTTGGCCTTACCCTTGGGATGGGGACCATCATGAGATCCCGTAAAGTGATCCTGCTATTGACCGGGGATGGGAAACATGCGGTTATCGAAGAGCTCCTGCAAGGCAGGATCAGTACCCGCCTGCCAGCCTCCTTCCTTTGGATGCACCCCGACGTTACCTTCCTCCGGGATATGGAATCCACGGGCTAAGGAATAGTTTAGGGATTCAACCCCTCCGTAAAATAGCTTCCTTACTCTGGCCGCTTTCTTTTAAAATATTGTTAAAAAGGAATGTGAACTGTTAAATCAAAAATACGGCTGTTCTTTTTTTGATAACTTTAGTAGGTATGCATCCTTAAAACAATTGGAATATGCCTTCTTATCAGCTTACAGTTAACGGTCGGTCCCGCACGGTAGATGTCAGTGAAGACACCCCCTTACTTTGGGTATTGCGAGATCACCTGGATTTGGTGGGCACCAAGTACGGCTGCGGGATCGCCCAATGCGGGGCCTGCACGATACACCTGGATGGTAATGCGGTGAGGAGTTGTTCCCTTACCCCCGCCCAGGCAGAAGGGAAATCCATTACCACCATCGAAGGCCTTTCTGAGGACGGTTCGCACCCGGTCCAAAAGGCCTGGGTCGAATTGGATGTCCCCCAGTGCGGATATTGCCAGGCCGGGCAGATAATGACAGCTTCGGCGTTTCTGGAAAAAAACCCCAACCCGTCCGAAGAAAAAATAAAAGAGGCTATGAACGGGAATATCTGTCGTTGCGCTTCATATACACGCATCCTCAAGGCAGTTTCCCTGGCGGCTTCTGAAATGGAATAAACGGCAAGCCCGGTATCCCTTTCATCCATGAGTACCCGGCGGATACGGGACATATTCAATGATTAATAAATTTAATTATGGCAACTTCATCATCAACTATAACCTTTAACCGTAGGGATTTTATGCGAACGACTTCCCTGGCAGGGGGAGGCTTGCTCATAGGGTTCAATTTCTTTACGGCCTGCAAGCCAAAAGTGAAGCCACCTACCGACCTGGCTTCTTTGGATTATAAAGATTTCAATGCCTTTATACAAATTGCGGAGAACGGGGCCGTAACGATATTTTCACCCAACCCCGAGGTGGGGCAGGGGGTGAAAACCTCCATGCCTATGATCATTGCCGAGGAGTTGGATGTCCCTTGGGATCGGGTATATGTCAGGCAAGGCATCCTCGATACCGACCATTATACCCGGCAGGTAGCCGGGGGAAGCCAGTCTATCCGTTTCGGATGGGACCCTCTCCGGCAAACTGGTGCCACTGCGCGACAAATGCTCGTAAATGCGGCGGCGGCACGCTGGGGAGTAGATCCCGCCTCCTGTTCGACCAACCAGGGCGTCGTCACCAGTTCGAGCGGGGAGACCCTGGGATACGGGGAACTGGTACAGGATGCGGCAGCCATGGAAGTCCCTGAACAGGTACAGCTGAAACACGCAAAGGATTATACCATCATCGGCAAGAAAACCACCAATGTGGACATCGGTAAAATTGTTACCGGCAAACCCTTGTTTGGGATGGATTATAAGGAGGAGGGCATGGTCTATGCCTCGGTTTTGCGGCCACCCGCCTTTGGCCAGAAACTGGCATCTTTCGACGACAGTGGCGCACGCGCGATAGCCGGGGTGTCCGATGTCTTTCAATTCGGGGATAAAATAGCCGTGCTCGCCAAGGATACCTGGACCGCCATGAAGGCAAAAAATGCCCTGCGGGCAAAATGGGAAGAGGGTAGTAAAGGGGAATCTACCGAAGATCATGACAGGATCCTGCTGGGCCTGCTTGACGGGAAGAAATTCGAAACTCTGAGGGCCGACGGTGACATCAGCAAGGCCTTTGCCCAGGCCGATAAGGTATTGGAACGAACCTATGACTCGCCATTTCTACCGCATAACTGCATGGAGCCCATGAATTTTTTCGCCCATGTGACGGACGACAAAATTCGGCTGGTGGGACCAATACAGACCCCGGAACGCACCGCCAAAAGTATTGCCGAGGAATTGAACCGGGATTTCGGGGAGGTACATCTGGAAATGACCCGGATTGGCGGGGGATTTGGCAGGCGGCTATACGGTGATTTCGCCCTGGAAGCGGCCCTGATCTCCAGGCAGGCTGGAAAACCGGTCAAAGTGGTATTTTCCAGGGAAGACGACATGACTGCCGGTACATACAGGCCCGCCATCAAGTATCGTATCAGTGCTGCTGTAAAAGACGGAAAAGTAACGGGCTACCACCTGAAAGAAGCGGCTATCAATTCCAATATGTACGGCCTGGTACCCAATTTCTTCCCCGCAGGGGCTATCCCGAACTATCAGGTAGACGTGGCAAAGTACGACAGCAACATCACCACCGGTGCCTGGCGGGCACCCTATACCAATTTCCTGTCCTTTGCCGAACAAAGTTTCTTTGACGAACTGGCCGAATTAATGGAAACGGACCGTGTGCAGTTGCGTTTAGACTTGCTGCAGAATGTCAAGGGCACTACGGACGACCGAATAGAATATTCCCCGGAGCGCATGGAAAAAGTGATACGGACAGCCGTCGAAAAGTCTGGATGGGGTTCACAGCCAAAAGGGGTTTACCAGGGATTTGTAAACTACTATTGCCACAACAGCCATGTAGCCGAGGTGGCTGATGTGCACATTGAGGATGGGGAACCCCGGGTGAAGAAAGTTACCTGCGTGGTAGACTGTGGGATCGTTGTAAACCCTTCGGGTGCCGCCAATATGGCCGAAGGAGGTGTACTTGATGGCATCGGCCACGCCATGTACGGGGACTTTTCGTTCGTTTCAGGAAAGCCGCAAGACAGTAATTTTGATACCTACCGTTTGATACGCATCAAGGAGGTGCCCGATGTGGAAGTACACTTCATACAAAATGAGCTTTCCCCGACGGGGCTGGGGGAACCCTGTTTACCCCCGGCAGGAGGTGCCATTGCCAATGCGATCAAAGCTGCCACAGGGAAGCGGCTGTACAGGCAACCATTTACAAAAAACCCGGATTGGATGAACGTTCCGGCTCAGGAAATAATCGGTTAACATGAACATTTTGCTCTTCGGAATTACAAGGGATATAGTGGGTAGTAATACCTTATCCATGCCTGTATCCAAAAGTCGGGAACTCCATACCGTGGGTGCCCTGAAAACCTATCTTGGCAAGACGTATCCCGGGCTAAAGGAACTTTCGTCCCTGGCCGTTGCCGTAAATAATTCCTATGCGGTTGATTCCCAACCCATCACCCATTTTGACGAAATTGCATTAATCCCGCCGGTTAGCGGGGGCTAAAAATTTTCATGGAAAGAGAATAGGCCGTATCTTTCAGGCGAGGCCACCTGCGATATGCCCGGAATTGCCTTAACAGGATAATCCGGCAAGCAAAGGAATTGGAAAAGACAAGATGCTGATAGACAACCATAACAGGACTATAAACTACCTCCGGCTAGCTGTAACGGATCGCTGTAACCTGCGTTGCAACTATTGCATGCCGGCAGAAGGGATCCGATTTGCCAAAAGGGAAACCTTGCTTACCCTCGATGAGCTTTCCATACTATCCACACTGATGGTGGAGCAGGGGATAGACAAGATTCGCATAACCGGCGGGGAGCCTTTTGTCCGTAAAGATCTGATGGGGCTCGTGAAACACCTCGCCAGCCTGGATGGCCTGGGGGATATTTCCATCACCACCAACGCCACCCTTATCGGGCCACATATAGAGACCCTGAAAGAGTTGGGGATCCGGCACATCAATGTCAGCCTCGACGCCGTGCAGCGGGAAACCTTCGGACGCATCACCCGCAGGGACCAGTACGATACGGTGTTCAGTAACCTGAACCGGCTCATTTCTGAAGACTTCAACGTCAGGATCAATTTTATCGTCCTGGAAGGACAGAACATTGAGGATATCCTGCCAATCCTGGAACTGCAGAAAAATCACCCGGTATCAGTGCGTTTCCTGGAGGAAATGCCTTTTAACGGAGGCAGTAAAAATTTCGACCGGATTACCTGGAACTACGAAAAGATCCTTGATTATATTACCAAAGCCTACCCGGATGTGGAACGCCTCTCCTCGCCTGAAACTTCAACTTCCATCAACTATAAAATCAAAGGACACAAGGGTAGCTTCGGGCTTATCCCGTCCTTTAGCAGAACTTTCTGTGGCAGTTGCAACCGGCTGAGGATCACGGCCACCGGCGACGTGATCACCTGCCTGTACGGGAAACCTAAACTGAATATCAGGGAGATTATGCGGGGGCCAGACCGGGAAGCCAACCTGAGGTCGGCCATTGGGGAGGCTATTGGTTCCAGGGCGAGAACCGGGTTCGAAGCCCAGCGTGAGCATGAAGGGGTGTTTGAGAATTCAATGACATCCATTGGGGGGTAAATTGGACAAACCCCACAAATGACCCTTTGAATGATAAGGCATGCAGGAAGATAATCTACATACAAAAAGCGACAGCAAGATTTACGGCCTGGTCCTCTCCGGGGGCAAGAGCACCCGTATGGGAAGGGACAAAGGCTCCCTAACGTACCATGGCAGACCGCAACGGGAATACCTGTACGAAATGATCCGGCCATTTTGTGACAAAACTTACCTTAGCATACGCTCTGACCAGGAAGGAGAAATAGGAGACCGCTGGGAACGGATCGTTGACATAGATTTGGGAAAGGGCCCCCTGAACGGCCTCCTCAGTGCCCATGAAAAACATCCTGATGTAAGCTGGCTCGTGCTGGCTTGTGACCTGCCCCTTATCAATGTTCAAACCATACGGCAATTAATTGAGGCGCGCGCGGGGCATAAAGATGCTACTGCCCTGGCCACTCATGAGAGCGGGCTGCCCGAACCCCTTGCTGCCATCTGGGAACCCCGCGCCCTCAGGAAAGCCAAAAAATTCCTGCTGGAATCAGGGAGTAGTTGCCCCCGAAAATTCCTGCTCCAATCCGATACGGCCCTGGTCTTCCCGCACAATGACCAGGATCTGTGCAATGCTAATTCTCCCGAGGAATACCGGGAGGTAATTTCCAAATTATCCAACTGATGAAGGAAGAGCGCTACATCCGCCAGACCACACTGAAAGGTTTTGGCCCGGGGGCGCAAGGCCGCCTTCGGGATTCGAGTATCCTGGTTGTGGGTCTGGGAGGGCTAGGGATACCGGCCGTCCAGTATCTCAACGCCATGGGGATCGGCACCCTGGGGTTGGTGGAAAAGGATGTCGTGGATATGACTAACCTCCACCGGCAGGTGCTCTATACCGAAGGGGATGTGGGTCGCCCGAAGCTGGATGTGATCCTGGAATTTCTGAGGGCCCAGAATTCGGAAACGACATTACGGCCACATGATACCTTCCTTACCCGGGAGAACGCACTCGACTTGATTCGGCCGTATGATCTGGTGCTGGATGCCACGGACAATTTCCCCTCCCGATACCTGATTAACGATGCTTGTGTCATCCTCGGGAAACCATTTGTTTATGGAGCTCTTCAGGGATTTGAGGGGCAGGTTTCCGTCTTTAACTTCCGTCAGGGGCCCACTTACCGCTGCTTATTTCCCAACCCGCCGACCCTCCACGAGATCCCCGATTGTAACCGCAATGGGATTCTGGGCGTGCTTCCGGGGATTATCGGGAACCTGCAGGCTCTTGAAGTGGTCAAGGTACTCACCGGAATTGGAGAGGTACTGTCTGGCAGGTTGCTCCTCTATGACGGACAGAAGCAGGCTATGCAGCAAATCCGTTTCCCCAGGAGAGGGGAGGCGGCCATCCGCGAACTGAAACCACACTATGGCGAACCCGGCTGTGCCACTGCCAGTACAGTTAGTATGGCAGAACTCCTGAATCAGATTGAAGAAGGAAAACCCATGCAGATCGTCGATGTGCGGGAACCAGACGAATTTGATGCCTTCCACCTGTCCGGAGCCTTAAATCTTCCGCTGGAGGTACTTACCAAAGGGAAGCATAGGTTTGATCCCCAAAAAACTGTATATTTAATTTGCGCTACCGGCATCAGAAGCCAGGCAGCCATTGATTGGATGCATGAACACCAGCCAGAACTCACCGCCTATCATGTGGAAGGCGGGATTCGCAAACATAATAGCCTCAGTCCCTGATGGCTCGTTCCGGGCACCGCCGGAAGCGGGAAGTTACCTTAGGCAGTCTTCCGGTGCCGGAAAATACTTTTTGAAAACACATGATCCCTTTTAAAGAAGCATACCGCCTCATCCTGGATGAAAGCCGGGATTTTGGCAAGGAAAAGATTCCCCTGCAGGAAGCGGTTGGCCGTGTATTGGCTGAAGATATCTTTGCTGACCGGGATTTCCCTCCCTTTGACCGGGCCACAAGAGATGGGATAGTCCTGAACCACCAAGCGGTGGAGAAAGGGCGGACTGCTTTTGAGATCGATGGCGTCCTCGCAGCAGGGCATGCTGCCGCCGTCCTGAGACACGAGGACCTATGTATGGAGATAATGACCGGGGCGGTCATTCCTTATGATGCCGATACGGTGGTGATGTATGAGAATTGTTCCATAGACCATGGGATAGCCCGCCTGGATGGCATTCCCAAAAAAGGACAGCATATCCACCGCCGTGGCAGTGACCGAAAAAAAGGCGATATGGTCCTGAAAGCTGGCCGCAGGATTGCAACTGCAGATATCGGCATTCTGGCCTCAGTGGGAGCCTCGGTGATTCCTGTAAAAAAATTACCCAGGATTGCCGTCATCTCCACCGGGGACGAACTCGTTGAAATCGATGAATTCCCTATGCCACATCAATTGCGAAAGTCCAATATCTATCAGCTTTATGCTGCATTGCGAGAGGAAAATATCATTCCCTTATTGCTCCATGTTTCAGATGATGAGGATATCATTAGACAGAAGCTGAGCTACGCAATCGACCAAATGGACGTGCTGCTCCTCAGTGGTGGGGTTTCGCGGGGAAAGTTTGATTTTATCCCTAAAGTGATGGATGAATTGGGGTTGGAGAAAATATTTCACAAGGTTTTGCAACGTCCGGGGAAGCCATTTTGGTTCGGGAAACAAGGACAGTCCGGGACGCTGGTTTTTTCCTTTCCGGGAAACCCCGTTTCCACCTACGTATGTTACTATCGATATTTCAGGGATTGGCTCCACAGGTCGATAGGCCTTCCAATTGGGGATTTTCATGTAATTTTAAGCGAAACATTTATGGTTCAGGGTGACCTGACGGGGTTTATCGACGTGAAAACCAAATGGGAAGGGGGATGTTTGATGGCGTCAAGGGTTGACGGGAACGGCAGTGGAGACCTGACCAGCCTGGCCGAGGCAGATGGTTTTGTATGCCTGGAACCGAGGGACGAACCGTATTATGGCGGCAATGCCGTACCCTTTATTCCCACCCGAAAATTAGTATAGATGACACATGAATTCAAAAAAATAGTCCAGGCTTGTGAAATGGCCGCCAGGGAGGGTAAACAAGTTGTCCTGGCTTCCGTAGTGGCCCTTGAAGGCTCGTCCTACCGCCGGCCCGGAGTACGGATGCTCCTGCTGGAGGATGGCGGCATGACCGGGGCCGTAAGCGGGGGCTGCGTGGAAAAGGAAATTTTCAGGCAATCCGAAAGTGTTTTCCGTACAGGCATCCCCAAAATGATGACCTATGACGGCCGCTATCGTCTCGGGTGTGAAGGCATCCTGTATATTTTGCTGGAGCCGTTCCGGCCCGCCAAAGGGTGGCTCGACACGTTCAGGGCATGCATGGAAGCACGGGACCCCTTCAGGTTGGTTTCCCAATTTGATGCCCAACACGGATCGGGAGAGCATTATGGCAGTTTCTTCCTGTATAAGGGGCAAAAACTTCCGCTTAGGGTGGGATTGGAAGAGATGGAAAACCTGTCAAAATTTGAAGAAACCCTTGCACCTTGCTTTAGACTGATCATCCTGGGCGCTGAACACGATGTCGTACAACTTTGCGGGTATGCGGCCATGACGGGCTGGGATGTGATAGTTGTGGCGACACCCTCGGAGGAAAAGAGCCCGGCCGACTTCCCCGGAGCTGCAGAACTACACCAAACTGTTCCTGAATCCTGGGATCCTTCGGGGATAGATTCCCACACTGCCGTAGTGTTGATGACCCATAGTTTTGTGAAGGATTTAAAATTCCTGCTGGCCCTGAAAGCTACTGAACCGGCTTACCTGGGCCTGCTCGGCCCGGCAGCCAGGAGGGAAAAACTCCTGAATGAATTTCTCGAACACTGCCCGGATGTTTCTGATCGTTTTTTTGAAAATATCCACGGCCCGGCTGGTTTGAACATTGGAGCCGAAACGCCACAGGAAATAGCTATTTCAATACTTGCCGAGATCCTCTCCGTGGTGCGCGGTCAAAAGCCTATGCGACTCATGCACAAAAAAGGCGCCATCCACAGTTGAAATCACCGGACATCGCCATATTGCTGCTTGCTGCCGGAGCTTCTTCCCGTATGGGAACCCCCAAACAATTACTGCCCTGGAAAGGAAGCAGCGTTATTGAACACCTGGTTGCAACGGCCGATGCCAGTAAAGCGGCAAATGTGCTGGTAGTCCTTGGAGCCGGAGCCGGGCAGATCAGAAGCCAACTGGGTGAGGGGACTTCGGTTATTGAGAACCGGTCCTGGCAAAAAGGGCTGGGTAGCAGCGTCGCCTGTGGCCTGGAACATCTCCTGCAAAAACAGGAAGAATTGGGGGGCGTGCTGGTCATGCTGGGAGACCAACCCCTGGTGGATACAACGTATCTGGATAAAATGATAGAAAGCTTCAGGAGGGGAAAGAAGGGGATTGTTGCGAGTAGTTATGGTTCCGGGGCCGGGGTACCTGCTATTTTCGGGGAACGCTTCTTTCCTGAACTCCTTGCCCTGGATAAAGATTCTGGCGCAAAAACGCTGATGAAAAAGTATGCTAAAGAAGTGCAGCTGCTGCAT
>Ga0102953_1001125_pt1 | contig 17374 bp, 12 predicted proteins | sample SalPon2A_C_D2_MG_FD_78509 | JGI IMG/M metagenome (GOLD analysis project Ga0102953, IMG submission 78509) | Soil microbial communities from South San Francisco under conditions of wetland restoration - Salt Pond MetaG R2A_C_D2_MG | ecosystem: Environmental > Terrestrial > Soil > Wetlands | place... | reverse complement strand
TGTCGGAGAAGATCACGCTGGTGGCGCCGAGGGTCTCGACCGCCGATAGTCGGTTGACGAGCGCGTTGTGCTCGGCCATGCGCCGCATTCCTCGCGCCAGCGTGATGGTGGCGATGATGGGCAACCCCTCCGGCACGGTGGCGACGGCCAGGGCGATGGCGGTCTCCAGGATCAGCAGTAGCGGCTTGCCGGCGGTGAAGCCGGTCACGGCGATGACGGCGGCGACCGCGAGCGTCACCCACACGAGGCGCTGCCCCAGTTTGTTGAGGCGTTCCTCGAGGGGGGTGGTCTCGTCCTCGGCGGACGCGACCAGCTCGGAGATGCGCCCCAGCTCGGTGTCCATGCCGGTGGCGACGACCACCCCCGCGCCGGAACCGCGGCTGATCGACGTGCCCTTGTAGAGCATGTTCCGTCGGTCCGCGAGGTCCGCGTCTTCGGCCACCGCCCGGACCGATTTCCCCACCGGCAGCGACTCGCCGGTCAGCGTGGACTCGTTCGCCTGCAGCTTGGAAGCGCTGATGAGGCGCACGTCGGCGGAGATGACGTCGCCGCCCTCGACCAGCAGGACGTCGCCGGGGACCAGGGCCTCCGCTTCGACCGTGACGGCGCGTCCGCCGCGGCGTACCACGGCGTGCACCCGCCCGAGCTTGCGCAGCGCCTCCATGGACCGCACGGCGCGCAACTCGGTGACGAAACCGATGGCGGCGTTGAGCACCAGCACCACCACCACGGCCAGCGCCTCCACCCATTGCCCGAAGACCGCCGACAGCACCGCCGCCGCGGCCAGCAGGGCGACCAGCGCGCTCTCGAACTGCGCCAGCAGGATCTGCCAGGCGCTGCGGCGAGGCGCCGCCTGCAGCACGTTGGGGCCGAAGCGTTCGAGCCGTGCCGCGACGGCGTCGTCGCCGAGGCCCTCCTCGGGGTCGACGCCGAGTGCCGCCACCACGTCCTCGGCGCCCGTCGCCCAGGGGGAGCCGGGCGCCGCTTCGGCCGGGCGTTCCGCGCCCTCGCCGGCCGGCGTGCTGAGGCCGGGTGCGCTCATGACCCCAGCCTAAGGGTTGTCGGGCCGCGGCTGTCGGTGTCGTCCACGACGCAGCCGCGCTCCGGGTGCGGCGGGTACGCTCGGCTTCGCATGGACGCGCCGGGGGCGGCTCGGGTGGACCCGGCGCTCCGGTGCGCGAAGGAGGCGGTTGCACGTGCAGTATCGCTATCTCGGTTCTTCAGGCCTCAAGGTGTCTGCGCTGTCCTTCGGCGCCTGGGTGACGTTCGGCGATCAGATCGGCGAGGACGTCGCGCAGGAGATGATGACCGCGGCCTACGACGCAGGCGTCAACTTCTTCGACAACGCCGAGGCGTACGCCGCCGGCCAGGCGGAGACGATGATGGGCAACGTCATCGAGAAGGTCGGCTGGAAGCGCAGCGACCTGGTGCTCTCCACCAAGATCTTCTGGGGCGGGAAGGGGCCGAACGATCGCGGCCTCTCCCGCAAGCACGTGGTCGAGGGCGCGACCGCGGCCTTGAAGCGCCTGCGGACCGACTACGTCGACCTGGTGTTCTGCCACCGCCCCGACCGGTTCACCCCCATCGAGGAGACGGTGCGGGCGATGAACCACCTCATCGATCAAGGGATGGCCTTCTACTGGGGCACCAGCGAGTGGAGCGCGGAGGAGATCCGCGAGGCGTACGAGGTGGCCCGGCGCGAGCACCTGATCCCGCCCACCATGGAGCAGCCGCAGTACAACATGCTCCACCGCCAGCGCGTCGAGCGGGAGTATGCCCGGCTCTACGACGCGTTCCAGCTGGGTCTGACGGTCTGGAGCCCGCTCGCCAGCGGCATCCTCACCGGCAAGTACGACGAGGGCTTCCAGCAGGGCACGCGATTCGCCCTGGAGGGGTACGAGTGGCTCAAGGAGCGACTCGAGTCCGACCGCGGCCGCGAGGAGCGAGAAGCGGTGCGGCAGCTCAAGCCCATCGCCGACGAGCTCGGAGCGAGCCGCGCGCAGCTCGCCCTGGCATGGGCGCTCAAGAACCCCAACGTCAGCACGGTCATCACCGGCGCCTCCCGCCCCGAGCAGGTCCGCGAGAACATGAAGGCGCTCGACGTCGCCGAGCGGCTCACGCCGGACCTCATGCAGCGCATCGAGGACGTGCTCGACAACCGCCCGGCGGAGCTGGAGAGCTACGGCCGGAGCTGAGCTGCGGCTCAGCCGCGACTGAGGCGGCCCGGCCGCGGCCGGCGGCCGCCCCGCCCGGCGTTCCGCGAGGCGCCCGGCGCGCGGCGCGACGGCCTGCGGCCGGCGCTCCCGGAGGGCGGCCGCGACGCCGCGTCCGAAGCCTGTCTGAGGAGTGCCCGCGTGGCGGCCTCGCGGATCAGGTCTTCCATATGGTAGTGCGCAACGAGGATGGCGAGTTCGTAGGAGACCATCGTCAGCCCCCTTCCGCGCGCGGGCGAGCCCCGGCGCCTGCCTGCCGGCCCCGATGTCCCGGCCACAGGCACGGGCACTCGGCGACTTCGCGGGAGCGAGAGGCAGACATGCTGTCGTGCGGTGGAAGCTGCGGCGCTCGGGCCGGAAGACGGCCTCGCTCACCCCGCGCCGGCTCCATGGTAGCGCTTCCGGGTGCCTCCGGGGGACCTACCCGCCCCCCGATCGGTAGTCATCGGCCCCGCCTGCCCCGGCCCCGTCTACCCGGCCGGGAAGGCGCCTACCAGGACCGGAGTGCCTCCACCAGCAATCGCACGCCGAACCCCGTGGCACCCTCTGGGCGGTAGCCGTCCGGCCGCTCCGAGAGCGCCATCCCGGCGATGTCGAGGTGCGCCCACGGGTAGTCCACGAACGCCTGCAGGAACGCCGCGGGGGTGCCGACGCCCCCCTCGCGACCGCCGCTGTTCTGGACGTCCGCGACCTTCGAGTCGATGGTGCGCCGGTAGTCGTCGTAGAGGGGGAGCGGCCACACGCGCTCGGCGGTGATGGCGCCGGCCCGCTCCAGGCGGTCGCGCAGCGCGTCGTCGTTGCTGAACAGCCCTGCCGCCACGCCGTTGCCGAGCGCCACCACGCACGGGCACACCCCGACCGGGTGCAGCGGGAGCTCCGACGAGGCGGCGGCCTGGACGGCGCCGAGGACGGCAGCGGCTCCCGCCATGTCGCTCTTCATGGGGATCATGCCGTCGCGCGTCTTCAGCGACAGCCCGCCCGAGTCGAAGGTCACGCCCTTGCCGACCAGCACGACCGTGGGCAGGTCGTCGCGGCCGGCGTTCATCTCCAGGGTGATGAAGGCGGGCTCGTTGGCGCTCCCCTGCGCGACGGCGAGGAACGCCCCCATGCCGTGCTCGCGCGCCCAGGCGCGCCCGCCGACGTCGACGCTGAGCCCCTGGCGGCGGGCGATGTCGCGAACGCCGGCCGCGGGCCGAGCCCCGTCACGATCACCCGGCGCGCGGCCACCGCTCCACGGGGGTAGAGCACGCTGGTCTCGCCCGGCCGGCCGCGCGCGTCCCCGGCGTCGATCAGCTCGCGGACGGCGCCGCCCAGGGCGGCGTCCACCGCGCCGGCGGCGCCGCCCGGCTCCTCCACCCCCTCGAACAGGTCGATCACCAGGGTGTCGGTCTGGACGCTCGTGATGTCGCCGTGGCGGATGTCGAGCTGCATGGCGGCCTCCTGGGCGGAGGATACCGCTCGCGCGGACGCGGCCGGCACGATCGCAGCCACCGGGCCGCGGCCGGGGGCCGCATCGCCGCGCGACGCGCGGTCGCCCGCGTGCGGCCGGTCGAAGGCCGCGTCCACTATCCTGGAACGCGATGCGAGTCCGCCCCGAAGAGCTGTATCCCGAGGGCGCCGGGACACCCGCGCGGGCGCTGATCGACGTGCGCGCGCCGGTCGAGGTGGCGCGGGGCGCCATGCCCCGCAGCCACGCGCTGCCCCTGATGACGGACGCGGAGCGCCATGCCGTCGGCATCCGCTACAAGGAGGCCGGTCAGGAGGCCGCGCTGGCTCTGGGATACGAGCTGGCCGGGCCGCAGCTGCCCGAGCGGATCGGGGCGTGGCGCCGGGTGTGCGCCGAGGGGCCCACGGCGGTCGCCTGCTGGCGTGGGGGACTGCGCAGCGAGCTGGCGCTGTCCTTCATCGACCGCGACGACGTGGCGCGCGTCGAGGGCGGCTACAAGGCGCTCCGGCGACACGTGATGGAGGCGCTCCCCCGGCGGCTGGCGGATAAGCGGCTGCTGGTGCTGACCGGCTACACGGGGTCGGGCAAGACGCGGCTGCTGCGGCGCATGGAAGGTGCCGGGGCCGGTGTGCAGGTGCTCGATCTGGAGGGCGCGGCCAGGCACCGGGGCAGCGCCTTCGGTGCCGAGGACGCCCCGCAGCCCAGCCAGCAGAGCTTCGAGAACGCCCTCGCCACGGAGCTCCTGCTCGACCCGGGGCGGACGCTGGTGGTCGAGGACGAGTCGCGCTACGTCGGCCGGCGCACCCTTCCCGACCCGCTCATGGACGCCATGCGCGGGGCCGGGCTGGTGGTGCTGGAGACGCCGATGGCGGAGCGGGTCGGGAACATCGTGGAGGAGTACGTGCTCCAGGCGGGCAGGGAGCACGGCCCGGCGGCGGCGCGGCAACGTCTGGAGGCCGCCACGCAGCGCATCCGCAAGCGCCTGGGCGGCGGCCGTACCGACGCCGTGGTCGGCGCCATGCGCCAGGCCGAGGAGGCGGGCGCCTGGTTCGAGCCGTGCGTGCACCGCTGGTGGGTGCAGGTGCTGCTCGAGCACTACTACGACCGGCTCTACGCCAAGGCGCGCGACCGGCTGGGCCGGCCGGTCGCCTTCGCGGGCGACGCCGAGGCCGTGGCCGATTTCCTCACGAGAGCCGCCGCGAGCTGAGCGGCGCGCATCCTCGCGCGGTGCCGCCGCGGCGCCCGGGACGACGTCCGCACACCCGTCAGAAGGAGTGACCCTGAGCATGGAGACGCCCGCCACCAGCCCCATCCGCCTCACGAAGACCGTCAAGAAGGGCGGCTGCGCCGCCAAGATCGGGGCGGGCACCCTCGCCGACCTGCTGGCGTCGCTGCCGCGCCAGAGCCACCCGGACCTGCTGGTGGGCAACGACTTGCTCGACGACGCCGCGGTGTGGCGCGTATCGGACGAGGTGGCGATCATCCAGACGCTCGACTTCTTCACGCCGATCGTCGACGACCCCGCCGACTTCGGCGCCGTGGCGGCGGCGAACGCGCTGTCCGACGTGTTCGCCATGGGCGGCACGCCGACCACCGCCCTCACCATCCTCGCCTATCCGCTGGGCATCCTGCCCGACGCGGTCCTGGCCGACCTCATGCGCGGCGCCACGGCCACCATCAACGAGGCCGGCGCCCTCCTGGTGGGCGGGCATTCCATCGAGGACGACACCCTCAAGCTGGGCTTCAGCGTGGCCGGCCAGGTGCACCCGCGGCGGCTGTGGAGAAACGCCGGCGCGCGTGAGGGCGACGTGCTGGTGCTCACCAAGGCGGTCGGAACGGGCACGCTCGCGGGCGCGCTGAAGAACGACGAGATCTCGGCCGAGGCGTTCGCGCCCGCGGTGGCGTCGATGCGGCAGGTGAACCGGCTCGACCTCGCCGAGGACCTGCACGCGGCGGTGCACGCCGCCACCGACGTCACCGGCTTCGGCGTGCTCGGACACGCCCTCAACCTGGCGCGCGCCTCCGGCGTGACGCTGCGTATCGATACCGGCGCGCTCCCCCTCTTGCCCGGGGCCGAGGACACGCTCCGGCGAGGCATCCTCACCAAGGCGCACACCAGTAACGCCCGCTACGTGCAAGCTCACGTCGGCGGCCGGGACGGCGTCGACGAGGTGCGCTGGCTGGCGGCGGTGGACCCGCAGACGAGCGGTGGTCTGCTGCTCAGCGTCGCGCGCGAGGCCGCGCCGGACCTTCTGAGCGCGGTAGCGGACCGGTTCCCGGCGGCGAGCGTGGTTGGCGAGGTGGCGCCGCGCGACGCCACGCCGCTAGCGCTCACCTGATCTTGGGGCCGGCGGCCGGGGTGTCGGGCCTCGGCCGCGGCCGGTGTGGTGCGGCATCGTGCCGCCCCGACGGGACTCACCAGCGGGCGGGGCGGCAGGGATGACGCTGTCCGGGCCTCCGCCGCTACTGCGTCGTGAGCGTGAACGCGGCGGAATGGGTGAAGCGCTCGTCGACGACCGGCCACGCCAGCATGATGGGGCCGCTCGAGGAGGTCAGGTCGGGGAAGATGTTGGTGAGTACGAGCTGGTCGTCCAGGACGATCAGCGAGTTCGTCACGTACGCGTCCACCGACGTCATGGGCCCGATGCTGGCGACGCCGTAATCGTACTGCGTGCCGCTCGGGAGCTGGACGCCGAGCTCGGAGACGTCGGGAAGGGTTGCGTGGGTAGCGGCGGTGACGAGGATGATCTCGGGGTCGCTGGTCGAGCCGCTGGTCGGAGACAGGGTGACGGCGTAGATGCTGCCGGCGAGCGACTCCCAGGAGAGATCGGTGCCGGGCCCGACGCCCGTCGCCCCGTCGGCGGGCGTGATCGGCCCGGGCGGCGTGGGGAGCGTCAGGGCGTTCGGGCCGGACGGCGTTGCCGAGGCGACGGCCACGGTGTAGACGTCGTCGTTGGTGGCGGTGCCCGGCTCGGCGCGGGCGACGAGCGCGTAGTCGAACGTTCCGCTCGCGTCCTGGGGGACGTTCACGCTGGTGACGTCGGGGCCGTAGACGAGGGCGGCCCCCGTGCCGCCCGAGGCGAACCGCAGCACGGTGGACTGCCCGACCTGCAGCGTCGTGAGCGTGGACGCGTTGGAGAGGACGTAGCCGCTCGGCGGCGTGACCGTGCCGCTCACGGCCACCGTGGACAGGTTCGTCGAGGCGAGGGTGGAATCGACGCCGAGCTTGGGCGTGCCGTTATCGAGGGTGAGCGGCGCGACGGAGTAGCCCGTATAGGTGATGGGAAGGTTGGTGTTCGAGTCGACCGTCACGCTCAGGGCGAAGAGCGTGGTCTGGCGGCTGGCGCCACCGCCCCAGTTCACGGACAGCTGTGGGAAGGTCCCGCCGGTGGTGGTGGCGGCGTCGAGCGTTTCCTGGCCGGAGGAGTAGGCGGGCCCTCCGGCGATGAGCACGCCCATCTCGTTCGACCCGCTGTCGAGTTGGCGTCCGAGGGTGCCGTCGACGGTGGTTCCGTTGCTGATGGTGGAGTCCACGACGACCGCGAGGTTCGGGTGCGCGAGCGTGACCCCTTGGACGACGAAGACGGTGTCCCGGGACGAGAAGCTGATCGCGCCGGGGAGGGAGACCGCGAGGTCGTACGGGGCGGTCACGCCCGTGATCGTGAAGCTCCCGTCCGGCGCGGTCGTGGCGAGCGTTCCGTCGATGAGCACGTCGACGTGCGCTACGGGCCCGCCCGTGAGGTCGAGGATCTTCCCCTGCACCGTGGTGCCCGAGCCGGGAGTCGTCGCCGAGGTGCAGGCGGCCAGAGCGAGCAGCGCCAGCCCGGCGGCGATAGCGCGGGCAGCGCCCAGGCGCCGTCTCGTGGACCTGCCGGTGCGACGCCGGCGTCGGGGTGCCGCCGGCGTCGCGAGGTGCGGTGGCGGTCGTGGGCTTCTCTTCATGCCTGCCTCCTCGAGCGGAAGTGGCGGGCCGTCGTGCCCGCCTCGGGTCGCGACCCGACCCTCGGCCAAGCCTGGCAGGTCGGCGTCTAGGCAGCGTCTAGTGGGGCGCGGTCAGGAGCGAAGGACCGTCGTGGGCGTTCGCGAAGGGGGTGCGTGGGATCGCCGGTCACCCGGCAAGCTGGCTCCGCGCGGCGGCGCCTGGGGAATGTGACCCGACTGCTTGCAAGCCAGGCCCGTAGTCCCTACCTTGGTCAACCAAGGGGGTGGTCCCCGATGAAGGACCAAACCCGTGCGCCGGGCCCGCAAGGGCCCGGCGCCGTTTCGTGGCCCGGCGGGCCGCCGCGCGCGGCGCAGATCGGGGCCGTCAGCCTTCGGGCGCCGGCCCCGGGCCGGCGGCGCCCCGCAGCGTGATGTAGTCCGCCAGATCGCGGGTGGACGCGAAGAACACGCTGGGGCCGCCCGCGACGTCCCGGACGGAGCCGCGCAACGAGGGCGGCCCCGCCTCGGAGGGCTCGAGCCAGACCCGCACGATGTACACCCACTGCTTGCGAAGCTCGTCACCGTTCACGTTCGGCCTCCCGTCGGCGCTGCGTGCCCGGAGGCTAGACCGCCGACGTCTAGCCTGCGTCTAGATTCTCTAAGCCGCGTCACGGCGCGCGCCCGGCATCCTCGGCCAGGATCTCGCGGTTGAACTCCAGCGCGAGGAAGGCCTCGCGGGCGTCCGTTTCGGCGATGGCGGCGATCATGGCGTGCAGCCGCCGGACGGCGCGGCGCGCCAGCTCCCGCGCGGACGCCTCGTCCCCTTGAGCGCGGCGGACGCGTGCGGCCACCCAGGCCACCTGCTGCGGATGCATGAGATCGGTCTCGTTGCGGTCCAGGAGCGCCATCAGGCCGTCGGCTGCGGCGGCCGCCTCGTCGACCCGACCGACCTGGAGGTAGGCCAGAGCGAGCTCGCACAGGGCGTTGGCGGAGCTGGCGTGGCGCCCCAGGCGGCGCTCGATCTCCACCGAACGGCAGAGGTGCTCGATCGCTTCCCCGGCGAGGCCCAGATGGCGCTCGGCGTCCCCCAGGTTGCTGAGCGCCGCCGCGGCCAGCATGTCGTTGCCGCTCGCCAGAGCGCGTTCGAGCGCCCGCCCCGCGGCGCTGCGGGCGTCCTCGTAGCGCCCCTCGTACAGCAGCGCCACGGAGCCGTTGACCAGGCACAGCGTCTCGCCGCGCGGGTCGCCGAGCTGCGCGAAGGCGCGCTCGGCGGCGGCCAGGCGCTCCGCCGCCGCCGCGGCGTTGCCCAGCCGCAGCTCCAGGATGCCGCGGTTGAGCGACACCGCCGCCAGGCCCTGCAGCTGGCCGAGCTCGCGGTAGATGCCCTCCGCCAGGCGGTAGTGGCCGCGCGCTTCCGCCAGGCGCGTGAGGCGGGCCGCGCTCACGGCGCGGTACTGGTGCGCTTCGGCTTCCAGGCTGCGGTCGCCGCTCTCGATCGCGAGGCCGGCGAGCCGGCCGGTCAGGTCGTACGCCTCCTCGTACGCCTCCCGTCCGATGGCGGCGCGGAACGCCGCCCGCACGCTCTCGGCCAGCAGCTCGGGCTCCTGCGTCGCCGCGCGCTGGGCCGCGTCGAGGCGGGTGCGGGCCTCGTCGATGCGGCCCGCCGCCAGCGCCACGTGCACGGCCAGGCAGGCGGCCGCCGTCACCAGGCGGCCGTCGCCCGCTTCGTCGGCCAGGGCGGCTGCCTCGCCGGCGGCGTCCTCGGCGGCCGGCGTGTCGCCGGTGGCAAGCGCGTACTCCGCCCGGAGGAGCGCGGCGCGCGCCAGCCACGACGGCCGCCCGTCCGCCCCCGCGCGTTCGGCCAGCGCCTCCAGGCGCACGCGCTCCGCGCCGCGCTCGCCGAGATCGTGGAGCAGCACCACCCGTCTGGCGGCCGCCTCCAACGCGCCGTCGACGTCGCCGAGCGCCGCGGCGACCGTCTCCATGGCGGCGAGGAGACCCTGCTGGCGCTGGCGGTCGCCGTGGCGGCGGGCGGCTTCCTCGGCGAGCTGGAGGACGGCCAGTCGCAGCTGCGGCTCGCGGGCCCGCTCCAACGCCCAGTCGGCCAGCGCGCCCGTCTCCGCGCCGGCGCCGACCGCCAGCGCCTCGCGCGCCGCCTGCAGGGCGTAGCTCGCGGCGCGGTCCGTCTCGCCGGCGCGGTCGAGGTGGCGGGCGATGCTGGCGGCCACTCCCGTGGCGGCCGTGCCCGTGGCGGGCACCCCCGTGGTGGCAGCGTGGCGCTCCAGGGCGTGGGCGGCGCGGCGATGGTAGCGGGTGCGCGTGGCTGGGTCGATGCTCTGGTAGATGGCCTCCTGCATCAGGCGGTGGCCGAAGGCGAACTGCCCGGTGCGCTGCTCCCTGACGAGGTGGGCGTCGAGCAGCCCGTCGAGCGCGTCGAGGGCGTCGCGCTCGGTCCACGCGAGCATGTCACGCGCGGCATCGAGGCGGAACGTCTCGCCCTGGACGGCGGCGGCGGCGGCCAGGGTGCGCGCGCCGGCGTCGAGGCGCTCCAGGCGCGCGACGACACGCGAGCGCACTCCGCTGGTGACGGCGAGCGGTGGCGGCACGATCTGCGCCCGTGCGGACGCCGGCGCCTCGCTCTCGTCCGGGACGGCATCGGCCAGCTCGTACAGCAGCTCCGAGATGAGCAGAGGGTTGCCGGCGCTGACGGCGGCCAGGTCCTCCGCGCTGACGGCCGCCTGCGGCACCGTGCCCGCCAGCAGGGCGGCCACCGCCGGCGTGTCGAGGCCGCCGAGCGCCAGGTGGTGCAGCGCGCCGCGGGCCTCCAGCCTGCCGCGGGCGCCTTGGAGGGGGTGATCCGGGCGCAGGCCGTGCTCGCGGTAGCTGGCGACGATGAGCATGGGCGCCTCGCGGGCGTGCCGTGCCAGGTGCTCGATCAGGCTCACGGTGGCATCCCCGGCGTCGTGGACGTCCTCCAGCACCAGCAGCAGCGGCCTGGCGCCTGCGAGGTCCCGGAGGGCCCGCGTGACGGCGTGGAAGATGCGGGCGCGCTCGCGCTCCGGAGGGAGGGCGGGCAGCGGCGCGTCCCCGGGCGTCCCCGGGAAGGCGCCCGGGAGGGCGGTGGCCAGCGCCCGGCGCCAGACGGGGTTGAGCGACTGCGCCGAGGCGAGCAGCGGGAAGACGGGACGCAGCGCCTCGGCGAACGGCTGGTAGGGGGCCGCCTCCGGGTCGCCGGTGGTGCCGATCAGCGCACGGCCGTCCTCGCTCTCGATCTGCCGCGCCAGCCGCGCCAGGAGCCGACTCTTGCCGATGCCGGCCGGGCCCGCCAGCAGCACCAGCCCGCCTGCGCCCTCCCGGGCGCGCTGCCACAGCCGCCCCAGCTCCGCCAGCTCGCCTGCACGGCCGACGAAGGGGAGGTGCGGAGGCGCGGCCCGTGTCGTTCCCTCACCGCCGGCCGGCGGCTCGAGCTCGCGCACCATGGTCTCGAAGAGCTCCCGCGTCTCGCGCATCGGCTCCACCCCGAGCTCGCCTTCGAGCCGCCGGGCGAAGCGTTCGAACGTGCTCAGCGCACCCGCGCGATCGCCGCCGGCGTAGCGGACGCGCATGGCCATGCGCACGGCGCCCTCGCGCAGGGGGTTCTCGCGCAGGAGCCGCTCGAGCAGCGCCAGCGCCTCCGGCGCGCGTCCCGCCCGCGCGTGCCGCTCGGCGAGGGTCGCCAACCCGGCGACGAACATGCTGCGCAGCCGCTCGCGTTCGGTGAGCAGCCACTCGTCGTCGATCTCGGGCAGCAGGTGGTCGCTGTACAGTCCGGTGGCGGTCTCCAGGTCGTCCGCCCGGACGGCCTCCTCGAACGCCCACACGTCGATCCACACGGGGGCGTCGCGCTCGAGGCGGACGTGCGTGCCCTCCGTGCGCAGCCATGCCACGGCTTCCGCCTCGGGAAGGGCCTGCCTGAGGTAGTGGAGGTGACGCCGGAGGTTGGTGCGCGCTTCGTCCGGGTCGCTGTCCGGCCACAGCGCCGCCGCCAGCGTGCGGCGGTCCTGCGGCGCCTCGTGCAGGGCGAGGTACGCGAGCAGCGGACCGGTGCGGGGCGGAGCGGCGAGGGGAAGAGCCCGGTCGGTAGCCGCGATCCTGAGCGCGCCGAACAGATACACCCGTATCCTTCGCACCCCCCTCCGATGTGGATGCAGCAAGGGTAGCACCGCGGCTGCGGCGCCTCGGCGCGTCGCCGCCGAGTCGCGTCAGGAACCGGATGCCTGCCGGGCGATCAGTTCTTGGCGCTGCGGGCGCGCTCCAGCAGGAGGACCACCGATACCGGCTCGTGCAGCGGCAGGCCGTCGACGAGTCCCCCGCGGGCCACGAACGATGCCACCGCCTCGAGGGCCTGCTGCCCCTCCTCGACGCCCTCGCTCTCGAACAGCAGCGCTTCGCGGCCGGAGGGGAACATCGCCACCAGCTCCAGGTAATCGGGTTCGAGCGCCTCGTCGTCCACGTCCTCCAGGTCGGTCCCTTCCGGGAACACCTCGAGCAGCTCGATGCTCTCGACGTTGGCGAGGTTGATCAGCTTGGCGTCCAGCGTCCACATCCACATGGTCACGTCTCCGGGAGCGGTCTGCGGCACGATGGCGGTGCCGCGCCGCGAGTCGGATGCGTCCGCCCGCGCCGGCGAGGGAGCCGGCGGCGGGCCGTCCGCGTCCGCGCCAGAGCATAGCGCACGCCGGAGCGCCTGCCGGGTTCGCATGTACGCCGACCCGCGGGCGCCGCGCCGCGTCCCGAGGTAGCGGCGGCGGCGGGCCGGCCGGCCGCGTCCGCCGGCGAGCCCTCCTCAGCCGGGCAGCACGACGCGCTCGATGTCGACGGCTGCGCCGTGCTCCACGCGCACCAGCACCGCGCCCAGCTCGGCGGGGCCATCGGCGAAGCCGCCGCGCCCGCGCACCGGGTGGCGGCCGCGCATGGCGTCGACGAAGGGGCGCGGTGCGTAGCCTTGCATGCCGCCGCCCGGGCCGGTCATGCCCACGTCGCTGACGAAGGCGGTGCCGCCGGGCAGCACCCGCTCGTCGCGCGTCGGCACGTGCGTGTGCGTGCCCAGCACGGCGGTCACGCGGCCGGCCACCGACCACGCGAGGATCTGCTTCTCGCTCACCGACTCTCCGTGGAGATCGACCAGGACGAGGTCCACGGCTCCTACTCGGCGCCAGGCCTGCAGTTGCGCTTCCAGCGCCTCGTAGGGGGGCTCCACGTGCGGCAGGGCGGTGGGGCTCGCCAGATTGACGACACCCAGGCGCACGCCTGCGCGGGCCACCACCAGCGCCCCGCGGCCGGGCAGGTCGCCGGTGACGTTGAGCGGTCGCAACACCTCGGGCTCGGCCAGGGCCGCGACCGCGTCGTCGCCGTCCCACGAGTGGTTGCCGCCCGTGATGGCGTCGACCCCGAGGGCGCGCAGGCGGCGCACGTCGCCGGGCGTCATGCCGGCGCCGTCGACAGGGTTCTCACCGCTCAGCGAGGCGTTCTCGCCGTTCACGACCACGAAGTCGGGCCGCAGGCGGCGCCGCAGGTCCGGGAGCTCCGCTTCGAGCAGCGCCATCCCGGCCTCTCCGACGATGTCGCCGACGAACAGCAGGCGCGTGTTCGGGGCGGGAGCCATCGCCTCCAAGTGTGCCACGCGCGGTGCGGGCCAGGCGGGGTCCGCGGAGCGGCCACGAGTGCGTGTAAGAGTTCCGTGCACGTGGCTTGCCTACACTCCGAAGGCGATGCGGCGCTTCCTGTACTTCCTGGCGCCCCCGGTGTTCTGGCTGGCCTTCGTCGTCGACTTCCCGTACCTCTACCAACACCTGGGGGACCACACGCGGCTGATCGGCCTGGCACTGGTGGCCGTGACGGCCTGGCTGTGGGGCCTGCCCGGCGGGCTCATCCACGGCGTCGTCGGCCTGGTGCTGAGCGAGGGGCTGGTGAACCTGATGCAGGGGGGCGAGTTCGCGTTTCCCATGCTCTCGGGGGGCGACGACGTGTTCAAGGTGCTGGCCTTCGCCGGCGCCGGCGTCGGCTTCGGGTACCTGCGCACCGTGCGCAACCAGATGGATCGCCACCGTACCGCCTTCGAGATGGCCCAGCTCGACCCGCTCACCGGCCTGCTCAACCGCGCCGGCTTCCAGGAGCGCCTCACGGGCGTGCTGGAGCAGGCGCGCGAGGAGAACAGGCTGGTCGCGTTCCTGTTCGTCGACCTCGACCGCTTCAAGTTCGTCAACGACACCTACGGTCACGAGGTCGGAGACGAGTTGCTCAAGGAGGTCGGCCGGGCGCTGCGCGAGAACGTCCGCGATCACGACCTCGTGGGGCGCCTCGGCGGCGACGAGTTCACCGTGGCGTTGCTGCACCTGACCGACCCGAAGGACGCCACCCTGGTGGCGCGCAACCTGGTGCGGGTGCTGCGTGCGCCGGTGCCCCTCGCCGACCGCGAGCTGCGCATCTCCGCCAGCGTGGGCGTGAGCATCTTCCCGCGCGACGGCGATACCGTCGAGCAGCTCACGCGCAGCGCCGACACCGCCATGTACGAGGTGAAGGACAACGGCAAGAACTCCTTCCACTTCTCGTCGCTGGAGATGCGCTCGCGCGTCAGCCGCCGGCTCGAGCTCGAGCGGGAGCTGCGCGACGCCATCGCCGGCCAGGAGTTCGAGCTGGTCTACCAGCCGCAGGTGGAGCTGGCGACCGGCAAGCTGGTCGCCTTCGAGGCGCTGCTGCGCTGGACGAACCCGAACCTCGGCAAGGTGTCGCCGGCGGAGTTCATCCCCGTCGCCGAGGAGGCCGGTTACATAGGCAAGCTCGGCCACTGGCTGCTGCGCGAGGCGTGCTTCCAGACGCGTGCCTGGCAGAAGGCGGGGCTGAAGCCGGTGCGCATGGCCGTCAACGTCTCCACCCTGCAGTTCCGCCAGTTCGGGTTCCTGGCCACCGTTCAGGGCGCGCTGGCCGACAGCGGGATCGACCCGTCGCTGCTGGAGATCGAGATCACCGAGAGCGTGCTGGCCAAGGAGTACGAGCTGGCCATGGCCACCGTCACCAAGCTCGGCCGCATGGGCGTGCGCACGGCGCTGGACGACTTCGGCACCGGTTACTCCTCGCTCGCGTACCTGCAGAACCTGCCCATCGCCACCCTCAAGATCGACCAGTCCTTCGTGATGGGCATCAACCGCGCTCCCGGCATGACCACCGTCAGCGCCGTCCCGATCGTGGAGGCCATCGTGGCGATGGCGCACAAGCTTCGCAAGAGGATCGTGGCCGAGGGCGTCGAGACCGAGACCCAGTGGCGCTTCCTGCAGAAGCTGGGAGTCGACTACGCGCAGGGCTTCCACTTCTCCAAGCCGCTGCCGCCGGTCAAGGCGGAGAGGTTGATGGAGCGCGAGGAGCGGCGCCAGTACCTGCCTCCGCAGGGCGATGCCGAGGCGGCTCCGCTGCTGTTGCTCGATTGACGCGCCGGGCGCGCGCCCGAACCTCCGGCCGGGGCGAGGCTCGGTAGGATGGTGAGCGGACGCCGCCGGGAACTGCGCTCCCACGGGGCGGTTCACCCCCCGGCCGCGGCTGCCGCGAAGCGGCAGATGGAAAGGCAGGCGCGTCATGACCCAGGAAACTGCCGACATCGGCCTGGTGGGACTGGCCGTGATGGGGCAGAACCTCGTCCTCAACATGGAAGATCACGGCTACCGCGTGGCGGTGTACAACCGCACCCAGCAGAAGACCGACGACTTCCTCGCCGGCCCCGCCGAGGGGCGCGGCATCTTCGGGGCCCGCAGCCTCGAGGCGCTGGTGGGGGCCTTGAAGCGCCCGCGCCGCGTCATGCTCATGGTGCAGGCCGGCAAGGCGGTCGACGCCGTGCTGTCGCAGTTGACGCCGCTTCTGGAGGACGGCGACATCGTCATCGACGGCGGCAACTCCCACTTCGAGGACACCATCCGGCGCGAGCGCGAGCTGGCCGGCAAGGGGCTGCGCTACATCGGCAGCGGCGTGTCCGGCGGGGAGGAGGGGGCGCGGCACGGGCCCTCGATCATGCCGGGCGGACCGTTCGAGGCCTGGGAGGGCGTGAGGGACATCCTGCAGGCGATCAGCGCCCACGTCGACGGTGAGCCCTGCTGCGACTGGCTGGGCGAGGACGGCGCCGGCCACTTCGTGAAGATGGTCCACAACGGCATCGAGTACGGCGACATGCAGCTCATCGCGGAGGCCTACGACCTGCTGCGGCACGGCGTCGGGCTCACTCCCGACGCGCTGGCCCAGGTGTTCGCCGGCTGGAACGAGGGCGAGCTCGACTCCTACCTCATCGAGATCACGCGGGACATCCTGCGCACGCGTGACGAGGAAGGCAAGCTCGTGCTGGACGTCATCCTGGATGCCGCCGGTCAGAAGGGCACCGGTCGCTGGACGGCGGTCGCCGCGCTCCACCAGGGCATCCCGGTGACGCTGATGACCGAGGCGGTGTTCGCGCGCTCGCTCTCGGCGCTCAAGGCGGAGCGCGAAGCCGCCGCCGAGCGCCTGCCCGGGCCCGACGCCCGCTTCCGGGGCGACCGGGAGGCGTTCGTGGCGGACGTCGGGCGCGCGCTGTACGCGGCCAAGATCGCGAGCTACGCCCAGGGCTTCATGCTGCTCTCGGCGGCGGCGGCCGAGCACGGTTGGAGCCTCGACCTGGGGCGGGTGGCCACGCTGTGGCGCGGCGGCTGCATCATCCGCTCGCGCTTCCTGAACGACATCCGCGATGCCTACGCCGCGGAGCCGGAGCTGAGGAACCTGCTGCTCGCTCCTTACTTCCGCGCCGCCGTGGTGGGCGCGCAGGACGCCTGGCGGCGGGTGGTGGCAGAGGGCGTGCGCCTGGGCATCGCCATGCCGGCGTTCACGGCGGCCCTCGCCTTCTTCGACGGCTACCGGCGCGCTTCCTCGCCCGCCAACCTCATCCAGGCGCAGCGCGATTTCTTCGGGGCCCACACCTTCGAGCGTGTCGACCGGCCGCGCGGCGAGTTCAGCCACTTCGACTGGACCGGGCACGGTATCGCCACCTCGGGGAGCTACCAGGCGTGAGGGCCGGCGCGGAGCCGCCTTCTCGCGTTGCGTGCGTTGGGCGCGGGCCTGAAAGTATGGGGGGAAGCATGCTACACTAGTCGCTTGCAGGGTCGCGCGAAGGGGCCTGTTCGGGCCCGAGGACAGCCGTCCTGCGGCGTGCTGCGCACCGTGCGCGCAACCACCCACCGCCACGCCGCTCCGACCTGCCGAACGCCGGCCGCGCGATACCAGGGCGCATGACCGAATCCCGAGAACGAGCTCGCGAACGACCGGGCCGAGACCAGACGGGGAGGGACGATGGCCAAGGCGAAGAACACGTATGACGCCGCCGTGTCCGGAGCCTCCGCCGACGGCGGCGCGCGCGCCGAGGGCGCCGTGCCGGTGAGCGGCGGGCGCTCTGCGGGCAGAACGGGCAAGGGCGGAAAGTCCGGGAAGGACGCAGCGTCGAAGGGAGCCGCGGCCGGCAAGGCCGAGGGGCAGGGTGGCACGACCGGGTCCGGCACGACCGGGTCCGGCACGAACGGGTCCGGCACGAAGTCCCGCACGACGAAGTCCGGCACGGCCGGGTCCGGCAAGTCCGGGAAGGGCCGGAGCCGAGGGAGCGAGGCAAAGACGATCCAGGACGAGACAGCTACCAGCACTGCTTCGAGCGCCGCGCGTACCGCCGATGCGGACGTCGCGCCCACGAAGTCGAGCGCGCCTGGCGCCACGTCGGGCAGCAAGTCGAGGAGCAAGTCGGGCGGCAAGTCGG